>Ga0123356_10001093_pt1 | contig 30025 bp, 23 predicted proteins | sample TergutEmb28metaG_2_FD_92546 | JGI IMG/M metagenome (GOLD analysis project Ga0123356, IMG submission 92546) | Embiratermes neotenicus P3 segment gut microbial communities from Petit-Saut dam, French Guiana - Emb289 P3 | ecosystem: Host-associated > Arthropoda: Insects > Digestive system > Gut ...
ATTAAAAGCTGTTGAGGTAGTTACAGATCAATTAAAAAATAAAGATGTCTTTTATACAATCTCAGATTATAAAACAGATAATGTTTCAAAAAAAATAGTTCGCCTCATTTTAAGTTATACTGATTATGTTAACGAGTTTATCTGGAATAAATAAATTGAAAGTATTATTTATTGGTGACAACGATCTTATATCCAGAAGGTTTAATGGTTATGATTATTATGAATCATTATTGGATTATAATATTGAATCATCAATGCTGGTTAAAGAAAAATTATCTGATTCACACTTTGTTCACTGTTTAAATTACTCTATAGGAAACTTTACTGTTTCAATAATTAAAAATAAACATTTCTTTGATGCAGATATAGTTCATTTGCATCTAATACACAATACCCCGTTTGATATTAATTATCTCCCGTTAATAACCAGATTAAAGCCTACAATTATTACATTACATGATCCTTTTTTTTTAGGTGCTCATTGTATTTATTTTTTCGGATGCGAACAATGGAAACATCATTGTGCAGATTGTCAATATCTTGATGTTCCTTTTGTAATAAAAAATGATGATACAGCTTTAAATTTTGCAACTAAAAATATAGCAATAAATAATTCAAATATTTCAGCAATTGTTGCGTCTGATTGGATGAATAACCTTGTTAAACAATCGCCAATTTGGAATAATAAACATATTTACAAACTTCCCTTTGGAATTAACCAAAATATTTTTAAACCTTATAATATTCATGATGCAAAAATAAGATTAGGTATAGATAAAAATTCAATTACTTTAATGTTCAGAAGTCAGGATAATCCATATAAAGGTATGGATATAATAAAATATGCCTTAAATAACATAACTTGCAATCAAAAAATTACTCTTATTACTGTTGGTCAAAAAGGTCTTCTTAATGCATATAAAAATATTTTTACAATTAAAGAATTTGAGTGGGTTACAGATGATATTTTTCTTTCACAGTTATATCAAGCGGCTGATATTTTTCTAATGCCTTCAATACAAGAAACATTTGGCTTGATGGCAGTTGAGGCAATGGGTTGCGGCAAAATGGTTTTAGCAACTAAAAATACAGCATTAGAAAAAGTTATCAATCATCCTGAATGCGGTATTGCTGTAGAACATAATGCTGAAATTTTTACAAACGAATTACAGCGATTATTAAACAACATGGATGAAACAAAAGAACGCGGAGAAAGGTGTTTGGAATTTGCCAAAAATACTTATCTGAATGATGTGTTTTTTTTAAACCTTGTTGATATTTATAAAGATACTATCGAACGTTTTAAAAACCGTACCCTTGACTCAACAACGAAAGACACTGATTTGATTCTTTCCCAATTAAAAAAATATCATATAGATTATACATTATCTTCAAATGAATTTCAAAATCAAAATAAATATTTAAAAAAGTCACCTGGTGTTAAAAATGCTTTATTAATTTTTTTAAGAATAATAATACCGAGTAAAAAATTACGAAAAAAATTACGAAATATGTTTTCAAGCGAAAGTAAATGAAATTTTTATTATTATCTGATATGCCTCCATGTAATAATTATACTGCCGGTATAGTACTTGATAAAATGTGCGATTTCCTGTTGGAAGAAGGCCATGAATTATGCTGTTATACAGTAAAATGTCCAAAAATATTTCCAGAGATTCCTGATAATAAAAAAACAAGTATTAGTTATGTTACAGAGTCAAGACCTTACGAAAGTTGGGGACAAAGAAAATATGGTTTTTTATACTCTCTTATAATGAATAATTATTCTTCTATTGTACTTTTTCCTCCAATAGCAAAAAGAGTCGCTAATTTTGCAATAGAACAAGACGTTCAAATGATTTGGGGAGTCGTACAAGGTCATTCAACAATATCTATACTAAAGCAGGTTACAAAAATAACTAAACTCCCCTATGTTGTTCAATCCTGGGATCCGTCAACATGGTATTTAAAATATTATAAATACGATCCATTTACAACTGCATTAATTATGCAAACATACAGCTCTCTTTTAAAAAACAGCATGACATTTATTGCTTCTTCCTGGGCAATGGCAGAAGAATATTCAAAAAAATACGGTTCTAAATCTATTCCAGTTCTTCCGGGATTGGACGAAGGTATTGTTCCTCATAAGAAAAATAAAGACTCAAGTGTTTTCATAATCGCTTTTGCGGGTCAAATGTATGCTTCTGATGAAATAAAGTCTCTTATTAATGCTACGAAACAGATAAAATGTGACAAAAAAATAATAGTAAGAATATATGGCAAAGATTGGCAAATGGATTTTAACGATAATCAACATATCGAGATAAAAGGCTGGCTAAGTCAAAATGAACTTATAGAAGAATTAGCTGAGGCAGATTTGCTTTATTGTCCTTATGGATTCGAAAAAAGTTTTAAAGAAATTGCAAGATTATCTTTTCCGTCAAAATTAGTTTGTTATTTAAAAACCGGAAAACCTGTACTATTTCATGGTCCTGATTATTCATCTCCCGGAATATTTTTAAAAAAATATAATGCTGGTTATATTTGCAACACATTAGATTACATATTTCTATCAAATTTTATTTTAAATATTATAAACGATCCAAATCGAGATATTATTGCAAAGAATGGGTTTAATGCATTCACAGAAAATTTAACTCTTAAAAAAATGAAAAATAATTTTTTTGCTGCATTAAACATTGAATAAAGACACAAAAGGAATTTACTTATGTTTAAAGAAAAAACACTTTTAATTACCGGCGGAACTGGATCTTTTGGTAATGCTGTTCTTAGCCGATTTTTAAATTCTGAAATCAAGGAAATAAGAATATTCAGTCGAGATGAAAAGAAACAAGATGATATGCGACATGAATTAAAGTCAGATAAGATAAATTTCTATATTGGGGATGTCAGGGAGCAAAATTCTGTTGATAATGCAATGAAAGGTGTTGATTATATTTTTCATGCTGCCGCTTTAAAACAGGTTCCTTCTTGTGAATTTTTCCCAATGCAAGCTGTTCAAACAAATGTTATAGGTACAAATAATGTATTGGAATCTGCTATAAAAAATTATGTTAAAAAAGTTATTGTCCTTAGTACAGATAAAGCATGTTATCCAATAAACGCAATGGGAATATCGAAAGCAATGATGGAAAAAGTTGCTATCGCAAAAGGACGCGCGCTAGGAAATAATTCTTCTACGGTTATTTGCGCTACACGATATGGCAATGTTATGGCAAGCAGAGGATCGGTAATTCCTCTTTGGATTGAACAGATAAAATCAAATAAAAAAATAACAGTTACTGATCCAAATATGACACGTTTTATGATGACTTTAGATGATGCAGTTAATCTTGTATTATATGCATTTGAACATGGACAAAACGGTGATCTTTTTGTTCAAAAAGCTCCAGCAGCCACTCTTGAAACGCTTTTTTACGCTTTAAAAGATTTATATAATTTTAATGAGTCTTTTAATATTATTGGAACTCGACATGGTGAAAAACTATTTGAATCTCTTGTGACACGTGAAGAAATGGCAAAAGCAATTGACCTTGGCAGTTATTACCGCATTCCGTGTGATGATCGTGATTTAAATTATGATAAATATTTCGCACAAGGCCAAAACATAAATGAAGAAATATCAGATTATCACTCACACAGCACGCGAAGATTAAATGTTCAGGAAATGAAAGAAATGCTCATGAAACTTGACATAATTAAAAACGATATTAAGGATATTTAATGGCTAAAACAGCAATTCTTGGTATAGACGGAATGCTTGGTAGTGCAGTTTATCAGGTTTTAAATAAGGAAAAAATTAACGTAATTGGATTCAATCGTAAAAACATTGATGCTCAATTAATAGATATAAATGATTTAAAGGCATATTTAACAGGTTTTGATTATTTAATTAATTGTATTGGTATAATTAAACCTTATATTCATGATGATAATCCTGATGAAGTAAAACGTGCTATAGAAGTTAATGCTCTTTTTCCTTACAAACTTTCTCAGTGCGGAGGAAAAGTAATCCAAATTGCGACTGATTGCGTTTATGATGGCGTTAAAGGAAATTATCTTGAAACTGATAAACATAACGCTCTGGATGTTTATGGTAAATCAAAAAGCCTTGGAGAAGTTCACGCGGAAAACTTTATGAATCTGCGCTGCTCTATTATTGGTCCTGAGAAAAAAAATAATTTGTCTTTATTGGAATGGTTTAGAAAACAGCCAAAAAATGCTAATATTAATGGCTTTTTAAATCACCAATGGAATGGTATTTCTACTTTTGCTTTTGGAAAAATATGCAGCGGAATTATTAAAAATAATTTTTGGTTTAATGGGTTACAGCATATTGTTCCTACAGATACCTTAAATAAATCTGATATGTTAAAAGTCTTTTCAAAAGTATTTTCAAGAGATGATATAACCATAAAAGAAATAAATGCGCAGGAAAGTGTAGATAGAACAATATTAACGATCAATACGCAACGAAATAAACAATTATGGGATTTTGCTGGTTATAATAATATCCCCACACTTGAATACATGATAAAAGAGATAAATGATTTTGAATAGTTTTAATCCATTAGTATCAATTATTATTCCTGTTTTTAATGGTTCAAATTATATGCAAAGCGCCATAGACAGCGCTTTAGATCAGGATTATGACAATATAGAAGTTATTGTTGTAAATGATGGTTCAAAAGATAATACTGAAGAAATTGCTAAAAGTTATGGTGATAAAATAAGATATTTTTCAAAAGAAAACGGAGGAGTTGCTACTGCATTAAATTTAGCAATAGAAAAATCAAACGGAGAATATATTTCCTGGCTGTCGCATGACGATTATTATCTTCCAAATAAAGTTTCATCTCAAGTTAAAGAATTATCATATATTAATAAAAGAGATAAGATTATTATTTTCTCAAGCGAAGAAAATCATTATATACAAAATGAAAACATAACCGTTAAAAGAAGTAATATTTTAAACTTAATACATTCCGGACAATTAACAAAAGTAGAATCATTAAAGCTTTTGTTTTTAAGAGTTATTAATGGCTGTACGCTTCTAATTCCTAAAAATGCTTTTTTAACGGCTGGTTATTTTGACAAAACATTATTAACAACTCAAGATTATGATTTATGGTTTAAGTTTATAAAAGAAGGATATACTTTTTTTTATTTACCAGAATATTTAATGGTATCAAGACAACATGAACAGCAGGATTCAATTAAAAAATATGATTTAGGAATCAGTGAAAAAAAGAAAATGTTTAATTCTAATTATATAATATTTAAAGAAGACATTAATAATGCAGATAAAAATGATAAAATATTAATAAAAAATAATTTAAAAGAATTCAAATCACATTATATAATCTTTTCTAAATTTAAGAAAAAAATAAAACAATGTATAAAAAATATTAAAAATAATCACAATTAATAAAATAATAAAGAATTACCAATCATGAATAAAGAATATATTTTAAAACATAAAAATAATCCGGTTCTGTTATTTAAAATAAATGAAGATTTTGAATTATCTGAAATAACAAATATATTTGAAGAAAAAAGATTACCATTTGGATTAAAATATATTGGTAAGAAAGAAGCGCAATTTAAGCAATTATCAGACTGGATAGAAAACAGAGGATTACCAAGGAGCAGATCAGATTTAGTCAATATTGAATATAATTTTAATGTTAAAAATTCTATTCAATTATCATTTGGTTCATATGCATTAAATCTTTCAGATCATTATTGGGTCCATAAATCAGATTCTGATTTAAAATGGGAAGATGTCAATTTTTTTAATAATCCTTTTAAAGAAGTGCTAAATTTCGATTCTATAGAAATATTTAAAGAAAATAGAGAAATATTAGTAGCGCCAGACTTTACTGTAGATGGCAGTTTAAGAAAGAAATGGATAATTAATAAAAATAATGAAAGACTTTTATTAAAAAGCAGCCAGTATGATGAAATGCAGGAACCTTTTAATGAAGTAATAGCATCTAATATAATGGAAATACTTGATATTGAACATGTTGAATATAGACTTATAAGAAATGAAAGCAATCATATGCCTTTAAGTATTTGTAAATGTATGGTAGATACAGACACAGAAATTATTACTGCGCAAGTTGTATTAGATACTGAACAAAAAGAAAATAGAAATGAATATGACAGATTTATTCAAATATGTAAGAATAATGGTATGAATAATGTTAAAGAAAAAATAGATGATATGATCATTATTGATTATTTAATAGGTAATACAGATCGTCATACTGCAAATTTTGGAATATTAAGAAATCCTGATTCGTTAGAATGGATTAAAGTTGCTCCAATATTTGATAATGGAAATTCATTTAATCATAATACTAATATTATAGATAATATAGATAATAATATTGATACTCTATGCAGATGGTTTCCCAGAGGAAATTATGAAAAATTACAATTTGTTGATTATCCTAAATGGTATTCAGAAGAGAAAATGGATTATTTTAGAGGAATAGTCTTTGATATTTTAAGCAATAATGAAAATATTAGTAATGATAAAAAGAATAAATTATTTTCTATTGCAAGTTCAAGACTTCTGATACTTAAAGATATATTAAAGAATAAAAGGAAATTCTTGCGAAACCACTAGTTCCGAACTGACGGTTTCGCTATAATAAAAAATAAAGATCAATCATGAATAAAGAATATATTTTAAAACATAAAAATAATGAAGTATTAATATTTGAAATGGACGATCTAAAATATAATATTTTAGATATTAAAAAAATAATTAATAAAGAAAGATTGCCATTTGGTTTGATATACGGAAACAATATAATACAGTGCGGAATACAATTAGAATCATGGATTAAAGGAAGAGGCATTGCAGATTCAAGAAATGATAAAAATAATATTAAATTATTGTTTAATGTAAAAGATACATGTGAATTAACAGTTAAATCTTTAGGTTTGAATGTAACGGATCATTATTGGTTTCATGATATTAATATAGATTCTAAATGGGAAAACGTTAATTGTTTTGAAAATTATTTTGATATAATTAAGGTAACAGAAAATAACGATCCTTCGATAGATAAAAATGTAAAAATACCATCTCCAAATTTTTGCGTCGATGGCAGTATAGAGAAAAGATGGATTATTAATGAAAATAATGAAAGAATTTTATTAAAAGGAAGCCGAATAAAAGGAAGAATGCAGGAACCATTTAATGAAAACATAGCTTCATCAATAATGAATGAAGTAGGAATAAAATGCGTAAATTATAATTTAAAAAGAAATATCGATTATATTCCATATAGTGAATGCAAAACAATGTCTGACAACAATTTTGAGTATATAAATGCAAAATGGATATTTGATAAAGAAGAATATGGATTTAAAAATGTATATGAATATTATATTGAAATATGTAAAAACAATGGTATAGATAATGTAAAAGAAAAAATTGATGAAATGATTGTTATTGATTTTATTATTGGAAATGTAGACAGACATCATGGAAATTTTGGAATATTGAGAAACTCAGAAACATTAAAATGGGATAGTGTTGCCAATATTTTTGATAATGGAAATAGTTTATTTTTTGATATAGATGATAATTTAATTAAAGAACATGGAATCGATACTTTATGCAAATCTTTTGAAGGAAGTAATAGATTACAATTAGAAGTTATTGATTACCCAGAATGGTATAATGAATCTAAAGGAAAAATGATTATCGAAATAGTAAAGCAAGGTCTAAATAATAATAAATTATTAAGAAAAGAGAGAATAGAAAGTATAATTGATATTATTAAAGAAAGAATATTTGTTTTTGAAAAAATAATTAATAAAAAGTAAAAATGGAATTATTATTAATAACTGTTGGTTACCCTTATAAATACAGCGATGATATGTTTATTAAACCGGAAATGCCTTATTTGGCAAAGACATTTAAAAAAGTACATGTTATGAACACTTTTAATGAATCATTAAAATATGAACTGAATGACACACCATATAATGTTCATCTTATTCCGTTCGATTCTTTTAATCAGAAATCTGGAGAATCCAGAAGGAAAAAAGCCTTTTTTTATTCTTTTTTTCATCCATTTAAATTAACTGGTATATTTATTTATGAACTCTTTTATCTATTAAAACGAAACAAATTTAAATATTCTATTATTAATACTGCTCTACTCTATCTTTTAAATGCAAATTTATTCGCTATCTTTTTAAATAAATATTTAGAACAGAACTCTCAAATAAAATTAGTCTATACCTATTGGTATAAAAATGAAACCCTTGCAGCTCTGATTTGCAAAAAATGTTTTAATTTGAAAATAAATTGCATAACGCGAACTCATGGCGGTGATTTATACGAATTTAGGCAAGAATATAATTATCAACCATATAAAAAATGGATGGATAAGAATATCGATAATGTATTTTTTGTCAGTAAAGCGGGATTTGATTATTATAATAATATTTTCGCAAGAAAAAATAAAAATAAATATATTATTTCTAAATTAGGAATTGAAAATCCTTATAATCCTGACATAAGTACTAGAAAAGCATCAAATAAAAAGTTAAATATAATAAGTTGTTCATACATGATTCCGGAAAAACGTATTAATCTAATTATTGAATCATTATCAAAAATAAATGAATTAAATATAGATTGGTTTCATATAGGTGATGGCGCAGAAAAAGAATTATTAAAGTATATAGCTAATGAATTACTTTCAAAAAAAAATAATATCAAGTATACTTTTTTAGGAATTAAAGATAATGATTCAATTAAAAAATATTATAATGAAAATTATTTTGATTGTTTTGTTTCAACAACATCAACTGAAGGTATTCCTGTAACAATGATGGAAGCAATATCATTTGGTATACCTTTAATATCAAGCAATGTTGGTGGTGTACCAGAAATAGTAAACAATGAAACTGGAATACTACTTGATCCTGATAATTGTGTTGAAGAACTAATAAATGCATTAATTTTTTTATCTAAAATGTCAGATTCAGAAACAGAAACTCTAAGAAAATCATGCCGCTCTTACTGGGAAAATAATTACAGAGCAGAAACACAATATCCAAAGTTTATAGAATATTTAATTAATTAATAATGAAAAAAATATTAATAGTAACATATATGCCCTTACACAAAGAGCCTAGAGTATTAAGGCAAGTACAGGCATTAAAGGATGAATATAAATTATCAACAATTGGTTATACGCAAATTCCTGATGATAATATTATTTATTATCCATTAAGGAAGATAACTCGAACTAAAAGAAATATTTTACAGAAATTACATTATTTATTTTCATTATTATTACATAATAAGAAATATATTAAAAATCTGCTTCATATTAATTTTGATATTGATTATATTTTATCTTTAGATATATCTGAACCTGATGTTATTATTGCTCATGACTGGGAAGGATTATTTCTATCTTCCTATTTAATAAAAAAACATAATTGGAATTCTAAAATCTATTATGATGCACATGAATATAGTCCAAATCAATTTAGTGCTTCATTAAGATGGCGCATATTTGTTAAGCCATTAATAAATTATTCATTAAAACAATTCAAATCATATATTGCAGCAATGTCTACTGTTAGCGATGGAATTGCAAGGAAATATGAAAGGTATTTTAACTATCAAACTGGTTATGTCAGTGTAATTACAAATGCATCTGATTATCAAGACACACTAAAACCAAATAATGTATCAGATAATAAAATAAAATTAATACATCATGGAAATGCATCCAAACTACGCAAGCTAGAACAAATGATAAAAATGATGAAGTATCTAGATTCAGAAGTATATGAATTAACTTTTATGTTAATTAAACAAGATCCTGATTATTACAACTATCTAGTAAACCTTTCATTAAAATATAAAAATATTAATTTTATAGAACCAGTTCAATTTTCAGATATTTCAAAAACACTAAATCTTTATGATATTGGTGTTTTCCTTATTTTACCTGAAAATTTTAATTATAAATATTGTTTACCTAATAAACTCTTTGAATTTGTACAAGCGCGATTAGCAGTTGCTATAGGACCTTCTATAGAAATGGTTAAAATTGTTAAAAAATATAATTTAGGAATATACTCAAAGGATTTTTCGTCAAAATCACTTGCAAAGCAAATATCATCATTAACATCAGAAAATATTCATGAATATAAAAAGAATTCCGATAAAAATGCTTTTGAATTAAGTTCTAATTTAAATATAACAAGAATTAAAAGTATTATTTCCAAATTGCTTTAAATAAGAGGTCAATATTATGATTAAAAAAGAAGAAAGACAATCTTTTGAAAACTTTAAAAGTAATGTTTGCCATATGGTTAAAAATATGGGAGATTTAGATTTTATAAATGGATTATTAAAAACTAATGAAATAAGAAGATATTACAAAAAAAAATGGTTTCCTGAAAGTTTCTATTTATTAGGAATGTTAGATTACTTAAGTCGTGAAAATAATTTAAATATTATTAATAATTATAATGACATTCGTAAATACAAATTAGAAAATATTGTTTATCCATCTGGTGTTTTAATTATGTGTGCTCTAATGGGTAACGATAATCTTAAAGAAAAAAGTATAAAAGAAGCTATACCAGAGTTTAAAAGATTTAATATAGTTGAAGCCGAGGTAAGAAATGTATGTTGAACCTGATTTTGATAAACAATTCATTGATGAATGTTTAAATGAACTTGCAAATGAATATAAAAAATTAAGCAATATACCAATAAAATTGATTATAGTAGGTGGTGCAGCTGTCTTAATAAATTATAATTTTAGAAAATCAACAGGTGATATTGATGTCACAACTATTACATCCTCTTTATTTTTGGAGGCTGTAAAAACCACTGCAAAAAAATTAAATTTATATAGACAATGGTTAAATGATGATGTAAAAAACACTGCTTCAACTTCAAAAGTATTAGAAAATATTTCAAAACCTTATAAACTATTTTCAGAAATATTAGAAGTTAGAATTGTTAATGAAGAATATTTAATAGCTATGAAATTGATGGCTGGAAGAATATATAAATATGACATGTCTGATATAATAGGTATTATGTTAGAACATAAAAATATTGGTAATGAAATTACATATGAAAAAATAGATAATGCTATTATTACTCTATATGGTAGTTGGGAAAATATTCCAGAGAATTCAAAAATTCTTGTTGATTTGATATTCGATAATAAAGATTATGAAAGTTTATATAATAAAGTAAGGCAAGAAGAAGAGATAAATAATTTAAAAAAGAAAAAACTAGATTAGTTAAATATATAAATATTGTAGGATAAATTTAAAATGAATAAACATCAAATTTGTACACGCTGTGTTATGGATACCTCAGACCCAGAAATAATATTTGATAACGAAGGTATTTGTAATCATTGTAAAAAAGCAATTAATAAGTTAAAACTTCCTCCTTATGGTTTATCTTCTGTTGAAAAAGAAGAAGCATTAAATAAACTTATCAAAGAAATTAAATATTATGGTAAAAATAATAAATATGATTGTGTTATTGGTTTAAGCGGTGGTGTTGATTCTTCTTATCTGGCTTTACTTGTAAAAAAATGGGGATTAAAACCAATTGTCGTTCATCTTGACAATCATTGGAATTCAGAATTTGCAGAACATAATATCAGCAATATTATAAACAAATTAGAATTTGAAGAAATAAGAGTTAAAGTTAACTGGGAAGAATTTAAAGATTTACAATTGGCTTTTTTAAATGCTTCTACTCCTGATTCTGAAATTCCAAGTGATAACGGGATCAATGCTCTACTTTGGGATACTGCAAAAAAATATAAAATTAAATATATTTTAGCTGGAACAAATACATCTTCAGAATCAATATTACCAAGAGCATTTTCACAAGGACATGTTGATAAAATATATATAAAATCATTACATAAGCAATTTGGCAAATTAAAAAAACTATCTTTTCATATTCTATCTTCTTGGGAAATGTTTAATAACAGCAGATTTAAAAAAATAAAATATGTATCTGCTCTTGATTATATAGATTATGACAAAGAAAAAGCAAAATCAATAATTAAAAAAGAACTAAACTGGAGAGAATATGGCAGAAAACATGGTGAATCAACTTATACACGAATAATCCAAGAATATATTCTACCTGTAAAATTCGGTTTTGACAAAAGAAAAGCGCATTTTTCAAGTCTAATTGCTGCAGAGCAAATGACCAGAGAAGAAGCACTTTCTGAATTGGCAAAACCATTATATCCAGATAAAGAAAGTATACAACGTGATATTGATTTATTATGCGGTAAATTTGAAATTACCAATGATGAATTCGATAGAATAATGTCACTTCCGGTTAAATCCATGGACGACTATCCAAATGAAAGTAAATCTATTCGATATAAATTATTTAAATTATTAAGATCTGTTTATAAAGGAATTAAAGGAATTTTCAAAAAGGCAAATTAAAACATGACACAGAAAGAATTATTAGAATTAATTTCCCAGGGAGAAGGAATTAATTTAGAATTTAAACGCTGTAAAAATACATGTCCAAAAAGTGTTTTTGAAACCGTATGTTCTTTTCTAAACAGGATAGGTGGTAATATCTTTTTGGGAGTAGAGGATAACGGCAATATTTCTGGTATTGATCAAAATGCTGTATCACAGATAAAGAATGATTTTGTAAATACTACAAATAATTCCAACAAGATTTTTCCGCCAGTATTCTTGCATATAGATGATTATAACATTGACGGTAAAACAATAATTCATATTTTTGTTCCAGAAAGTTCTAATGTTCATAGATGTGATGGAAAAATATATGATCGTAATGAAAGTGGTGATTTTGATATAACAAATTCAACCGATTTTGTTGCAAGTATGTTTATACGAAAACAAAAAATAAATACAGAGAACGAAATTTATCCTTTTGTCGAGTTGTGTGATTTTCGTGAAGACTTGTTCAAACGAATAAAAATGATGGCATCGAATAGACAAGATCACCATATATGGGAAAATTTATCAAATGAAGAAATATTAAAAAGTGCCGGAATGTATCAAAAGGATGCTAAAACAGGCGAAACTGGTTTTACTCTAGCCGCTATTTTATTATTTGGAAAAGATGAAACTATAATTTCCGCTGTTCCGCATCACAGAACAGATGCTATCCTAAGAAAATATAATTTAGATCGTTATGATGATAGAGCAGATATTAGATGCAATTTAATTGAAAGCCGCGATCGCTTAATGGAATTTGTTGCTAAACATTTAAATGAAACTTTTTACCTTGAAGACGTAGTAAGAGTTAATGTTCGTGATAAACTTTTCCGTGAAGTAATTGGTAATATGCTTATTCACAGAGAATATTTAAATGGTTTTTCAGCAAAATTAATCATAGAAAAAGATAGAGTTATTACAGAAAATGCAAATAGAGCTCATGGTTTTGGAAAAATTGATATATACAATTTTACACCATTCTCAAAAAACCCAACTATAGCAAAAGTATTTAGAGAAATTGGATGGGCAGAAGAACTTGGCTCTGGAATAAGAAACATGATCAAGTATGGGAATATTTATACAAAACAAAATCCAGTACTAATTGAAGGTGATATTTTTAGGACAATTATCGAGATAAATGATATCAATTTATCAAATGGAAAACATATTTTTGTTAATATTTCAGATAAGGTTGGTGAAATAACTGTGGAGAAAAGTAGGGAGAAAAGTAGGGAGAAAAGTAGGGAGAAAAGTAGGGAGAAAAGTAGGGAGAAAAGTAGGGAGAAAATAGTTGAACTCATGAATGAAAATGAATATATAACACAGAATGAAATAGCAAAATTAATTGGGTTGTCGATTAAAGGAGTAGAAAAAAACATACACCTCTTAAAAACAGAGGGTTTAATTGAACGTATTGGCCCCGATAAGGGTGGTCATTGGAAAGTCTTAAAATAATAAGGAAAAAAATATGTCAAACTATGAACAAATAATAAAAAAAATATCGGAAAAAACAGTTAAAGTAGGTGTTATCGGTCTTGGATATGTAGGTTTGCCTCTTGCTGTTACATTTGCGCGTAATGGTATCGAAGTTCTTGGTTTTGAAAAAAACGAGAGTAAAGCAAAAGCTGTAAATAATGCACAGAACTATATCGGCGATGTAACCGATGAAGACTTATCAAGTGTTGTAACTAAATTAAAAATATTTACTGCTACTACAGATTTTTCAAGATTAAAAGAATGTGATGCAATTATAATTTGTGTTCCAACACCTTTGGATAAGTTTAAAAAACCGGATATGAGTTATATCGAAAAATCTTGTATCGATATTGGAAAAAACATGAAAAGCGGAACTTTTATTAGCCTTGAAAGTACAACCTACCCCACCACTACTGAAGAATTTATGAAACCAATTATAGAACGTGAATCAGGTATGAAAGAAGGGAAAGATTTTTGGCTTTGCTTTAGTCCTGAACGAGTTGATCCCGGTAACAAGGATTATAAAACTGATAATACACCTAAAGTTGTCGGCGCTCTTGGAAAACAAGCAACTAAAATTGCTGAAGCTTTATACGGCACATCTATAAAATATCTCCATATGGTTTCTTCCCCCAGAATTGCAGAGATGGTTAAAATCTTAGAGAACACTTACAGGCTTATAAATATTTCTCTTATAAACGAACTTGCGCTTCTTTCCGGTAAAATGAATATTGATATATGGGAAGTAATAGAAGCTGCAAAAACAAAGCCATATGGATTTCAGGCATTTTATCCCGGTCCTGGTATAGGCGGTCATTGCATTCCTCTTGATCCATTCTATCTTGAACATATTGCAAAAAATTATAATTTTGAATTATCCATGATTCATACTGCGGGTGCAATTAATGACAGAATGCCGCATCGTATGATGAATAAAATTTCTTTTGCATTAAACAGACATAAAAAATCATTGAACGGTTCTACAATATTATTTATGGGTATTGCTTATAAACCGGATATTGATGATGCCCGTGAAAGCCCTGCATTGCTTGTTATGGAGCAGGTAAAGAAAAAAGGCGCTAATGTATTGTATCATGATCCTTATATACCGGAAGTTACCGATGATAACGGAAATAAATATACATGCTCTGATTTAACTGATAAATTACTTTCAGATATTGATTGCATTGTTTTTACTACAAACCATAGCTGCTTTGAAGCAAAACAAATATCAGAAAAATCAAAACTCGTTGTTGACTTAAGAAATGCAGTAAAAAGCGTTGCCATAGAAGACGGAAAAGTATTTAAATTGTGAACGGATATTATATAACTGCTTCCTCTTCTGCAATCGCTTCAAATCTTGATGGTGTCGGTAAAAAAGTAAAAACACAAATAGATAATTTTAATTCATTTAACATATCTATTAAGTATTTTCATCTTTATAATAAAATCAGCCTTCTTTCAAAATTAAAACGAAAATTTTTATCCTCATACTATAATTACCAATTACCTGGTGACTTTTATACCTGTAATTTTTTTTATATAAGAAAATTCATGTTTACACGATCATTTATTGGGTTACTAAAAAATATACGTAAAAAAACAAATGCAAAAATACTTTTAGAATTACCAACATATCCTTATGATAGCGAAATACCAAGCGGAATTAATTATAAATTAACATTACTTCAGGATAAAATATTAAGAAAAAAAATATATAAATATATTGATCGTATAGTTACTTATAGTCTAGATGATGAGATATTTAAAGTAAAAACAATTAAAATTAATAATGGTATTAATTGCTCACAAATACCAGTTCGTTCATATAATTTAAAAAATAATTCTTTAAAATTAATCGCTGTAGCTAATTTTTCAAAATGGCACGGATATGACAGGCTTATCCATGGTCTTTATAATTACTATCAAAACAATCCTAAAAATATTGTAAATATTTATTTTGCAGGTGAAGGGGATGATCTTCCCTTTTACAAACAACTTACAGAGCAATATGGTCTTTCTGAATATGTTTTTTTTGAAGGCTTTGTATCTGGTTCACAGCTTGATTCATTTTTTGAAAATGCTGATATTGGTTTATGTTCAATTGGTTGTCATAGAAAAAATATATTTCTTTCTAGTGAATTAAAAAGCAGAGAATATTTAACACGCGGTATTCCAATGGTTTCATCAACAAAAATAGATGTATTACCAGAAGGATTTCCTTATTGTCATTATGTTAGCGAAGATGATTCACCAATAGATATTCAAAGTATTATTAATTTTTATAATAATTTAACATCTAAGTATCCCAATAATGATATTTCATCTAAGATAAGACAATTTGCAATAGAAAATTGTGATATATCTAAAACCATGCTTCCTGTAGTTAATTATTTAAAGGAAAATATTATATCTATATGACAATTCTTGGCATTGCATTAATTAATCAGATAAGAACCGGCGGGGATCGCCGTTATCTTGAACTTTTGGAAACCCTAGCTCAAAGAGGTAATAAAGTTTTTGTAATTATGAACTCTTATCTTGATTATAAACCAAATTATATAACAAAAATAGAAATCCCTGTTAAATATGTCAGGCATCGCTTTCCTCCTGCTTCATATTTATTTAAAAAATCTGTAAAGAAACATTTTGATAATATTATTTCTTCTGCAGGAGGAAAACTTAATATAGATTTTATCCATATTCACGGAGACATATATTTAAAATCAGCTATCTATATAAAAAAGAAAATTAATAAACCTCTCTTTTATGCTTCCCGTAATAACGATATCGATAGAGCAAAAGTTGTTCGTTCTGGCGGAGAATTGTCATTTTCAAAATATATGCTCTCTCTTTTTACCAGCTTTATTGAACGGCATAGAGAAAAACAAATTGCAAAATATGCGGAGTTAATTACTTTTCAATATCCAAGTGATCGAGATAGTTCAATAAGCCGTACTAAGGCATCTGCGGACAAAACCGTAATAATTACCGGAAATATAGGAGAGCCGCGCTGTACCCCTGAATGGAAAAATAAAAATAAATCGGAATCACTAAGTAAAATTGTTTGTGTTGGCGCAACATCAATTACTAAAGGGTTTGTAATTCTTTTACGAGTTCTTAAATGTCTTAAAGAACGCGGATTTAATAATCTTCATGTTTCTTTATTGGGAAGGTTTACAGATGATAAACTTGTAAAACTTATAGAGAAATATAATTTAACAGACATGATTTCTCTTGAAGGCTTTGTCGATCCTTTCCCATTCCTAGCAAGCCATGATCTATTACTCTACCCTATTCTTTTTGATGCATATCCTGATGCTGTTTTGGAAGCGCTTCATGCCGGCTGTCCTGTAATTGCATCATATGCAGGCGGATTACCTGATATGCTGCATTATCCGGAAATTTTATTTAATCAGAAAAATATAGAACAAATTGCAGATAGAATTCAATTATGTATAACAGATCCAAACTTTTATAAACTAATAAGAGAACTCTGCGCCAAAAGAGTTGATATTCATGTTTTTGATTGGGAATCACAGTTTGAAAAGGCAATGTCAGATTATTTAAAGAACAATGCTTGATTTTTTATTTTTTATTATAATATACCCAATCCGGTTAATACTTGAATGTATATTTACTTTACTTTATACATCAATATTTAAAGACAATATTGGTATTGCTCTTGCTGGTTTAAGCCTGGCTGTCAGTTTCTTCTGTCTTCCCATGTATGCAAAAGCAGAACAGATACAGCAGCTTGAACGTAATATTCAAAGAAAACTTGCTCCAAAAATTACAGTTATTAAAAAAGTATTTTACGGTGATGAACAGCATTTTATGCTTTCCATGTATTACCGCGAAAATAACTATCATCCGCTTTATTCGCTTCGTAGTTCATTAAGTCTTTTGGTTCAAATCCCATTTTTTATTGCTGCATTTTCTTTTTTATCAAAACTTGATCTTCTTGCAGGAAAATCATTATTTTTTATAAATGATCTTTCAAGGCCAGATGGTTTACTCATTATATTTGGGTTATCCATAAACATTCTGCCTATAATAATGACTATTATTAATTTATCTGCAGGCATTATATACAGTAATAATTTATTAACAAAAGAAAAAGTTCAACTTTATATTACACCATTTATTTTTCTTGTTCTTTTGTATAATTCACCTTCTGCATTAGTTTTGTATTGGACATTAAATAATATCTTTTCTTTCTTTAAAACATTATTTTTAAAATTAAAAAATCCTGGTACTATTCTTTATATAATTGGTTGTCTTTTTGCTTTGACATTTACTCTATACGTTTTATTTTTTAGATATAATGCGCCAGATAGAGCATTTAGAAATAAAACTATTGCTATTGTTATTTTACTGTTAACTATTTCTATTCCTTTTATTTTAAAAGGAATTATACTTCTAAAAAATAAATTATCAAAATTTTATTATATTAATCCTGTTTCTAATCATCTTTTTATTGCTTCTTGTTTGAGTATTCTGCTTTTAATTGGTTTTTTTGTTCCGGCAAATATTATTTCTTCAGATCCATCACAGTTTTTAGTTAATAATATAAATCCATTAACATTCCTGTATTTTTCATTTATACAAGGGGTTGGACTTTTATTATTTTGGCCTTTCCTGCTCTTCCATTTATCCTCAGTTAATACAAAAACAATAATTTCTTTGGCTGCATCTGCTGTATGTCTTTTCTTTTTTGCAAATTATTTTATTTTTCAGGCAAATTACGGAATAATTTCACAGACACTTAATTTCTCACTTATTTCTGGTCAATATCTTTCCAGGAATATTATTTATTCATTATTTAATATATTCTTTTTTCTTTTGGTTCTTACTTTTATATTTTTTATTTTTATACTTAGAAAGACCCGATTTATTTACAGCTTTTTAATTGCATTGTCTTTAGGTACATTTGCTTTTGGCGCAGTAAAAATATGGGAGATTCAAACTACTCCTCTCTCTAAGACACAAATATCTTTACAATCAAACAATATCGATCAACCTTCTAATGTTAATATATCATTAAGTAGAAATGGTAAAAATGTTATAATTATAATGCTCGATGGCGCAATTAGTTCTTATTTCCCTCTGTTTCTGGAAGAAAAACCTGAATTAAAAACCAACTTTAATGGATTTACTTATTATCCAAATACAACATCTTTTTACAGGCGTACAATGTTTGGGGTTCCTCCAATATTCGGCGGCTATGAATATTCAAGTTATAACATAAACAAACGCAGTGATATTTCAATAAAAGAGAAACAACAAGAAGCGCTTACACTTTTACCTTTATTATTCCAGCAATCAGGTTTTTCATCGTATATTGCTGATGTTCCGAATTCAGAGTTTCTTGATATGCCGCTTGAAGAGTACTATGCTAGATATAATATAAATGCAAATCATATTCAAAATGCATTTATTAGCAAATATTTAAATGAAGTTCTTGGAAAAGATAGCATTTCATCAAATGCAAAAATAGATGAACTTATTAAAAGAAATTTATTAATGCTTTCTCTTACTGTAACAATTCCTTATTGTATAAGAGATTTTATATACAGTAACGGTTCTTATCTTGGCATTGCAGATTATCAGCTAGATACAATTATGTCCTCTTCTACGCTTGGCGGCTATACTTCTTTATTTTATTACCCTGAAATAACCAATTTTATCGAAAATGGCAATACATTTCATATGATAACAAATGATCTTGCTCATGATCGCGCATTTTTCCAGTATCCGGATTATACTCTGGAAGAAAATATTACAGATTATGGAACAAATAAATTTGGTAATAAAGCATCTTTTATGTACTATCATGTTAATGCTGCTTCTTATATGCTGCTTTCAAAATGGTTTGACGCGCTTCGTGAAGCCGGTGTTTGGGATAATTGCCGTATTATAATTGTTTCTGATCATGGCAACTTAAGCCTTAATAATCCAGGTTTCACAACTTTTCAAAACAATTATGTAATTCCATATAATCCCATTTTACTTGTAAAAGATTTTAATCAAAATGATGTTTTACAAATAAATAATGATTTTATGACCAATGCTGATGTTCCTTTAATTGCATTGGAAGGTATCACAGAAAATCCTGTTAACCCGTTTACAAATAAAGCGCTTGTTTCTGAAAAATCAGATGGAATATATATTTACACTCAAGGATATACCAATATAAAATGGTATCAGGGTAATACTTTTCTGGAAGATAATTCATTATTCTTTTATGTGCATAGCAATATTTTTGACAGTAATAACTGGACAGAATTAAGATATAGGGATATCAGGAGGATGCAAAATGATGCCACTATTATACATTGACCCGGGTACGGGAAGCATGCTTTTCTCGGTTTTTATAGGGCTTGCTGCCGCTTCGTACTTTCTCTTTCGCACATTATTAATAAAGGGAAAGACTCTTTTTGTTGGAAAAAACAAAGCTTTAAAAAACAAAAGCGCGTATGTAATTTACAACGAAGCTATCCATTACTGGTCTGTTTTTGAACCCATTGTTGAAGAGTTTGAAAATCGCAAAATAGAAGTTTTATATTTAACTTCTGTACAAACAGATCCTGTTTTTGATAAGAATTATACTTATGTTAAACCGGAATATATAGGCGATGGCAATAAAGCGTTTGCTTCCCTTAATTTTCTGGAAGCCGATGTCTGCCTTATGACTACTCCCGCTTTGGAAGTTTTTCAGCTTAAACGTTCAAAATTATGTAAACATTATTCACATATCCTGCATGATACAGGAGATGCTACTTGTTATAAACTCTTTGGTATTGACTGGTTTGATTCATTGTTACTTTCAGGAGAATATCAAATAAAAGATGTTCGCGAGCTGGAAAAAATAAGATCACTTCCAGAAAAAAAACTTGTTGTTGTTGGCAGTTCCTACCTTGATTATTACAACAAAAGATTAAATGAGATTCCAAAAGAAGAAAGTCATGATTTTACAGTATTGGTGTCCCCTTCCTGGGGACATGGCGCTCTTCTAAATGCAATGGGCGATAAATTACTGGAAGCATTAAAAGATACCGGTTGGCGTGTTATTGTAAGACCTCATCCTCAATCAAAAAAGAGCGAATCAGAAATGCTTAAAAATCTGGAAAATAAATATCCTGATTATACCTGGGATTACAACAGCGAAAACCTTGGGTCTTTATCCAAAGCTGATATAATGATTTCAGATTTTTCCGGTGTAATATTTGACTATATCTTTTTGTTTAATAAACCTGTTTTGTATCATAATACAAGTTTTAACAAAGATATGTATGATGCAGGAGATCTGGAACACGAACCATGGAAATTTCAGTCAATCAGGCGTTTTGGCAAAGAAATATCTGAAAATGATCTATCCATTATCAAAGAAATTATCCAAAAAGCAATTTCTGACACTACTTTATCCGAAGAACGAAAAATTGCAAAAGAAACCGCCTGGCAGAATATTGGACAAAGCGGCAAAGCCGTAGTTGATACCCTAATTGAAATTAAAGAAAAATTACAGTAATATAAATGAACAAAACCATGAATAATAAAGGTATAATTACAATTGCTATTGGAAAAAAATATGCAAAACAGGCAAAGTATCTTGCACTTTCCTGCATGTTAAATTCTCCTCATACACTAAGGGCTGTTATTACAGATTCACCTGATCTTTTAAAAAATTATTATGATATTATTATTCCATGGGATAATAATGATGACCCTTTTTCAATAAAAACACGTGTGTTTGAATTCTCACCATTTGAAAAAACACTTTTTTTGGATGCGGATTCTCTTGTTTTTCATCCTTTAGACAGTTATTGGAATTATCTGGAAAACAATAATTATGTATATGAAGGTTTTAAATTAACAGAAGGTGAATGGTATTATGATATACAAAAAATATGCCAGATAATTCATACACAATGGCTGCCCAAGTTTAATTCCGGTATGTTTCTTTTTAATAAATGCGACGAAGCAAAAAATATATTTAATACTGCCTACTATTATTTTATTAACCATAAAAAAGAAGGAATAGAAATTCCATATTTTAGAGGTAAAAATTATCCAGATGAGCCGGCGTTTGCAATTGCACTTGCAAAACATACAGTAGAACCAGTAAATGATTACGGCCGTTTTTCACGAACATTAATAAAATCAAAACATATCAGGTTAAATATAAATAAAAGAGTTGCTTGCTTTATAAAAAAAGGAAATATAGTTCACCCTCTTGTTGTTCACTTCTGCGGAAGGAGAGGCAGTTTTTATTATTTTTTTGAGAAGCTTCGTTTGTTTTTTAGATTTTTATAAGAAATAAAAATGATTTTATCAAGTATATATAACATTATAATTGGTCCCATTGTTTTAATCCTTGAGATATTCTATGGATTACTTGTTCTTATTATTAAAAACAATCACGGTTTTGCAGTAGTTGGCATAAGTTTTATTGTAAGTCTTTTATGCCTTCCTCTATATTTAAAATCAGAACAATTACAGGATAAAGAAAGATTAATCCAAAAAAGATTATCAGATAAAATTTCAAAAATTAAAAAACATTTTAAAAAAGATGAACAATATATGCTTCTTAGTGCATACTACAAGCAAAACCATTATCATCCTGTTATGGCTCTTAGAACTTCTCTTGGCCTTTTAATTCAAATACCTTTCTTTATTGCAGCTTATCATTTTCTATCCAATTTTGAACCTTTACGAGGAGAGCCTTTTTTCTTTATTCGTAATTTGGGCGCTCCGGATTCTCTTTATAAAATTGGTAATTTTTCTATAAACATTCTGCCAATTTTAATGACTATAATAAATATTGTTTCCGGAATTATTTATTCTAAAGGATTTGCATTAAAAGAAAAAATACAAATATATGGAATGTCCGTTCTCTTCCTTGTTCTTTTGTACAATTCACCTGCTGCATTGGTTCTTTACTGGACATGTAATAATATATTCTCTTTATTAAAAAATATAATATTAAAATTAAAAAATAGCGCTTTAGTATTTTATCTAATAATTGCTTCACTTCTTGTAATTTCATGTTTTTATGTAATATTTTTCCGCAGAACAGGCGCAAGCAACCAATTTACATTCAATCTTCTTGCTGTTTGCTTTTCTTTATTTATTTTATCAATTCCATTTGCTGTTAAATATTTAATAAAATTTCTAAAACCGCATTTCTCATTTTTAAAAAATCATGTATCTGATCTTAACAAGGTATTTACCCTTTCGTGCATTTCTTTTGGTATATTATGCGCTGTATTTATTCCTTTTAATATTGTTGCTTCTGATCCTGCAGAATTTTCTTATATTTTAAAATCATCTCCATTTAATGTGTTAATTCCGCCACTATTTATTACACTCGGTCTTCTTTGTTTCTGGCCATTATATATCTACAGACTTGGTAATCTTATATTTAAATCAATCTTTTCATTTTTTATGTCTTTTATCTTAATATTCGGGATTGTGAATACATTTGTTTTCTCTGGAAACTATGGAATGATATCACAAACTTTAAGGTTTCCGCAAAGCACTAACTTTTTAATCTCTAATAATCATCTTATTTTTAATATCCTATTTTTATTTTTAATAGTTTCCTTACTTTTCTTAATTTTCCGTTTTGGTAAATTAAAGATAATATCTGTAACATTTTCTGTTATTCTTATTTCCATTTCATTATTTTCTTTTATAAAAACTATAGAAATAAATAAAGGATTTAACAATTATAAATTAATTGTAGAGAGTAACCAGCAGAATCAAAGTGCAGTTAGTCAAAATAATATTTATGAACAGCTGCCTTATGAATTTACCTTATCAAAAGACGGACACAATATATTTATATTAATGCTGGATAAAGCATCTGGGGTATTTTTTAACAGTATAATCGAAGAACGCAGTGAGTTAAAAACAGCATTTAACGGTTTTGTTTATTGTCCGAATACTATTTCCTATTTTCGTTCAACAATATTGGGTCTTCCTCCTATTTTAGGAGGGTACGAATATACACCAGAAAACTTACATCTTAGAAACAATGAATCCATGATGATTAAAAATAATGAAGCCAGTCTTGTTCTTCCCCAATTGTTTAAAGACAATGGATATTGTATTTCTGTTTTTGATATACCTTTAATTAATTATGTCAGTAAAATGGATACTACATTCTTCTTTGAAAGAGGTATGAATGCCAATAATCTTGAAGAAAAGTTTAATGATAGATTTATTAATGAACTGGGTCCTGATGCACCTTTAAAAGCATTGCGAACGGATCTTATACTTAAACATAATTTTACAATGTTTAGTATTTTTCTTACATCACCCTGTTTTCTAAGAAAAACAATTTATGACAGAGGAAATTTCTGGGCTGCCGTTAAATATTCCCGCCTTGATGTCGTAACAGGAAGACCTCTTAGCAGCTATGCTATTATGCACTATTTACCGGAGTTAACCGGAATTGACTCATCTCCTAATGGAGAGCAAAGCAATAAATTTATTTTTATGGTTTCAAATTTGGCTCATGATCCCTCTTTCTTACAATATCCTGATTATAAAGTTGTTTCCGAAATAACAGATTTTGGACCAGATTTATTTAATGGAAATATTAACTCACACCAGTATTATCATGTTAATGCGGCATCCTATCTTCTTTTGGCAAAATGGTTCGATTATTTAAAAGAAAATGATGTTTATGACAACACTCGCATTATTATTGTGTCTGATCATGCTGAGGTATTAATAGATCCAAAAGGTACTCTTGACAGAGAATATACCGAATACAATCCAATTCTTTTATATAAAGATTTTAACAGTACCGGAGAGTTAAAGATAAATTATAATTTTATGACCAATGCAGATGTTCCCATGCTTGCTACAGCCGGAATAATAGATAATCCAACAAATCCATTTACAGGTAATCCTTTAACGTCTGATAAAGAAAATGGCGCTAATATATATCTTGGAGGATCTTCTCAGCCTCAGGATTTTCCCGGTTGGGAAGCTCTTGGCAGAACATCATCATTTTATCATGTAAAAGATAATATTTTTAACGAAAATAACTGGCAAAAAATAACAAAACGCTTCTAATACCCTTCCCAATTTCCCCAGCTTTCCTGCCTTAACACTTCACTTCCCGTTAATTTCCTCTTATTACTCAGATTAAACCTGACAGGTCCATGCCGTAATGGCTGCGATGAAACAGCGGAAAAAGCAGCCAGGTATTCATTTTTAGCCAGCTCTGCGTCTGTCATTTCTATCGGAATCGCATTTAAATCATTTGCTGCCAGGTACGATGTATCTGCATTTGTCATCAATTTTTCGTTAACCTGGATTTTCCCGCGGTTATCAAAATCTTTAACCATAAGTAATGGGTTATACCCTTCCATTCCGGAAGTATCAAATCTGCTTTTATAATGTCCGCCATGATCCGAAACAATAATAATTCTTGTATTGTCGTATATTTCCTCAAGTTTTAAGTATTCAATCCATATAATTATTTGTTTTAAAGCTGCTGTCAACATATACATATACTCTGCATTATCCTTTGACCCAAACTTTATTATTTCTTCTTCGCTAAAATCCACAGGTTTATTCTGGGGTTTAAAATCCAGATTATATGATCCGCCTTCGTGTGTTACATAATTCATCAAAATATTTAATGTAGGTTTTTCATTTTCGTAAGAACAGATTTCATTTAAATAATAAAGTGAAGAAAACTCTCCTATTGCTCTTCCATAGCTGTTATATGCCGCTTCTCTCCACCATTGTCCTTTGTAGTAAATCCCATAACGAAGTCCCGGCAGCGCTGCTCTGAAAATTCCATACCTGAATAAAATATCAAAATCAAATGAACCTGTTCCTTTTTTTTCATCTGAGGGGAATTCCATCCTGTATCTGTCAACTAATCTTCCGGAAAGAAGACTGGCTGTTACATTTGTCATATCTTTAAATATCGAAATATCTGCTACTGATTGCATGTTTGCAATTACAGGATCTGTAATTGCTACATCAAAACCTGCTTCGCCAAACATACGCGGCATTGTTGTAATTGCTTCGTTTACTTTATCTATTAAAAGTTCATTTTCTCTGTTATTAATTTTATCCGGTGTAAAATTATATCCTCCCAGCAGAGGAGGAACTCCTATTACTGTGCTTGAACCAAAAGAAATAGTATTTGGATAAAACACAAATCCATCCAGGTCTTCATTTAATTGCGGAAAATATTCCAAAGCATCGGCCATTGCGCTTCCCTGCGCTCTGTCAAGATAAATAATAAAAACATTGGGTTGTGTTTTTGACATTTTAAAATAGATATCTGCTGTATTTTCTTTTCCCGTTTTTTCAATAACTTTTAACTGTATATATTGCCTTTGCATTGAAACTATATTTACCGTTCCCAATACAAATAAAGCAGCGCATGTAATTTGAAAAAACATGGTTATAATTATATCTTTTTTTATTCGAATAAAAACAAAAACAGCTATAACCGAAATTAACGGTACCAAAAGATTTATCCATAACGGAAAAGCGTATAAAAGCCTGTTTGTATCATCAAGTTTAAAATTAACATCCATTACTCCGTAATAAGCAGAAAGGACAAAATAACATATAAGAGCATTTACTGCTATTATCGCAGCGCATATTGCAAATATACGGCGCATGTTAACAGGAGCAAAGTAACGAATAAAAAGCGGAACCAAAAGAAGTATACTTAACCCTTGTAATATTGTTCTTGTTAAAAACAACCATGGCGTTTCAAAATCGGATATTGAAGCAGAAAAAACCTGGGCAGGATTTAAGTAACCAATAAGTAAAAATAAAAGTACAAATGACCATATATACAGTTCTTTATAATCATTGCTGTGTAATTCTTCTTTTATTTTATTAATTTTATCAAATAACTTATTTATTCTATTCCAGAAAAGCGGAATTATTCCAATAAAAAGAGCAGCTAAAGTAAACAATAATCTGTAACGCTCAACATTTGCAATTCCTGTCCATATTAATAAAATAAATATTCCACCAAACAAAACAACCGCAGTTTTTAAAATAATTCCAGGATTCTTAATATATTTTAACGAAATATTTTTTATAAGAGAATAAACATTGTTCATTGTCCAGTACAGAACAAGACCAGAAGGTGAATTGTAAAGAAGTACAAGAAAAATAAATGCCATAACAAATAGCTGTATACGTTCTTTTTTACCAAGGTCTTTTGCATATATAAATGCAGCCATAAGGTTAATGGAAGTCATTATAAAAGGCATTATATTTATATTAAAGGACGTACTTATTAAACCATCAGGCGCATTAAGATCATTTAAAAATAAAAATGAAACTCCGGAGAGCATGGTAGTTCCGGAAAGAAACTTATAGGCTGCAATAAAAAACGGTATTTGTAAAAGAAGACCCACACTGGATCTAAGCATAAAAACAGGTGAATATCCCATTTGCCTGTAATAGGCGTTTACAAGCATTTGCCTTTCATCGCCAATAAAAGAAGTGCGGATGTTTTCAAGTTTTTTCTTCATCTTTTTTTGAAGTTCGCGTTCTTCTTTTTGCCAGCGATCCGCAATTGTGTACAACGGCAAACATAGGGTATTTACTACAATGCTAAGAAATACTATCGCAACACCTGGAGCAGAAAATATTCTGTTAAAAAGTACAAAGAGAAATTCAATTAAAAAATAAATGGGCCAAATAAACAGAGTAAAGAATATTTCTCCTATCAATTTTTCTTCTCCCGGTTTTCCAGATATATTTTTTTATAACCTTCACCCATTTGCCTGACAGTATAGCTCATTTTAATAATTTCTCTGCTTCTTTTACCCATTTTTACGAGTAAATTGCTGTTGTAAATCATTGATTCAAGGCGGTCTTTTGCTTCGTCTACTGTATCAAAAAGCCAGCCATTTTCTCCAGGAATTACCAGTTCGCGGTTACCCGGAACATTCCGCAGAAGCAAAGCAGCCGCTATTCATAGCTTCCAGAACGCCGTATGGAAGTCCTTCCCATGCAGAAGTAGAAAAATAAATCGCAGTTTTATCAAGTAATTCATCCACTTCTTTTGCTGATTTCCAGCCGGTAAGTATTAAACTGTTTTTATCGATTTTTTCGGCTAAAGGTCCGTCTCCAATCCAGGAAAAAGAAAACTTGCTTTTTTTTGCAATTTCTGCACAGGCAGATGCAACATCACTCCACATCTGCGGGTCTTTCTGAAATGCTACAATACCTGTAAAACTAATAAGTTTTCGGTTATCTGTTTTTGGCTCTTTTTCTTTATATTTAACGCCATTGGAAACATATGTCGTTTTCTTACCAAGTTTTTTATAAATATCTCCCTCGTCTTTACCGCATCCGACTACCCTTCCGCCAAAGAAACTGCCTGTCTTTTCCAAAAATCTATATATTTTTCTTTTAAAAGAACCAATATCTGTCCGCAGAAAAGCGCCGCAATGAGGAGTATAAATAACATTTTTAATTCCAAGCATGCAGCATGTTAGTCTGCCTAAAAAACCTGCCTTGGACGAATGAAGATGTACTGCTATTTTTTGCTTTTTATATGGTTTTAATATTTTTTTTAATTCCCAAAGCGCTTTCCAGTCATTTTTTAAACTTATTTCTCTTTGTGCATACTTCCATTCAATGAACTTAACTCCGGCTGGAAAACGCTGTTTAACCTTATCTGTACTTTCTGTCCAGTTTCTAGAGCCATGGATAACAATATGATAAAAATCCGTTAGTTCACCTGCTATTGAGCTTACAGCAGTCGTAACTCCGGAGGCAAATGGTTCAAGAACATGTATCACTGTCATCTTACCTTTTTATCACGTTTTGATATACTTCTCAATATGTACAGTTTGAAGGATATTATATCTTCTCTTCCGCCGGAAAAGGTAAAGCAGGATGGTCTTTGGACCAGGTTTGTACTTCGTCCGCTTTCGTTTCCTGTTGCCTGGCTTGCTCTTAAATTGCGTCTTTCGCCTGCATTTATATCATATTTTTCCGGGCTTTTGGTTGTAACAGGCGGAATTCTTTTTGCCTGGCCAAGTGAAAAATTGCTGCTTTTTGCCGGTATCGGCGCCATACTTTTTAATATCTTTTCTGTACTTGACTGCGTAGACGGCAACATGGCAAGAGTAACAGGTAAGGCAGGTCCCTGGGGAGGCTGGGCTGATGCTGTAATGGGTTTTATCGCCTATACATCAGTTTTCTTTGCTACAGGATTATACCTTTTCTGGAAAACACAGTGGTGGCCGGTTCTTCTTGTAGCAGGTTTAACTTCGTCTGCAAATCTTCTTACACGGGTAGCGTATCAGATATATAAAAACATAGTTGGCGAAACTGCTCACGGGTCAGTTTCTTTTGAGCGCCTTCTTGCGGAAAATGTTGGCATAACAGGATTCCTTATGCCGTTAATTTTAATATTTCATTTTACCGGTTTTATACAGGGAATGTGGGGAATAATCTGGTTCAATGCCGCATTCTACGGAGGCGGCTGCGCGCTTACAGTTATCAAACTTGCATGGACTGCTTCTAAAGAAGCTTCTGCAAAAGGCAAAGCAGCTTGATTACCATACTTGCTAACTACGAAAGGATTTCCCTTTTTCATACAATGCTTCCCTTTTTTGTTAAAAACCGGGAAAATAAAAAAACGCATGGAAAAAATATTTTTCGCTATACACAGTCTTTTGACTGGTGCCTTAAAAAAGATAAAAACAAAACACTTTTTATGGAACGTTGTTTCCAGCACCGTGAACCCCGTGATATGGACGAAACAGAACTTGATTTATTAAAAAAATTACGTGAAAAATACAAAACAATCGTTTTTTTCTGCGGACAGCCGGAAGCAGGCACTAACAGAATGGATATCCTGCCCTATGTAGATAAGCTGTTTTATAAATCGATTTTTTCGGACAGAAAAGATTACCTTAAAAATCTTTATGGAAAAAACCTTTTTGCAGAATACTATCATAAACAGTTTGGCATTAATGATTCA
>Ga0123356_10001094_pt1 | contig 30025 bp, 18 predicted proteins | sample TergutEmb28metaG_2_FD_92546 | JGI IMG/M metagenome (GOLD analysis project Ga0123356, IMG submission 92546) | Embiratermes neotenicus P3 segment gut microbial communities from Petit-Saut dam, French Guiana - Emb289 P3 | ecosystem: Host-associated > Arthropoda: Insects > Digestive system > Gut ...
CAGAAGCTTTTCTCTGTCATAAAGCCGACTTATATCCGCACTGAAGAAGGTGTCCTCCTCGAGGCTGAAGTTAGCCGAGTCAGAATATACCGTGAAGCTCGTCAGTTCAAGCGGGAAGTTTTCAATCAGCGTTACTGACGAATATTTCTTAGCGGTTTTAATCGTCGGGAAGAGCTCCTCAGCGGCTTTATTCGCGCTCAGTAAATTATAGTCAGAGTCCATAATAACGATTGCTTCTTTGATTGAGGTCAGAATCTTTTCAGACGTTTTCGATTCGGAATAGCGGTTCATTTTCAAGATTCTCAGCAGACGCAGAAGCCTTAACATTCTGATGATTGCCGTGTTGAAGGGCAATATTTGCAGATAGAACGGCACAATCGCCGCAAGGTCGACAAGCGACATCGGCGAGAATACGTATCTGCCCCGCGCGCGGAAGGCTTTTACAGTCGGATAAAGCATATCCGCCGTCCACAAGCGCAGAAGGTATTCAATGGTAAATATGATTACCGCTACCATTTCTGCAAACGCGAAGAATATGAGGTCGTCTTCCGAAAGGTCTGCGACCAATTCGATTAGCACCATCACTATATTTATCACAATCAGAAGCGTTATGAAATTGCTGAACACTCGGTTCGCAAGGCTCTTCTGACCGTCGTCTCGGATTATGTTGCAGATGCCGCGTTTAAGGCGTAGGAGCATTATAGGTTCCTCCTCTTTTCATTTATTGAAAAGCTTAAATCAATTTTAGCTGAGATTAAATTTCTTTAGAATTTATATGTTTATTTAATACTGCGTCAAGCTGTTTTAAATCTATAGGTTTTGAAATAAAACCGTCGAAGCCGTTTTCAAGGAACATCTCTTCCTGTCCGACAATGGCGTTAGCGGTAAGCGCGACAATAATCCCGTTGTAGCCGCCATCGCGGATTTTTTTAACGGTTTCTATGCCGTTCATTTTCGGCATCATGTGGTCCATGAATATAATGTCAAATTCTTCTCCGCCTTGTATTATATCAAGTGCTTCAAATCCGCTAACAGCCGTTTTAATCTCTACGCCGTACGGTTCAATCAAGCCTTCCGCTACAAGCAAATTCGTTCTGACGTCGTCAACAATCAAAACCTTGCCGCTCAATGTGTTTTCGCGGTTTTCATGCAAGCTTACAAGCTGTGTGCTGCTGCGGAAGGTATGGCTGCAAAGCTGAGCGGCAACATCATTCCCGATAGTATCACAGTCCACTGCGCCATGCCTGACAACCACTGTGAATACGCTGCCTTTTCCGTATTCTGTTTCAACGCTTATTGTTCCGCTCATCATTTCCGCTAAGGTTTTTGTTATAGATAAGCCCAAGCCCGTTCCCTCAATAGTGCGATTGGCATCAGTTGCAAAACGGGTATATTCGGTAAAGAGACGCTCCTTGTCTTCGAGCTTCATTCCCTGCCCCGTGTCTTCAACAACGAAGCACAGCGATACCTCATCATTCTCTCTCGAATGGCTTACCGACAGCTTTACATGACCCTCATCAGTGTATTTAATTGCATTAGAAAGCAGGTTGTTTAAGATTTGCTTCAGCCGCAGCTCATCACCGAATAAAAGCGACGGGAAATCCTCTTTTACATCGAGAATAAAGTTAATAGGCTTCGAGCCGATACGCACCATGTTCAGCCGTACCGTGTCGTTAATAAACTCGGGAATATTATACTCTGCAGGATTTAATTCTAATTTGCCTGTTTCTATTTTTGTTAAGTCGAGAATATCGTTTATGATGTTGACAAGACTGTTGCCGGAGGTGTATATATTTTCAAACGCGTTAACACATTTATCAGACAGATTGCCTTGCTGTAATTGAATTTGCGAAATACCGATAATTGCATTCATAGGTGTGCGGATTTCATGCGACATTTTTGCTAAGAAGTGTGACTTCGCTTCGTTTGCGGCTTCTGCACTTTTCTGCGCTTTTTCCATTCCGCGCATACGTTCGCCGGCTATTCTTTCCCAACGCTTCTCTGTGCGGCGGCTCTTTATGAACAACACCAAAACGAGCGCGATTATGCAAACTGATACTATAATCACACAAATCATCAGCACAAGCTGCTGCTGTTGTAAAATTGCGCGATAGTCATAGGTTCTGCGCATCCAGTGGTTCGAGATGTTTTCTGTGTCTATCAGCTTCAGAGCTTTATCAATTAAGGAACACAGGACGTCTTCTTCTATGTTAAATCCGAACGTCGATTCGTATGTATAATCGAAAACTATATTAGCTTTAAAGCCCGGTTGTTCACGGAAATTCGTCTGAACTAAAAGCTGATTCAGGCTTCCCATGACCATATCCACTTCGCCGCTCGTGAGCAGGGAAAATGCTTCATCATAGTTATCAAAAATAATTATGTTCTTGTGAGTAGGAAACCAGGTTTTGAAGGCTTCGGTTTGGGCGTAGTTTCTGACTAATCCGACCTTCGCGTGTAATACGCCGATGATTTGTATATTCGGATGCTCCAACGTTGACAAAAGTGCAAAGTTGTCCGTTAAAATCGCCGTTTCAGTCCACAGGAAACGTTCGCCGCGCTCGGGAGTTCTGATTAACTCGGTAATCATGGACGCTTCGCCGTTTTCAAGCAGTACTATCAAATCTTCAGCGTTTGTATCGCGGTTATTCGCAGGCTCAAAGCGCAGCCCTGTTAGCGCTTCAATTTCTTTAATTATATCGAGACTAATCCCTTGAAATTCCTTGTCGTGCGAATTATAAAAGCTAACCGGATAATTATCATGCTCCGCCAAGAAGCTGACAACAGGATTATTTCGGATATAAGCCAATTCCTGCTCTGTGAGGTGCAGGGTCAGCTTGTGCCTGTTGTATTCGTGCATACCGGAATGATAGAGCTCGACGAAATGACCGAAGGCATCGTTTTCGATGGCTCTTTGAATGATATTAATAATCGGTTTGTTTTGCGGGTTTTTTGAGGTCAGAGAGCTCGTGTTGTAATTCGGCGGTAAAAATATCTCAGCTTCAACATCACCGTATATGTCAAAAGCCGCTTCTGCTGTTGTCAGCTCGAAAAAGGCGTCTATTTCCCCGCTTTTCAGCATGACATACGCCTCTTCATAATCATCAACCCAAAAGGTTTCAAAGGTGTAATCCGACTGCTCCTCGATTATACCGTTTGTAATCGTTCCCGCCAAAAAACCGTAGCGCAGCGGGCGCGACTCAGCGATAATCGGAAGCGGTATACTGCCGGAAATTCTAAAATATCCTATCAACCGCTCAATAATTCCATCTGTCATGGAAAATGTTTTTCTGCGCTCCTCTGTAGCTGTTAACTCGCTGGTAAAATCAATTTCGCCGCTTTCAAGCCCTTCAATTAATTCGCCCCATTCATACAACTGCGGAATAAAAGGCGCGCCGAACATTTCGGTCAGCCAATCGCAAAAGAGCGCGACGAAGCCGTTGATTTCCCCGTCCTTGTTATAAAACGCTTCGGTGCTCGGCATTACGCCGAACACAAATGAATCCCGCTCAAGCAAAAGCGATTCAACAGCGCGAATATCGTCTGCCGTAACGCCCGGAACATCACGAAAAGAGGCGTGCCTTACCGCTTCTGAATCCGATTCGGAATCAGACACGGAGCACCCCGAAATAAAAGCTGTCAGTACAGCTAACGTGATAATAAAAGAAATCAACCTTTGAATATTCAGCTTGACGACCCCCATGACATAAATATAATTATACAGTATATAATTATAGCACATTTTTCAACGTATGTCAAATTAAAGTTCTCGAAATCAATACATAACATTTTAATACATATATACATTCTTATTAAGCATTTCAGTTTATCAGCAGAAAAATGATTATTTATTCAATACCTCTTGAATTTTAAGCTTTTTTGTGTTAAAATATAAGTTATATATGTTTTGGAGGATAAATAATATGCTGAAAATGTTTTCCGCTTTTACGGAAGAAATTGACGATGTCGGCGCGGCTGTTGCCGATATTTTAAATCAGTTGGATTTAGATAATTCACTTATGAAAAATTCGATAGGGCTTCTACATTGCTACCATGAATTTATTGACAGCGGCGTTGTTAAGGCTCTGTCTGAGAAGCTTCCTTTCGAGATTGCAGGCATTACGGTTCCGACTGTCTGTATGTCGGGGATTACGAGTTCAATGGGGCTCATGTTAAATATACTTACAGGCGACGACGTGAATTTCGTTACAAGTATTTCCGCACCGCTTGACATCGGCGGCGGGAATTTAATGCAAACGACTGAAAAAATGTGCAGTGAGCTTCGGGCTAAAATAAACACAGGCGAAAACCCGCCGATGCTTATGACCTTCGCGCCCTTTCTGCACGTTTTGAAAATCAACGCAGATGAATACGTTGACGGTATAAGCGGCTTTTTCCCGAATGTTCCGATTTTCGGCGCGTTTTCTTTTTCGGAGGAAATCGACTTCAGCAAGTGCTACACGCTTTACAACGGCGAAAGCTATGAGCTTTCGGCTGTTTTGATTGCGATTACAGGAAACGTTGCGCCGTCATTTTTATCGGTTGCAATTCCTGAGAAAAACGTAGTCGGCGAGCTTGCGACCGTAACGAAATCCTCTGATAATATTATCCATGAAATAAATAATATGTCCGTTGAGGATTACGTTATTTCAATAGGCTTGATTGAGCAGAAGGGCGAGCTTGAAAAGCTGTATTCTACCCCGATGATTGCCAATCTCGCCGACGGCTCAACGATTGTGCGCGTTTGCATAGGCGGCGACGGAGAGGGCGGCGCAATTATGGGCGGGCACGTACCTGTAGGCGCGAAAATCGGCTTCGCTATGCTGAAGTTGACAGATATAGCGTCCACAAGCGAGGAAATCACTAAAAGCGCGCTTGAAATATTAGACGGGAAAAATATTATTGTTTATTCCTGTATGGCGCGCCTTGAATTTTTAGGGACTAATCAAAGAGAAATTGAAGCGCAGACGATATGCGGGCTTTTAAACGACTTGGACAACTTCTGTCTCGCTTATGTAGGCGGCGAGGTCTTCCCGCAGAAGCTTTCCTGCGGCAGGTTTGCAAATCATCTGCACAATTTTTCATTAATCTTTTGCGTGTTATAATTTAAGGAGAATAAAGCATGGAAAACAAAACAGCAGACACCATAGAAAGCCTGCAACTTCAAATAAAAAAGTTGAACCGCGTTATCGCGCTTCAGGACAAGAGAATGACCCGCTCGGAGATGGTGACGTCTACGCGCGACAAGGTCATGGATATGCTTAAAGCCGAGCGTTTGAAGGTGCAGGCGACTACCTCGGCTATGTTTGATGCAAACCCGCAAATCAACATATTATTTGACAGTAATTTCAAAGTAATTGACTGTAACCTTGCGGCTATGCAGTTCGTGGGCTTTGACACAAAGGAAGAGATGTTCGCGGGGTTTGTTGAGCGTTTTTCAGCTTGTATACCGAAGCTTCAGCCGGACGGCAGAGCCAGCAAATCAGTAGCCGAACGGCTGACAATCGCCGCAACAGAGGGCTCTGACAAATTTGAAACGGAGCTTCATACAGGTGACACGAAAAAGGCTTTGCTGATTGACTTAGTGCGGATTCCGTACAAGAACAGCTTTGCTATAATTGCATACGCTTACGACATGACAGAAATGCGAAACCAAAAGGAAAAGCTCACAACAACACAAAAAGCAAACGAACAGCAGTTAATAAAATTAAACGCAGTCGTAAAAGCTACGAAAATCGGCTTGTATGATGTTGAAATAACAGATAATAATTTTCTGCACCCTAAAAACACCGTTACATTTACAGACGAGTTTAGAAATATGCTTGGGTATTCAAGCGTTGCTGATTTCCCCGACACCTTGGAAAATTGGAAGGAGCACCTGCACCCCGACGACCGAGAAAGAGCGATTGCAGACGTTATAAAGCATATTTCTAACGCGGCTGAAAATACAGATAATACGCCCTACGACGCCGAATACAGGCTGCTTAACAAAAGTGGAAAATATACGCACTTCCGTGCGTGCGGCGAAGCTATCCGCGATAATAAAGGCAATGTTATCCGCATTGCGGGCGCGCTGATTGACATAAACACTGCCATAGAAAAGGAAATGCAGCTCGCTAAAACGAATCTGATGATTAAAGCGACTAAAATCGGCTTATGGGACGCCGAAATCGTTAACAGCGACCCCTCCGATTCGCATACGACTATCATTTATTCGGACGATTTCAGAAGAATGATAGGTTATAACGACGAAAGCGATTTCCCGAATGTTTTCAGCAGCTGGAGCGACAAGCTTCACCCCGAGGACAGAGAAAAATCAGTCAATGCTTTCGCCGCGCACGTGCTTGACAGAACAGGCAAAACGCCTTTTAACATTGAATATCGGTTGTTAAAGAGAGACGGCGAGTATTCATATTTCCGCGCCTTCGGCGAAACAATCCGCGACAAAAAAGGGAATCCTCTGCGCGTTGCGGGTTCGATTTTAGACATAACAGACGAGAAAAACACCATCTTCCGTATTGAAAAGCTGCGCGAGGACGCAGAGGTTGCGAGCAGAGCGAAGAGCGATTTCCTCTCGAATATGTCGCATGAAATCCGCACGCCGCTGAACGCTATTATCGGCATGACGACTATCGGAAAGTCTGCCGATGATTTGCCGCGCAAGGACTATTGCTTCAAGAAAATCGAAAACGCTTCACAGCATTTATTAGGCGTTATCAACGATATTTTAGATTTATCAAAAATCGAAGCTAATAAATTTACGCTGTCTTATATTGAGTTTGATTTTGAAAAAATGCTTCAGCGCGTAGTGAATATCATTACCTTCCGCGCTGACGAAATGAACCAGAAGCTGACCGTGCATATAGATAATTCTATCCCGCAGATGTTAATCGGCGATGACCAGCGGTTAGCGCAGGTTATTACCAACCTGCTCAGCAACGCAGTTAAATTCACTCCCGAGAACGGCTCGGTCAGAGTTGATACGCGCTTTGTGCGGGAAGAAGACGGCGAATGTATAATAAAAATAACCGTTACAGATACGGGAATCGGCATAAGCAAGGAAAATCAGCAGACGCTCTTTGATTCATTTCAGCAAGCCGAAACAGGCACGACAAGGGTCTTCGGCGGAACGGGGCTCGGCTTGGCGATAACCAAAAGCATAGTTGAAATGATGGGCGGAAGCATAGAGGTTGAATCAGAGCTCGGCAAGGGCTCCGCGTTCTCGTTTACTTTTAAAGCCAAGCGCGGAATAAAAAGAACACCGACTCTGTCAGAAATCGGTGTTAACTGGAGCAATGTTTCGATTATGGTGGTGGACGACGACGCGGAAATTCTCGATTATTTCAAGGAAATAATTCAGGGCTTCGGCGCGTCCTGCGACACCGCGTCAAGCGGGATTGAAGCATTAGCGCATATCGGGGTCAACGGAATGTATGACATATATTTTGTCGACTGGAAAATGCCCGACATGGACGGCGTAGCTTTGGCAAGGGAACTAAAAGCGAAGTCTGAAAACCCCGATAACACAGTAATCATCATGATTTCTGCCGCCGAGTGGAGCGAAATCGCCGACGAAGCCAAAAGAGCAGGAGTCGATAAGTTTTTGTCGAAGCCGCTGTTCCCGTCTGCGATTGCCGATGTGATTACGGAAGCAATCGGCTTAAACTGCGCCGAGACGGAAGAAAAAGTCGGCGAGCTTGACATGGACGGCGTTTTTAAAGGGTATAAAATCCTCTTGGCAGAGGACATAGAGGTAAACCGCGAAATCGCATTAGCTTTGCTTGAAGCCTCGGAAATCAGCATAGACTTAGCTGAAAACGGCGAAGAAGCGGTTGAGCTGTTTAATAAATCGCCCGACGCTTACGACTTAATTTTCATGGACGTTCAAATGCCGAAGATGGACGGATATGAAGCAACAGGCTTGATAAGAAAATCGAATCACGCCAAGTCCGAAACTATTCCTATTATCGCTATGACCGCCAACGTTTTTCTTGAGGACGTTGAAAAATGCCTCAGCGCAGGAATGAACGGTCATATCGGCAAGCCTATTGACGTCGCGGAGCTATATAATATGCTCAGAAAATATTTGAAGAAGACTTAAAAATTATTCACTACAGCTTTAAGCTTCAGCAGCTCCTCCTGCGCCTGTTTGAAGCTAAAGCTGTCAATATATTCCGCTAATTTTTCGCTGCCGGGAATCATGCGGACTTCATCAAGCATATCCTCACAGTCGGGGTTTTTTGAAATTAACAACGGCTCTAATTTCTCGATAATCTCCTGTATTTTTTCCTTGTCGGCAGTTTCGATTACGGTCTTTGAATTAAACTCCTCAAACAACGGCGCAAGCTCCGCAAGGGTAGATTTAAGCTCGGCTTCGAGAGTGCTTAGCTGCTGTTCGGAAATTGCGCCTTGATTATCCGAAAGCGCGTTTTCTATTTCACCCGCGATTTTTTGCAAGCTGTTTTTTCTTATCTGACCCGCATTACTTTTCAAGGTATGCGTAAGTCTGTGCGCGGTTTTTGTATCGCCGCTGTCAGCCGCTTGTTTTATCTGTGCAAATGTTTCCTGATTGCTTTTTGCGAAGTTGATTCGCGCCTGTTTTAAAAGCAGTTCTTCAATAGCCGCCTGCTGATTTTTATCTATGGCGGTAACGCTTATAACTTCAAAGTATTTCACTAAGCACTGCCACAATTCCTGCGATGTGAACGGCTTTCCGAGATAATCCGCCATGCCGCTTCTCTCGTAAAGCTTCAAATCATGTGTCATTATATTGGCTGTCAGAGCTACGATTGGCGTTTCTACTGCGAGCTCTTTAATTTTAGCGGCGGCTTCCAAGCCGTCCATAACAGGCATATGAATATCCATGAAAATCAAATCGAATTGCTTTTCACCTTTTTGCATACGCTCTGTAATAATATCTACGCCTTTTTTGCCGTCGTTGGCTATCACGGTTTTAAGTCCCACACGTTCTAAGTGCTCACAGATGACCTGCTGATTCATAGCGTTATCCTCGCAAATGAGGATTTCGCCGATGAAATTAGGTTTTTCAATACCGGTGAGCATATTTTTTTGTGCCGGATTTTCTGTGTCTGCTTCAATCAATCCGAACGTCAGCTCAAACTTAAAGCTACTGCCGACTCCCGGCGTGCTTTCCACAGAAAGGACACCGCCCATAAGCTCGATTATGCTTTTTGTTATGGTTAAGCCCAGCCCCGTTCCGCCGAACCGCCGCGTAACCGTATCGTCCGCCTGCATGAAGGGCTCAAAGATTCTCGCGATTTGCTCGGTGCTCATGCCGATTCCGTTGTCTTTTATTTCAAACTTAATCGTTGCGAAATCATCATCAGATTCCACTACGGAAATCAAAAGCTTAACGATTCCTTCGTTCGTGAACTTAACAGCATTTGAAAGCAGGTTCGTAAATATCTGCCGCAATCGCACAGGGTCGCCGAGCAATTGCTTGCCCTCAAAAGGCTCAACATAGCAATAAAGCGTTACGCCTTTTTCCTCGGCTCTCGACAGAATCGCGAGCTGACATTGCTCCACAACATCGTGCAAATCAAAAGCGATGTTTTCAATAAAAATCTTTCCGGATTCTATCTTCGCGCTGTCCAAAATATCGTTAATAATATTCAAGAGCCACTGCGCGTTGTCTGAAATATTCTTTAAATATTGCTTAGCTTTTTCAGAAATGCTTTCGTCTAACGCAAGCTCCGAGAAGCCGACAATGCTGTTCATCGGCGTTCTGATTTCATGGCTCATATTAGCTAAGAAAATCGACTTACTTCTGCTGGCATTTTCAGCGACGTCGCGGGCAAAGCGCATAGCTTCCCGCGCTTCTTCTATTTCGGCGATATATTCCTTCTGCTCGCGCAGGTCGCGGGTATATCCGATTACCACATCCCTGTTGCCGTGCTTCGCCCGCACGAGCGTAATTTCCGTCGGTATATACGTATCATCGTCGGGCATTTTATGCATCCATTCAAAAACCTTTTGACCTTCTTCAAAGGCTTGCTTGAGCATTTCGGGGGCTTTTTCATAGGAATCGCTTCCGTCAGGCTGTATATCGGGCCAGCAATCGAAAAACCGCTCCTTATACTCCTGCTTGTTTTTAAAGCCGTAGAGCTTGACCCCCGACTTGTTGCAATCTATTAAGTTAAAGTCCTCGTCCCAAATGTTCGCGCACACCGGCGACGTATCAAGCATCAGCATCAGCCGCTCGTTTGCTGCGGCGATTTCTCTTTCCACCATCTTTGAAAGAAAAACTGCAATTACTACACAAAGACTGAGTACAATCAGAGTAATAAAAACTCCGATTGCGAAGAATAAAAGGATTTTACTGTCGTCCTCTGCTGTGTCGTAGCCGACGAAAATCATTCCCATGACCTGCTCGTCTATTCCGTACAGCGGAACTACTTGCGCAAGCAGATTGTTCCCGAAAACTGCCACGTTGCCAGTGTAAACCTCGCCCGTAAGCACTATTCGGCTGACGTCCTCCGGCGCGTAGCCGCCTAATGCATATGTCCCCTCTTCGTCAAAGAGAGTAGTTGAAATACGCTGATTGCTTAAAAACGCACTGATTTCACAGCCGGTAAGCTCCTTTAATCTATAAGCAAAATCCTGAACGTCTAACCTAAAGCCTAAGGAAATCACTCCGATTAAATTATTCTCTGTGTCGTATATCGGCGCACCCGCATACACGCCGAGCAGTATAACCGCTCCCTGCGTAATTACTGTTTCGCTGTAGCCCTCTAAGGCTAATTCCACATGAGGCTGGTTTGAAATATTATCGCCGTAAATATCGGGCGCGTGCGTCCTTGTTATGACGTAGCCCTCATTATTAACAATATTGCAGAAGTCAATCTGCGTCATTGTTTTTAAGGTGTTCGCCAAATAAATGATAGCATCAAGGTCATCGTTTATGAGTGCTTCGATTAAATCGGGATTGCTCGCCATGCCGAACGCCGCAACCTGTGCACGGATTTGCATTTCACGGATTTCGTTTTCTAAAACAGTTACAGCGGCTTCGATTTTATCGTGCTTGGCATTATTCAGCTCGCCGCTGAAAATAAGCATAGACGAAGCGAGGACAGCCACTCCGCAAGCGACTGTCAGCGCAATCATAGAAATAAATATTTTTCTTTGTATATTCATAACGCTTCGTTTTATCTCCGTTTAACTATTCAATAAATATTTTTCAAGCACTTCCATAACGCCGTCAATTTCAACGGGCTTTCTGAGGTGTCCGTCCATGCCTGCTTCAAGGCATTTTTTAATGTCCTCCGTAAATACGTTAGCGGTTACTGCGATTATCGGAATTTTTTTCGCCTTCGGCACGTCGAGCGCGCGGATTTTGCGGGTCGCTTCGTGTCCGTCCATTATAGGCATACGTATATCCATGAAGATAATATCGTATTTATCCGGGTCAGCGGTAAACATATCTAACGCTTCCTTACCGTTCACGGCGCAGTCGATAATCAGTCCGCTGTCTTCTAAAAGCGAGATTAAAACAAAACGATTGCTCGCCATATCCTCGACAATCAAGAGACGCTTACCCTCTAATGTAGCGTTTTGCACTTCTGCCGCGTTATTATCCTCGGCTTTGCTTTCCTCCGCTTGACTCGGAGCTTCATCTGCGCTGTGAGCCATGCTGTGAGCAACGCGAATGATGAAGGTAAACTTCGTGCCCGAACCTAAATCCGATTCCGCCCAGATTTGCCCGCCCATAGCCTCGACAATGCTCTTGGAAATTGCAAGCCCGAGCCCCGTCCCACCGTATACGCGGGTCGTCCCCGATTCCGCCTGCTCAAAAGCGTCGAATAGCTTCTCAAGATTCTCGGGAGAGATTCCGATTCCGCTGTCTGTTACTTCAACGCGCAGCTCGCAGTATTTTTCGGTGTTTCCTTCTATTGATACGTTCAGTCCGATTTTGCCGCCTTCGTCCGTGAACTTGATTGCATTAGACAGCAGGTTCGTAATCACCTGCGTCAGCCGCTTATCATCACCTATGACTGCCGCGGGTATTTTCTCGTCAACGTTAACGGTTACGATTTGCTTTTTCTCGTCTGAGCTTACATTTGTCACTGTGAGTATTTTATTAATCATGTCTTTAAAATCGAATTCAACAGTTGCGATTTCCATTTTGTTCGCTTCGATTTTAGCTATGTCTAAAATATCGTTGATAATGCCGAGCAGGTGCGAGGAAGCCTCTTCAATTTTATCGAAAGAGAAATCTTTTTTGTCTATATCTTTTGCTTTTTTCCCGATTGCAGTCATTCCGAAAATCGCGTTCATCGGCGTTCTTATTTCATGGCTCATATTAGCTAAGAACTCGCTCTTCGCCTTGCTCGCGGCTTGCGCTTCTTCTCTTGATTTTGTTAACTGCGTAATGTCAACCGCGTACTGCATATGAACCTTGCGCCCGTCATACCAGTTGATATAACAGTCGGAGTGGCGCACGTGAGCGTCCATTGCCGGTATGTATTCGTCCCACACAATCGTCGCGTCTGGGTTTTCATTTAACTGATAGCAGGGGCAGAAGTCGCACATTTTATCATAGCCCTGCCGAAAAACCTCGTAGCAGTGTTTTCCGATAGCCTCGTCACCTACTATACCGAAAGCATTTTTCATGTATGAGTTAACAAAAAGCAGCTCGCCCGTATCCGGAACAGTCGCATAAATCGCCACGCCGATGCTGTCTAATATGCTTTCCATCGTGCTGAGCGTGTTGGCGACGCCCTTGCTGAGTGCGTGACGGTCGAGCGCGCTCACCATCATAAGGCTGATAGACTTCAAAACGTTGATTTCGTTTTCTCTGAAGCTGCGTTCGTTCGTGCAGTCGTCAAGACTGAATATCCCCCAAAACTTACCGTGCAGGAACAACGGACAAATAATTACCGACTTAATCCCAAGCACGCTCAAAAATTTCTTGTCGTTCGCCGGCATCTCTGAAATTATGCCGCTGATAGTTTCGTCACGCGCGAACCGTTCTCCCCAGTCTAAATTATCCTCGCCTGTCGGATTGATTAATACATCGGGGGTTTCTCCCGGCTTGCTTCCCTCTTCGCTGAACCAGCTGTATTCGCGGTGATAATGGAGTCGCCCGTCCTTCATTTCTGTGCGCCAAATATTAAAGCGGTCAGCGTTCATTGATTTGCATATGACCTCCATGCCCTTCATGAGTGACGGCAAAACATCGTCACTGCCGCCGAGCTGGAACAGATGATTCGCGGTGTCATTGACCGCCTGCAGCATTTTTTCATGCTTTTCTATTGCGTAGCGTTCGATGATTTTCATTTGGTTTTTTATACGCATTTTGACTATCGCGTTATGAAACGGCTTGGTTATATAATCCGCCGCACCTAAAGAGAGCCCTTTTTCCTCGGCATCGGCACTGTTGAGCCCCGTGATAAAAATCACGGGAATATTATTAGTTTTCTCGCTTTCCTTCAGCTTCGCCAATACCTCGTAGCCGTCCATTTCGGGCATGAGAATATCAAGCAGAATGACATCAGGCATGACCTGCTCCGCTGTTTCCATTGTCTCGCGGCTGTCCCTTACAATATAAGTTTCATAATCATCGCCCAAAATATGAGTTAATTCAATTATGTTTGACTTTTCGTCGTCCACGATGAGTATTTTATTTCTTTCAATTTGTTGATTCATCAGTTGATGTTCTCCCTTTTTTCTTTAATTAACTCAATAAGCGTTTTGTACGCGAGCTTAAAGTTATAATCATCCATTTGCTGTATAAGGTCTTCCGCGCCGGATATAGCGATGAGCTCATCTATCAGCCTCAAGCACTTACTGTCTTTGTTTCTGAGCAGCGGCTCTATCGTTTCAAGTATTTCGAGTGCTTGCTTATTACTTAGGTATTCGGAGGTGGTTGTGTTTTCGCCGCCTTCCTCAAGAAGATGCGAAAGCTTTGCAAGAACCAATGTTAATTCATTTTCAAGCATTTTTAACTGCTCTTTTTCGGGTCGGCTGCCCTGTGAGGTCAGTGCCGCTTCTACCGCCGCCGCAATCATTTGCAACTGTCGCTCGCCGATTTGCCCTGCGTTGCTCTTTAGCGTATGTGCAATTCTGTGCGCTGATTTTATGTCTTCTGTTTCAATCGCCTTCGTGAATTCAGCGAATATATTCTGATTACTGTTGACAAAGTTTTTCTTCAGCTTCTGCATTAGCTTTTCGTTCTTGTCGGACGGATTATCCATCGCTGAATAGCTCACAACAGGCAGATATGTTTTGAGGCATTTCCAAAGCTCCTGCGAGGTGAACGGCTTCCCGACGAAGTCATACATTCCGTTCATTCTGTAGTGCTCAATATCGTTTGACATTATGTTCGCAGTCATCGCTATTATCGGTGTTTTTATATCCATTTTCATAAGCTTTTCGGAAGCCTCAAGCCCGTCCATAACAGGCATATGAATATCCATGAAAATCAAATCGAACGGCTTTATCTTCTCTTTTATGCGCTTCGCGACTATATCGACGCCTTCTTTTCCGTTTTGCGCAACGACGACTTTTATGCCGACTCGCGCAAGGTGGTCGCAAATCACCTGCTGGTTAAGCGAGTTATCTTCGCAGACTAAAATCTCGCCCGAGAAATTAGGCTTCTCCATGTCGACGTGCGTGTTTTTCTGATAAGGTATGAAAATATCGTTATCGTCAGCCATATCAAACGTAATGGAGAAGCTGATTTTGGTTCCGACGCCGTGCGCGCTCTCAACAACAAGCCTGCCGCCCATAAGGTCGATAATATTCTTAGTAATCGTGAGCCCGAGCCCCGTACCGCCGAACTTCCGCGTAACGCTGTTATCCGCTTGAGTAAACGGAGCGAATATTCTGTCAATCTGCTCGGCAGTCATTCCGATTCCGCTGTCTTTAATCTCAAATTGGATAGTAACATTATCCTTTTCCGTTTTTTCGATAGACGCTAAAAGCTTTACTGTTCCTATGTTTGTGAACTTAACAGAGTTTGACAACAGGTTAATAAGTGCCTGCCGCAGTCTTACGGGGTCACCGTATAATTTCTTGCCGATTGACGGCTCTGCGTAGCAATAAAGCAGGATTCCTTTTTCGATTGTTTTAGGCATAATAATCGACTGACAGTGCAGGAATATATCGTGCAGGTCGAACGGGATTTTCTCCAAAAGCATCTTTCCGGATTCGATTTTAGAAATGTCTAAAATATCGTTGATAATATTAAGCAGCCACTTTGCGCTGTCCGAAATATTATTCAAATAATCGCGCGCCTTTTGAGAGAGGTCGCCGTCTAACGCAAGCTCCGAAAACCCGATGATACTGTTCATCGGGGTTCTGATTTCATGGCTCATATTCGCAAGGAAAACAGACTTCGCCTCGCTTGCGGCGAGCGCGGCTTCCTCCATTGCTTTGCGCTCTGTGATGTCGCGGGCAATCCCCATGATTCCCGCCACTTCGCCGTCATGAATTATAGGAGCCTTGTTAGTTTCAAACAGCCTTGTTCTTCCGTCGGGGGTAGTGATAAGCTCTTCCTTTTTTTCTATTTTATTTTCGTTTATAATAGATTGCTCAAACTCTTTGTTTTCTTTTACGTATTCCTTGGATAGTCCGAGTCCGGTTTCATCGTTTTTGCCGATAAGCGAACCCGCAGTAATATCGAAGAAGTTCAGCATACTGTCGTTAAAGCGTGTGTAATTGAGGTCTTTGTCTTTACAGAAAATTATATCGGGAATTGTGTTAAACATCGTTTGCAATGCAGTCCGCTCGTTTTCTAAGCTTTGCTGAAGAGCTATCGTTTCTGTTATATCCTTCAGCGCGCCGAAAACACGCACGACGTTTCCTTCGCCGTCGCGAATCGCCCTGCCTGCCGTGTGATAGTAGGAAAACTCGCCGTTTTTCTTTCTCAGGCGGTATTCAAAGTCGAAGGGCGTCTTCCCTGTCTTGTCCGCGTAATGCGCGTTTATGTTTTTGACGACCATGTCTACTTCGTCGGGGTGCAGGCATTTTTCCCATGATTCAAGAGTATTCGGGAAGTCGCTCGTATCTGTATAGCCGAGCATATTGCGGAACTCATCAGACCACGCGCAGGTGTTCAGCGGGTGCACGGGGTCGTTGTCAACAACAACTACTTCCCAGAGCCCGAGCTTATTTGCATGGATTGCCATGTTTAGCTTCACAAGCTGAAACTCGTTTAATTCATGCAGGATTCTGAGCTCTTTTTCTTTTGCCTTCTGTTCTCTTAAATCAACAATAAACGCCGCAACGGAGGACTCCTTCCTGTGCTCTATGCGAACAAGATAAACCTCGCAGGGCAGAGCCTCGCCGCTTGCAGTTTTATGCATCCATTCAAAACGCTGATACTCCCCGTTAAACGCTCTTCTAATCTTTCTGAATTCATCCTCAAGGCTGTTCGTTCCGTCAGGCTGAAGCTCGGGCGAAAAGTCCTTCATTGAGTCGCTGAAGTCATCGACGCTTGCCGTTCCGAAGAGCTTTAACGCCGCTTGATTACATCTTATAACTTGAAAATCTTTATTCCACAAAAAACAGCTTATGGGCGTTACTTCAAGGAAAAGCTGCATATTTTCTTCAGCTTTGTTTTTATCGCGAAGAATACTAACAAGAATAACACTCAATCCGCACGCCATGATAAATCCGAGAATAACAAGAAATATTTGCAAGGTATACAAGCTTTTATAATAAACATCAACATAGGTTGCGACGCCTAAAAACCAACCGTTATCAAGCTGCTGTATGGATACGATTCGAGGTTCGTCAAGACTGTCTTTTATCGTTTGCTCTGAAACAGCAATGCCCCGCTGAAGCTCACCCGCAAAAGCGGCAATGCCGCTGTCAACGCCGTGAATAGATTTACCTACTAATTCAGCGTTAGGGTGAGATATACAAACGAGGTTTCTGTCAAATAAAAACCAATAATTTGAATCACTTATGTAGTTTTCAATCGAAGCTTCAAACATTCGCTCCGGTAAAACATCAATGCAGATTATTGCCATGCGGGTTCCGTCTTCGTCGAATATCGGGCGGACAAAAGTAATAACCATGTCACCTGTTGAAATATCTGTATATGGTTTGGTGATAACTATTTCTCCGTTTGAGCTTCCGGCGGCTATGTACCACAAACGCTCCGTGGGGTCCCAGTTCTCTAAGGTTGACCAGTCGAAATCGGGAACAATCCCGCTGAAGCCCCTGTCGCCGAAAACCTCAAAAAAAGCCGAAAGGTTCATGAAACCCCTTGCCTTTGTTACATTCATTTCATGATTTGTAATATCTGTTATGTATTCTGTCACTGTTTCAAAATCATTTCCCTGCAGAATCTTTGCTTGAACGGTTTCTGATACAATGTTTAAAATCGCCTCAAATTCACGCATTTCTGTTAAAAAAATGGATTCAACACCTGCAAACTGGCTTTCTGTCTCCTGCTTTAATTGCTCGCGGACAATACTGCTCATAAACCAAGAGCCTGCAAACACCGTTATTCCAAACGCCAAAAAAACAGACAAAACCTGCACTGAAAGAATCTTCTTTAAGCTTGACCGTATTTCCAACATAATTATACTCCTATCTACAGGTATAATGCGTGCCATTTATGTGCCTTTTCTGCCGGCGTACTATAATTGTATTATATTATAACATAAGAGTTATATAAAAGCAATACCTTTTGTTGACAAAATATCGGTTTCGTGGTATTATTTAAACTGATTGAAGCCGAAAGGAATTACCAAGTGAAAAAGAATCGAAAGTTCAATATAATCTACGAAGACAGCGACATAATCGTGATTGACAAGCCTGCGGGAATGTTATCGGTTTCCACCGACAGGCAATCCGAAAACACCGCTTACCGCTTTGTTAACGACTATTTGCGCAGTAAGCACGGGCGGGTTTGGATTGTGCATCGGCTTGACCGCGATACGTCGGGCGTTTTGCTGTTCGCGAAGAGTGAGAAAATAAAACTAAAGCTGCAAGAAAACTGGGACAGCATGGCTGTTCAGCGGGGCTACACCGCTGTTGTTGAAGGGAAAGTGAAAGCTCCCGAACGCCGAATTACATCATGGCTCAAGCAAACGAAAACGCTTTTTGTTTATTCGAGCCAAAAAGAAAACGACGGGAAGCTGGCGATTACAAGCTATAAAAGATTGCAAACCTCAAAAAGCTATTCCCTGCTCGAAATTGCACTCGAAACAGGCAGAAAAAATCAAATTCGCGTTCACATGAAGGACATCGGGCACCCGATTGCGGGTGATAAAAAATACGGCGCGGCTACCAACCCGCTCCGCAGAACCGCTCTGCACGCGAGCGTTCTCGTCATAAAGCATCCGACCACAGGCGAAGAAATGAGCTTTGAATCAGCTGTTCCCGCTTGCTTCACAAAAATGTTTAAGGAAATAACGCCCAAATGACGCACCATTACGGAAATTACAAGACTATTCTGTCGCCGAAAAACGGCATGAATTTATATCGCGGCTGTACTCACAACTGCATTTACTGCGACAGCAGAAGCGTTTGCTATCAGATTAATCACGATTTCGAGGATATTGAGGTCAAGCAGGACGCTGTTAAAATTCTCGAAAATCAGCTCATGCGGAAACGCTCGCCCTGCATGATTGGAACGGGCGCGATGTGCGACCCGTACATTCATCTTGAAGAGGAATTGCAGGTTACGCGGCGAAGCCTTGAAGTAATCGAAAAGCACGGCTTCGGCGTTGCGATTCAAACGAAGTCCGCGCGGATTCTGCGCGACTTGGATATTTTGAAGGCAATAAACAAGAAAACAAAGTGTGTTGTGCAAATCACGCTGACGACGTTTGATGAAAACCTGTGCAAGCTTATCGAGCCTGATGTTTCAACAACCGCCGAGCGGTTTGCTGTACTTGAAGCCATGCGCGACGCGGGAATTCCTACTGTCGTGTGGCTTACGCCGATTCTGCCGTTCATCAACGACACCGAGGAAAATCTGCGCGGGCTTCTCAATTATTGCGTTCGCGCGGAAGTTCGCGGGATAATAAATTTCAGCTTCGGGACGACTATGCGTGAGGGAAGCAGGGATTATTTTTATCGGAAGCTTGACGAATATTCTTTGAAATTGCCGGGAATAAAACAGAAATATATCAGCGAATTCGGGAACAGCTATGAATGTTTAAGCCCGAACAATCCGCAGCTGAAGCGGATTTTCGAGAGCGAATGTAAAGCGCACGGAATCATGTATAAAATGAACGACGTGTTTAGTTTTATATATAAATTTGAACCCGAAGCGGAGCAGATGAACTTATTCGACTAAATTAAAAATTGCTCTGCGCTGTATGAAGCGCAGAGCAATTTTTGATTATTTGTGGCAGTCACAGCCGCAGGGGCAGGGCTTGCCTGGGGCGCAGGCGCAGCTCTCGCCGCATTTGCAATTCGGGCATTTGCAGTGCGGATTATTGCAGCTGCCGTCTTCAATCATGCTGATTTTTATGTTCTTTTTCATTAGACTTTTCCTCCTTTCCTCCAAATTGCAACAGCCATCGGCATTTCGCCGGGAATTTGCACGATTTCGCAGTTTTCAAAGCCGATTTTCGGCAGAAATTCTGCATAGCTTTTCGGGTCAAATTCGGCTTTTGGTGCGAAGCCGAACAAGCGGTAAAGATTGATTTTAAGCTTAGCACTGCCGCGTAAATTCGCGGTAAAAATCATCGGCAGAATTACTAAGTCCTTCGCGACCCGCCGAAGCTCTGCCGCCGCTTTTTCAGGCTCGGGAATTAAATGGAGCACTAACCCCGCAATTACGGCACTGACAGCGTTTTCAGGCTCGTCAATATCGAAAATATCAAGCTTGCCGAAGCTTATGTTTGTAACATTCCGCTTCTTCGCTTTTTTTCCTGCAACCGACAACATTCGCTCGGATAAATCCGTACAGCGGACAGCTTCGGCTTTCTCGGCAACGGCAAGGCTAATCGCACCTGTTCCCGCCGCGACCTCAAGCACGGAAGCCCCTGACGGAATAACGTTATGTACTGTTTCTATCATTTGTTTGTACGATTTTCCGTTAAATCGTTGAAAAAAGTCGTACATCGGAGCGCAAAAGTCCCAAAAATTCATTTGACACACTTCCTTTTCTATGTTATAATCCTATTATATCACAAAGGAACATAAAAACAAGTACGCACTTTAATGTGCTATAGTACCTAATTGGTAAGTATGTATGTAGGGAACGGATTTATCCGTTCCGGAACGCATGGCGGTTTCCGTTGAAAACGCCGAAATGCTGTTCCCTACAAAGGAGGATTTCATGGATTGCAACAGCACAAACTGCCCTGTCGTAGCGACGCTCGCCATGATTGGCGGGAAATACAAGGCGATTATTTTATGGCACTTAGTTGAAGAAACGCGCCGCTTCGGGGAATTGCAACGACTGATTCCCCAAGCAACGCAAAAAATGCTCACACAGCAATTGCGCGAGCTTGAAAGCGACGGGCTCGTGATTCGCACTGTTTACCCCGTTGTGCCGCCTAAGGTCGAGTATTCACTCTCGGACTTGGGGCGAAGCATAAAGCCGATTTTAGACGCGATGTGCGTGTGGGGCACGGACTACATGAAAGCAGGCGGAATCGACGTAAATTGCTTCATGAAATGCGATAATTAAACAGAAAAACAGCGCAGTTTTAAACTGCGCTGTTTTTTGTTAATTTTAAAACTATTCTGTTTCTTCTGCCGACTTGAATCTTGCTAAAATATCCTCAGCGTCTGTCGGTTCAAGCTCGGGTTCGGTCATACCCATTTCGCCTTTAAGACGCGCGATTATATCGCTTGCGCCGCCTGCGCCTGAATACTTCGCCGCGAGGTCAGCCGCTTCGTCGCCGACTTCCGCGTCAAGGGAAGCCATCGCGCTTGCCGCATCAAAGCGCTGTTGAATTTTGCGCTCCATGTCGTCAATTTTTGTGCCGATTCCGCCTGTTGTTTTGCTTGCCATTTGATTAACGGTTTCCTGCGCCTTAGAAGCGGCGACAAGCCCCTTTAAGTTCGCGCGTTTGCCTTCAAGAAGCTGAACGTCAGCCGAAAGCTTCTTAAACATAGCGCGCATATTATCGGCGTTTTCCTTGCACATTGCGTAAACCTTTTCAGCCTGCACAAGATTTGATTCTTCCTTGGAAACGCGTTCAGCGAGCTTGAGAGCGTCAGCTTCGTTGCCTGCCGCTAAAGCCGCTTTGGTTGCGCGGGTGTACTCGGCGACGTTTGCGCGTTCTTTTTCAAGTGCGCGGAGAGCCGCGGTTTCCTGTGCAATTACGTTTGCCGATTCTTTTTTAACATCGGCAAGATTCTTGCGTGCGTCACGCAGAAGCTGGTCAATCATTTTTGAGGGGTCTTCGGCTTTGTCTAAAAGCGCGTGAATGTTACTTGCGAGAATATCTCTCGCACGGGAAAGAATACCTGCCATAATTTTTTCTTACCTTTCTTGAATAAATATGTTTTATTATACACGCAATTGCGTGATTTGCCCTGTTTTTCTTTATTCCTGCGGAGGATTGTTATACTTGTCTAAAAGCGGGTCGTTTTGCGGCGCGCCGTCAAGCCCTGCAATCGGTGTGTTCAAAAGCTCTGCGGCGGCTCTGTCCTGCTCCGCGACGGCAAGCTTGCGCTTGGTGTTAGACTTTATCGCGGCGTTAATGCCTAAGAAGAATACAATAATCGCAACGAGCCCGAATATCCACGGCAACGCTAACTGAAGCGGCGTTTTCGTGACGCTCATGATGCGCTCAGCTGCGTTTTGTAATGCTTCACCGAACATTCGGCTTTCGCTGTAATTGTTAGGGTCGCTCCAGTATCTGTTGATGTAACCGAACAAAATATCCATTGCTTCATCATCAAACACTGTCCGCGCCGAATTTCCGATTATATCCATGTCAGTATAGCCGTCGCCTGAATACACCAAAACAAGCAGAAGATGCCCTGAGCTGTCGCCAAACCAATCTTCATAAAGATTATCTGCAAAATCATGCAAAACAGCGTTACTCGGACGTGAATTCCCGTTAATATCGCTTGTTATATAAATTCCGAATTTTACACCTGTAAGCCTGTGTGCGACGTTTGCACCGTTTTGCATTTCCCGCACGTTAGTGAATAAATTTTCGCCTGTTGAATCTCCGTAAGTAAGAATATCTCCCGGGGCGATTTGTGAACCGGAAAGTGCTGTACGTTCAACGGTACTCAACGGGATTCTTGCGTTACCTATGCCGCCCCCGCCCATACCGCTGTTAATTACCGCATACGCGATTACAATAAAAATAATTATTATAAAAACTTCCGCGCCGCAGCCTGCTCTGCGCCGTCCGCGATTGTTGTTATTAAAGCCTCTGTTATTATTGTTAAATCCGCGGTTATTATTGAAGCCACGGTTGTTATTAAAGCCACCGCCGTGATTATTGCCACCGCCCATAATATTGCGCCCCACCTGCTGACCCATGCCAAAGCCCAGACCCTGCCCGAAGCCTTGCCCGAAGCTGCTGCCACTGCCACTGCTGCGTGATGGAGTTGAACGTGATGAACTGCCGAAACCGCTCGAGCTTGATGAACCGCTCCGCGATGAACTGCTGCGTGAACCACCGAAACTACTGCGTCCGCCACCACTGCTGCTTCTTCCGCCACCACTTCCTCCACTGCTGCTTCTGCCACCGCCTCCGCCGCCTGACCTTCCGCCGCTTCTCGCCATATATAGCACCTGCTTTCTGTGTTTTTGATAATTAAATTAAGTCTACCATAACAGGGACAAATTGTCAATACTTTTATATTTATTATAGCTTATTTTCGCGCGACGGGCAATAACCTGTCTGTTGAAATAATTCAACTGTTGGTTGAATTGCAAATCACTCTATTTAATTTCAACGCAAAAGAACTTGAAAGTTAAACAGAAATATGCTAAAATTTAAGAAATACAACAGAACAGGAACGAATTATGCGTAAATACAAGTATCAAAAACAGGAAACAGACAGCTGGTGCGGACCCACCTGCCTTTCAATGATTTACGAAAGCTTCGGTAAGGAATTATCACAGCGAAATATTATGCAGGAAATCTTGCTTGCGGATATAGAAAACTATACCACAAATATATCGCAATTAGTTAAACACGTTGAGAAAAACGGCTTGCTCAGCCGTGGAGTAGTAACGAGAGAACCGTTGGCTCTGCTTGAATGGAGCGGTAAAAACAATATAATCTTAATCGTTTTACATAAAACAGAAAAAGATGATTCTAACAAGCTTCATTATTCTATTTTCGACAAACTTGAAGACGATAAATATTACGCAGTTGACCCCTATTACGATGATTTTTTTCCGAAAGAAATCAATGAAATGCTTGAATTATGGAACATTCCGAGAAAAGGATTTGATTTTTATGATGCAGTAATTATAACAGACAACAAAGAATTATCTGTTACCGATAAATGCTTTCTGTGCGATAAGGAATATAACAGCATAAAAATGCCGCCTCAATTTTCTAATGATATTGTTTGTCCGCATTGCTTCGGAGCGGGGTACGGCGTTATTGTGCGTCACGGCTTCGGGTTCACAAATGTTGAGAATGATTTTTCCAAGTTCCATAAAACAATTTATGAGTCGTTAGCAGACTTTACAAAGGATTCCATTGGAGATGCTTACAAGTTTATTTCAGGTTATACGAGCATAATTGAGGATTCAAGCTTGCCTTTTAACGATATTCGGCTTACTATAGACAAGGATATAATTTGGAAAATGGATTTCACAGGCGCGACTTATGAGGAAATCGCTGAAGAAATCATCAGCAGTTTAAAGGAATTTTATAAACTCACTTGAAACTCAAACCAAAATATGCTAAAATAAAAATATGAACTTTACAAAACTTAACATTTACACAACGAGCGAGGATTTAGAACCGCTCATCATGCGCCTTGAAGACTTAGGCGCAAGTGGCTTTGAAATCCATGACGCCGCTGATTTCGAGGACTTCCTGACGAACGGCACGAAAAACTGGGACTACGTCGGCGAGGAGCTCGAACCGCTCAAAACGCAGGAAACGCACCTTTCTTTATACTTCACGACGGACAAGCAGGGACAGGAACTGCTTGCCGCTGTTTGCGATGCTTGCCTTTCTGAAAATCTGTGCCTTGAACAAAGCGAAGTCCGCGAGGAGGACTGGGCAGACTGCTGGAAGGAGTATTTCAAGCCGTTTGAAATCGGTCAGAAGCTTATGATTAAGCCGACTTGGGAGGACGCGCCCGAGACCGAGCGTCTGATTCTCGAAATCGACCCCGCCTCGGCTTTCGGGACGGGACAGCACGAGTCTACGAAGCTCTGCCTTGAAGCCTTGGAAGATGTAATTACACCCGGTTGCGCTTTCCTTGACCTCGGCTGCGGAAGCGGAATCCTCACTATCGGTGCTTTGCTTCTCGGTGCGGGAAGCGCGGCTATGATTGATGTTTCCGAGAACGCCGTGAAGGTCGCCTGCGAGAATGTCGCGCAGAACGGCTTTACCTGCGATTCTTTCTGCGGCGATATAACAGAAAACGCGAAGCCTTTGAAACAGCTCGGCGGCGATTATAACGTAATTACTGCGAATATTGTCGCTGACGTGATTATAAAAATGAGCGGGATTTTCCCGCGATTGCTCGCTGAAAACGGCACGCTGATTACTTCGGGTATAATTGAAGAACGGCTTGCGGAGGTCACTGCCGCGCTTGAAAGCGCGGGCTTAAAAATAATCGAAGCAAAAACCGACAACGGTTGGTGTTTAATAAAAGCCGCGCGTTAACAAAACTGCGCCCTATTGCATAAAATGCAATAGGGAGGCTGATTTTATGTATTATTTTATGTTTTTTCTGCTGACGTTTTTTTCGATTTACGGCGCGGTCTGCTTTCTTAAATTAATTTATCACTCACTGCTCGTCATATTGAGCAGAAAAGAGGAGAATGTTCGTATATGGCTATCGAAAACATCGAAAACGCCTTGGTTAACATGACGGGCACAGTCGACGGCGTGATTTACAAGAATCCCGCTAACGGCTATATTGTGCTTGAGCTTGAAACCGATGATGGTTTATTTACTGTAGTCGGGAACTTGGGCGATATTGCCGACGGCGAAAAGCTTTCGCTGACCGGCAGTTATATCGAGTCGCCAAAGTACGGAAAGCAGTTCAAGGCGCAAACCTGCGAGCGTATGCCGCCTGTGACTAAGGACGAGATTCGCCGTTACTTAGGCTCGGGTATAATTCGCGGCGTGGGACCCGCTATGGCTAAAAAAATAACGGACAAGTTCGGTGAGGAAAGCTTGGAAACAATCGAAAATCACCCGTACAAGCTTGTCGAAATCACAGGAATCAACGGCGATAAGGCGAGCTACATAGCCGAAGAATATGCACGCATTTGCAGTGTTAAGTCGATTATATCCTTCCTGTCAGAATTCGGCTTCACGCCGCAAACGGCAATCTTCGCATGGCAGAAGTTCGATAATTCGTCGCTTGCAAAGGTCAAAGAAAACCCCTATCTGCTCTGCGGTGAGGGTATTGACGCGGACTTTGAGGTTGTGGATAAAATGGCGTTCGCGCTCGGGATTGACTCCTGCGCTACTGAGCGCGTGAAAGCCGCTGTGACTTATGTTCTGCGCGCTAACGCGGACGCGGGGCATACCTGCCTGCCCGAAGAATTACTGCGGAAAAGCGTCTGCGAGAATTACGAAATCAGCCTTGACGCGTTCGATATTGCGCTCGAAGACGGCGTTGACTGCGGAGATTTCACGGTTCTGTCGGGTGGTAAGCACGCGCGGGTTTTTCTCACGCTCTACTACAAAGCCGAGCGGTACATAACGGACAAGTTAGCTTCTCTGCTCAAAATGAACGCGAAAGCCAAGCAGGATTACACCGACGAAATCGCAGGGATTGAATTCGCCGAGAATATCAGCTACGAGGAACTGCAAAAAGAGGCAATCAGCGGCTGCTTAACGAGCAGTATTTTTATACTTACGGGCGGACCGGGAACAGGCAAAACCACCGCGCTCAACGCGGTCATAAAAATATGCAAAACCATGAAAAAAAGCATCGCGCTCGCCGCTCCGACAGGCAGAGCCGCAAAGCGCATGAGCGAGATAACGGGCGAGGATGCGAAGACGATTCACAGGCTTTTGGAAGTCGATATTACTAAGGATAATCTGCTGACCTTCAAGCGCAACGAACTTAATCCGCTTTCCCGCGATTTTATTATAATCGACGAAATGTCGATGGTTGACTGTCTGCTTTTTGAGGCACTTCTGCGCGCTGTTAAGCTTGATACGACGCTGATTTTAGTGGGTGATTCTAACCAGCTTCCCTCAGTCGGCGCAGGGAACGTCCTCGGCGACTTGATTGATTCGGAGCTGATTCCGTCAGTTGAGCTGAAAGAGATTTTCAGACAAGCGGCGGAAAGCCTGATTGTAACCAACGCGCATAAGATTATCGGCGGCTTTGAGCCGGAATTGAACATACGCGACAAGGACTTCTTCTTCATGGAATGTCCGAGTGACTTCGGAATAGCGCAACTGACGGTTGACCTTGCGAAAACGCGGCTCCCTAAGACTTATAATTACTCGCCAATTGAAGATATTCAAGTACTGACGCCAACGAAGATAGGCCCTGCGGGCACTAAGGAGCTGAACAAGGTTCTGCAAGCCGCGCTGAACCCGAGGTCACGCGAGCGGCGAGAATTGCAAGTCTTTGAGGTTACCTTCCGCGAAGGCGATAAGGTCATGCAGACTGTCAACGACTACGAGGTTGTTTGGCAGAAGGGTGCAGAAAAAGGCAAGGGCGTTTTCAACGGCGACATCGGTGTGATTACGGAAATTGACCCGCACAACGGCAGTATGTACGTCAACTTCGACGGACGTGCGGCGTTTTATAACGGGAATATGCCTATGAAGCTTGAGCACGCGTATGCCGTTACGATTCACAAGAGCCAGGGGAGCGAGTACAACGCGGTAATTATCGCGCTCACCGACCGTTCGCCGCGCCTGCTTTACCGAAACCTGCTTTACACGGGTGTTACGCGCGCGAAGAATATCCTCATCGCCGTCGGAAGCAGGCGGGTTGTTGAGGTTATGACCGAGAACTTCATGAAAACTAATAGGTATTCCTGCCTGAAGCCGCTGTTGATTGCGAGGTTTAAGAAGGAAAACGAGGCGCAGTGACATTATTTGACAAAAAATAAGGTTTGTGGTATAATAGTTTTGCGGCGTGAAAACGCCCACAAAGGCAGACCAATAACTACGGTTATAAAACGGCGGTTAGCCAAACCTCCCGAAAACAACGAAAGGGGGTGAGGCGAATGATTATGCTTTGGAGCGACTTTTGGCAAATGCTGACAGCAGTGGGAACACTTCTGTTGGCGTACCTAACATACAAGTTACTCCGCAAAAAAGGCAAAAAGTAACCCGACCGTGCTGGAGTAAGGTTACTTTTTGTAGCAATATTTTCAGCTGACCGCTTAGGTCTGCTTTTGTTATTCACATTATAACACACTTAAATAAAAATGTCAAGTATATTTATAATAAACAACTTTAAGCCCGTTATAACGGGCTCGTTTTTACGTATTAATGTTAAACTCTTCTTAATGGTTTTATATTAGGAGGTTGTTTAATGGGGATTTCAAATGCCGTAAGAAAACGTATAGTTGAACTTTGTGATAAGAAGGGCATAACTGTTAATAAATTAAGCTATCATTCAGCTGTTCCGAAAACAACAGTGAGTGATTTTATGAAAGGAACAAATAAAAGTATGGGGATTGAAAATTTGAAAAAGCTGTGTGACGGGCTTGATATGTCCATCACGGAATTTTTCGACACCGATGTTTTCCGCAATTTAGAGCAGGAAATAAAGTAATGAGCCTTTATGAACTTAAAAGAAGCTTGCTCAGCTTTGTCTATCCAAACCGCTGTCCTTTCTGCGCGAAGGTGATTACAGCAGGTGAGTTTTTTTGCGCAGGTTGCGCGGAGCTTGATTTTTTTGAGAATAACAGCAGGAATGAAAGTTCTTTCTGCTGTGTTTACAACGAAAAATCAAAGCCGCTGATTGCAAAGTGCAAGGAAAACGCCGACGGCTACGCGATTTCTGCGGCGGCTAAGCTTCTACATGACGCGCTTGTAAGAAACAGCGTTCTGCACAAAGTCGATATAATCACGTCGATTCCCGCCCGCAAAGCCGCTTTAAGACAACGCGGCTACAGCTTCCCTGCGCTCTTAGCGAAAGAAATTGCCGCGCTCGCGGGGAAAAAATATTCGTCGAAAATACTAAGGCTCTCGCGGCAAACAAGCGAACAAAAAGAACTTTCCGCCGAAGCGCGCACTGAAAACCTCAGAGGTGCGTTCATTATCGGTAAAAAGCCGCCAAACGGCTTAAACGTGCTGATAATTGACGACGTTTGCACCACGGGAGCGACGCTGAACGAGGCGGCGCGGGTGCTTGAAGCGCACGCAAATGCAGTTTTTACCGCTGCTTTTGCGAAAACTGCACAAAAATAAAAAAATTCTTCTGCAAATATTGACAAATTATTCCAAATAGGTTATACTATATGCAGGCACCTGATTCTTCGGGCAACCGTGGCTTTCGGGACGCCGGTAACTTATGATGACAGCATTGTTAAATCGTAGTTTAGGCAAGGGTTTTGCCGGCTAAGTGAGAAATGCGGGTTTCTTGAAATTCATTGGTTTTGATGAGATTTCATTCGCGGTTCCCGTGATGTAAGCCGAACCTCGGTGAAGCCGCCGAAAATTACGAACAATAGTGTGACAATTCAGAATTACCAGCCGGATTCTCTCCGGCTTCCCCCAAAACGGGCATTGCGCCCAAAATTTCTATTAAATCCCAAGGTTACCAAAGCCGTCGCTTACGCGACGTAAAAAACCGTCATTAAGACGGTTTTTTAAATTTTTGCACTAATTATGGTATATTAAAAAATATTTTCATACAACCTGTTGACACAGGCAAAAAAATATGTTATTATGTAGAAGTGGATTCTCATGAGATTGCTTTGCAAACTAAAGAGATTTATACTTCAGCAAAATCCCCCGATTTTTGTCGGGGGATTTTGCTGAAATTTTTTATTTTTTTGTATTGACTAACGCGCCGGTTTATGGTATACTGTTATTTGCGGCGTCATAGCCAAGTGGTAAGGCGTGGGACTGCAACTCCCTGACCCCCGGTTCAAATCCGGGTGACGCCTCGTACATAAATCCTCTGAAATTCAAGGTTTCGGGGGATTTTTTGTTTTGATGGCTAAGTAATTATTGCCGAATTACGCAATAATTACGCAATTCGTTAAACAACCAAATCATATTTCTCGACCGCCTGCGACAAGACGCTGACATCATTTAAGTGTGTGTACTTGTCCGTTACGTCCGTGGAATGATGTCCGAGTAATTCCGACACAATCGCGATTGGCATACCGTGCTTTTGAAGCAATGTTCCGTATGTATGTCGCATGGAATGCGGCGATTTCTTTAAAATCGGCTCTGCGCCTAAGTTTGCGAGTGCTTTATTGAGGCGAGCGAAAAACTTGTTGTACCTGCTCCGAAAGCCTGCTTGCGTTACATAATTAGAATCACCGACTATGTAATAGACGTTTTCACCGATTTTTGCCTTCAAAAACTCAGCGACCTCCGGCTCTAACGGGATATAGCGAGTTCTGCCGTTCTTGGGTTTCCCCAGCTCGCCCGTGTCTTTGACGGCTCTGTCGATTGTGATAATACTATTCTCAAAGTCGATTCTGTCTGTAGTCAGTGCGCGCATCTCCCCGCTACGGATTCCTGTGTTGAGCATTATGTAGACTGCTAAGCCGAAAAGCTTGTCTGTTTTGGCAAAATTAATTATTGTTTGTACTTCGCGCTCGGAGTAGGCTTCTTTTTCGGGCTGCTGCTTTCTTGCAATCTCTGCACGCCTTACAGGATTCTTGGAACAGATGTCATTATCAATAGCACATTCAAATGCCGCATTTATCAAGAAACGCATTTTCTTTCTGACAGAATGGCTGTATTCGATTATGCTTGTGAAAAAGTCC
>Ga0123356_10001095_pt1 | contig 30024 bp, 26 predicted proteins | sample TergutEmb28metaG_2_FD_92546 | JGI IMG/M metagenome (GOLD analysis project Ga0123356, IMG submission 92546) | Embiratermes neotenicus P3 segment gut microbial communities from Petit-Saut dam, French Guiana - Emb289 P3 | ecosystem: Host-associated > Arthropoda: Insects > Digestive system > Gut ...
CCTGAATCCAGCCGCGTGCCATCGCGAAGTCCTGGTCGACCCAGATGAACGGGCAGGTCGTGACCGTCTCGCCGTCCAGCACGCCGGTCACCACCAGGTAGAACTCGTGATACTGCGAGCGGGCCGGGTCGACCAGCTCGTCGCCGCCCTCGGAGTAGGACTGCCAGTCGACGAACACGGCGGCGCAGCGGCCCGCGTCGGCGTGCGGCTCGATGCCCTCCGGCAGCAGCGACGCGGCCGCGGCCGGGTCGGCATGGAAGTCGACGACGAGGAAGTCCCCGACGTAGTGCCATGGCGGCGGCGGCACGAGGCTCGCCTTCCCGTCCGGCGTGCGCGGAACCGTGTAGCCCTGCAACGTCATGCGGCCTCCTTCGTGGGCGTCGGGGATTCGGGCGCCGGCGGCCGTGGCGCCGGCGGCTGGGGCGCGGGTGGCAGCGGCGTGCCGCGCATCTCCAGGCTCTCGCGCTCGGACTCGACAGCTGCGTCGTCGAACCGGAAGTACGACCTGGGGGGCAGCGGGCCCCACGTGTTTGAGGAGAAGCGGTTGTCCGGCCACTGCCGCGGCTCGTGGCCGGCCTGGAGCTGCTCCATGTCGCAGTACAGCTCGACGAAGCACTGCTCCTCGAGAATGCGCACGTAGGAGGCGATGTTGCCGCCGACACCGTGGCGGGTCGGGCCCCACCCCAGCCAGCGCCCGTGGCGCCCGAGATGATCGAGGGCGACGCGCATCTGCCCGAAGTCGACGAGGTCGAGGGCGAGGTGGTGGAAGTGGGGGTGGGGGGCGCGGATCAGGGCCATCACGTGATGGTCGGAGTTGATGTGGAACCAGACTCCGTCCTCGCCGAGCCAATCGGTCAGCCGCATCCCGAGCGCCTCGGTGTAGAAGCGGTACTGCTCCTCGAGGTTGCCGGTGAGGAAGTTGACGTGTCCGAGCTTGCGCGGGTGACCGACGATCGGGTTGACGGCCGGGCGTGCGTGCGGCGTCAGCCGTGAGGGCGGCTCCCGGTAGGGCAGGATCTGGATCCCGGTGCCGTCGGCGTCCGCCGTCATCAGTCCGCCATCACCGTCGCCGTCGTCTGCGACGGACGCGCCGTAGGCCTCGAGGTGCGCGCGCGCCTGAGCCGGTGAGCAGTCGCGCGCAAGCTCGTAACCAACGTGGTCGAGGCCCGGTGTCCCCGGGATCAGCTCCAGCGCGCGCGGCTCGTCGTCGCAACACAGCGTGGCGCGTGCGGACGTCTGCTCGCGCACCCACAGGCCGAACTGCGCCGACCAGCGCGCCGTCGCCTCCGGGAGGTCGGCGACGCGCAGGCAGACGTGGTCGATCCGGTGCAGCTCGATCATCCAACCACCCTCACGATCGCCCCACGACCCGCACGGGCAGGCGCTTGATGCCGTTGAAGAAGTTCGAGCGCAGGCGCTCCGGCGGGGCCGTCAGCTCGAGCTCGACATCCCGGGCGAGCAGGTCCTCGAACGTGATCCGCACCTCCATCTTCGCCAGGTGCGCCCCGAGGCAGTGGTGGATGCCACCAGGACCGAAGGTCATGTGCGGGTTCGGGCTGCGACCGATGTCGAACCGGTCCGGCTGCTCGAACACGGTCTCGTCGCGGTTGCCGGAGACCAGCCAGGTGGTGAGCTTGTCCCCTGCCTTCAGCTGCTTGCCGCCGAGCTCGGTGTCGGCGGTGACGGTGCGGCGGAAGTGGTGCACCGGCGTGGCCCAGCGGAGCATCTCCTCGCTGGCGGTCTTGGCGAACTCGGCGTAGTTCTCGCGCAGGCGCTCGCGCTGATCCGGGTGCTCGTTGAGCGTGGCGAGCCCGTTGGTGATCGTGTGACGGGTCGTCTCGTTGCCGGCCGTCGCGAGCAGCACGAAGTAGGTGTCCATCTCCTGCTGGGTGAGGCCCGCGGCGACGAGGTCGCTCATGATGTCGTCACGTGAGGCGTGACGACGCTCGTCGGCGATGCGCCGGCCGAAGGCGAACATGTCCAGCGCCGCCGGGCTCGAGAACGGCAGGTGGCGGTGGGCGTCGTCGGGCTCGACGGCGAACTCCGGGTCGGCGTTGCCGAGCAGCCGGTCACCGATCTCGATGATCTCCCGGCGCTCGTCCTGTGGAACGCCGAGGATCTCGGCGAAGACCTGCATCGGGATCTCCGAGGAGATCTCCCGCACGAAATCAAACTCGCCCTTGGGCAGCGCCTCGTCGATCACCGTCTTGACCACGTGGCGTACCTGCTCCTCCCAGACGCCGACGGCCTTCGGGGTGAAGCGGCGGTTGACGAGCGCGCGCAGCTCGTCGTGGCGCGGTGGGTCCATGTCGAGCATCGATTTGCGCGCCTCGATGTGCTCGGGCTCGAGGTCCTCGAGCGAGGTGCCCCCGAGCTCGTTGGAGAAGAGCTCATAGTTGCGGTGCACCGCGCGGATGTCCTCGTAGCGGGTGACCGCCCAGAAGCCGCGGCCACCGTCGTGCTCCTCGTTCCAGTGCACCGGGTCCTCGCGCCGCAGCCGGGCGAACGCCTCGTACGGCACGCGATCCACGAACTGATCGTGGTCCGTGAGGTCGATGAACTCGCTCGTCGATGTCATCGCTTCCGCCTTGTCTCGTCGCTTTACAGGTGGTGCAGGTACTCGTTGATCTCCCAGTCGGAGACCCACGCGCGGTGACGCTCGACCTCACCCCGCTTCATCGCGAGGAAGGTGTCCGTGATGTCCGCTCCGAGGCCGTCACGGATCAGCTCGTCGGCCTCCAGCGCATCCAGCGACTGCGTGAGCGTGTGCGGCAGCGCCGGTCCGATCGTGTCCGCGTCCGCCCGGTAGGCGTCGCCGCCGACGGGCTCCGGCGGCGTGAGCCGCTCGCGCACGCCCTCGGCGCCGGCCAGCAGCACGGCGGCGATGCCGAGGTAGGGGTTGGCGGCGCCGTCACCGACGCGCAGCTCGATCCTGGACGCCTTGCCGCGCTCGGGCGGGACGCGGATCATCGTGGCGCGGTTGTCCCAGCCCCAGTTGGCGTGGGTCGGCGCCAGCGAGTCCGGCTGGATCCGGCGGTAGGCGTTGATCGTCGGGTTGAGCAGGGCGGTGAGTGCGGGCGCGTGTCTGAGCACCCCGGCGATGAAGTGGCCCATCTCCTCGCTCACGGCGTTGGCGCCGTCGGGGTCGCCGAAGGCGTTGACGCCGTCCCGTTCGAGCGAGACGTGGAGGTGCATCCCGGAGCCGCCCTGGTCATTGAACGGCTTGCCCATGAACGTCGCGATGATCCCGGCCTGCGCGGCGATGTCCTTGACGGCGGCTCGCAGGCGGAAGGCGCGATCGGCCGCCTCCAGCGCACCGGTATGCCGCAGGTTGATCTCGTACTGCGAGTTCATGAACTCGTGGTTGGCGGCGAACACGCCGAGGTCGAGCTCGGCGATCTGCTCGGTCATGCGCCTGACGAGTCCGTCCGGGTCGGCCTGCGGGCCGACCGTATAGACCATGCTGAGGTTGTCCACGTGCCTGCGGACGCCGTGCGGGACGGCCGGGTCGCGGACGACCAGGAAGAACTCGAGCTCCGGCCCGACGATCGGGTCGAAGCCGAGCTCGCGCACTGTCTCGACGGCGTGCCGCAGGGCGCCGCGCGGATCGGCGATCGTGGTGGAGCCGTCGGCCGGCTCGAGGTCGGCCAGGCACTGCGCGACGCCCGGCTCCCACGGCAGCGTGACCAGTGTGGAGAGGTCGGGGCGAGCCAGCAGGTCGGGGTACCCGGCCTCACCGCCGACGACCGGCGTGTGGTTCAGGTCGGTGCCCATGACGGCCGCGCAGAAGCAGAGCCCGTGGCCGACCACCTTGTCGAACTCCCTGGCCGGCACGTCCTTGCCACGCGCGATGCCGTGCAGGTCCGGGTAGAGGACGCGCACGGACGTGACCGGCGGCTCGCCGGGGCGGGTGAGGCCGGCGACGTGCGCCTCCGGCAGTGTTGTGGTCACGGACTATCTCCTCTCTGGGGAACGCGCCCTGTCCCAGAACGCGTCAAACAGCTGGAATGCGGCGGCCCTAGCCGCCTGCGTGAAGCTCGCGCCGCGGTCGACCCGCTCGAGTCCGTCGCTCACGCTCACGCCGGCGAGGCGCTGGACGTCGGCGAGCGCCCACTCGCGGACGATCTCGATGGTGCTCTCGGGGTGGAACTGGAGTCCCAGGTGGGGGCCGCTGACGAACGCCTGCAGGCCGGCCGGCGAGTGCGCGACCGCCGTGGCGCCGGGCGGCAGCGTGAAACGGTCGTAGTGCCATTGGAGCCACGGGCCCTCGGGCACGAGCTCCGGCTGGTCGCTCTCGATCGTGTACCAGCCGTGCTCCGGCTCCGGCGCGTGACTGATCTCGCCGCCCATCACGTGTGAGAGCACCTGGCCCCCGTAACAGAGGCCCAGCACGGGTACGTCCGCGCTGACGGCACCGGCGATGAAGTCGAGCGTGTCCGCGACAGCGGGATCGGACCGGTCCGAAGGGCTTCGGTCGGAGCCGAGGCAGGCGATGAACGGCCGGCTGTCCAGCTCCGGCCAGGGCTCACCCAGGTAGCTGTGGTGCACCTCCGCCGGAATCCCGTGCGCCTGGAGCCAGTCGGCGAGCAGACCGGGCGGGGCCGACTCCACGTGCTGCAGGATCAGGGCCGCGCGGCTCACAGCGACGCTCCCTGGCTCGCGGTGACCCGGATCACAGCGACGCCCCCGCGGCCGGGACGCCGAGTGACTTGGGATCTGCGCTCACAAGCTCACGCAGTTCGGCGAGCGCCGGCCCGCTCGCGATCTGCTTGCGATAGAAGAGCATGCGCCTGGGGGCGTTTACGACGATCGCGCTGACGACGCGGTCGCCCCGCAGCCGCGCGGCGACGTAGCGCTCGCCCTCGGCGTCGCTCTCGATCAGCTCGGTGCGATCGGCACCGCCTCCGTAGCCGATCGACTGGATCTTGACGTCGTACTGGTCGGTCCAGAAGTAAGGCGGATTCAGATGCGGCGTGCGCTCTGCGTGATCGAGCAAAGCGTTCCGCCCGGCGAGCTGGCCGTGCTCGGCGGCGGTCGTCCAGTGCTCGATGCGCGTCGGGGCTCCGTCCGCGAGTGCGACCGGCGATGCCGCGATATCCCCGGCGGCCAGCACGTTGGGGTCGCTGACGCTCGTCAGGGTCGCGTCGGTGACGATCCCGGGGTTCATCTCGAGCCCGCTGCCCGAGAGCCACTCGCTGTTCAGCCTGGACCCGAGCGCGATCAGCACCAGGTCGGTGTCGATCCGGGTGCCGTCGGTCAGCCGCGCGTGCTCGACCCGCCCGTTGCCCTCCAGCGAGTCCACGCCGACGCTCATGCGCAGGTCAACCCCGTGACCCGAGTGCATCTGGAACCAGCGCTCGCCGAGCTCCGGGCCGAGCGGCAGCATCGGGTGTGGCGCGATGTCGATCAGCGTAACGTCCACGCCCAGCGAGCGCGCGCTGGCGGCGACCTCGCAGCCGATGAAACCGGCACCGACGATCAGGATGTGGCCGGCGTCGCGCAGGCGCGTCTGCAAGGCGAGGGCGTCGTCGAGCGTGCGCAGCGTCATCACCCCGGGCAGACCGGATCCAGGCCCTTCCCACTGGCGCGCGCGGCAGCCGGTGGCGATGATCAGCCGCTCATAGGTGACGTGCTCGCCGTCGGCCAGAGTGAGCTGGCGGCGGGCGCGGTCGAGCGCGACCGCGCCCGTGCCGAGCCGCCAATCCACGTCGAGCTCGCCGATCGGGAACGCCGACTGCTCGCCCGTGTGCCCGCTGTGCAGCATCTCCTTGGACAGCGGCGGCCGCGTGTAGGGGAGGTGCGGCTCGTCGCCGATCACCACCAGGCCCCCGTCATAGCCCGCGGACCGGGCTGCCTGCGCGGCCCGCAGTCCGGCAAGCGATGCTCCCACCACGACCAGACGTCGCATCGTGGCGCGTCAGCCTTCCAGCCGGATCGCCATCATCGGACAGGCGTTGGCGGCGGCCTCCATGTCGGCGCGGCGGCTGTCATCGACCTCCTCCTGCCAGACGAGCACGTCGTCATCGCCGAGGTCGAAGACGTCCGGCGCGACGACCACGCACTCACCGTGGCTCTGGCAGAGGTTCATGTCCACGTGGACCTTCATCAGGCACTCTCTCCTTGTGCGATCCGCTCCGCCTCGTCCTCGGGAATCGCGAGCGCGACGTGCAGCGTGTTTCCAGATACCTCCGGCTGATCGCCGGCCTCGGTCAGATCGACGTCCCAGTCGACGACCGTGTTCTCGACGCGGCCGAGCCCCTCGATCTCGACGGCGACGACGTCACCCGCCTCCATCGGCCGTGAGTTGGCCGGCGTCCCGGTGAGAATCACGTCTCCGGGGTTCAGGGTGATCAGGCGCGAGAGGTCGGCGATCTGGTAGGCGACCCCCCAGATCAGATCGGCCGCGGTCGCCTCCTGGACGACCTCACCGTTCAGATGGGTGCGGATGCTGAAGTTCGTGGGGTCGAACTCGGCGGCAGGGGTGACGTAGGGGCCGATCGGGAGGAACCCGTCCTGGCCCTTGACCCGCAGCATCGACCCGCGGTCGGCGTGCCGGAAGTCGTGCAGGCCGACGTCGTTGGCGGGCGCGTAGCCGGCGACGTAGGAGAGCGCGTCCTGCTGGCTGACGCCCTTCGCGGTCCGCCCGATCACGGTCGCGAGCTCGCCCTCGTAGTTGAGGAAGCGGGTTCCGTGGGGGCGCCGCAGGACGCCGCGGTGGCCGTTCAGCGTGGTGGGCGGCTTCATGAAGAACGACGGGTAGGCCGGTGTGCGGGCGGCGTACTCGGTGATCCGGCTCTGGTACGTCAGATGCACGGCGATGATCTTGGATGGATCCACCGGCGCCAGATACCTTGCGTCCGCCTCGGCGATCTCGCGGCCATCGTCCAGGGTGATCGTGTCGCCGGCGGGAACGTCGAGACGGCCCCAGGCCGCGGCTCCGTCGAGGTCAACGCGGACTCTCCTGTCCATGGCCGCAATGCTCTCCGCTGGCTTTACGCCGCGCAACATGAAGACGCGAACGATTCAGCGGTTTGCGCGATAAGTTACAAAGAGGTATGGAGTTGAAGCAGTTGCGCTATTTCGTGACGCTCGCGGAGGAGCTGCACTTCTCGCGCAGCGCCGCCAAGTTGCACCTGGCGCAGTCGGCGCTGTCCGCGCAGATCCGGAGACTGGAGGCCGAGGTCGGCGGGCCGCTGCTGCTGCGCAGCACCCGACACGTTCAGCTGACCCCGGCAGGTGAGGTGCTGCTCAACGAGGGCCGTGCGATCCTTGCGGCCGCCGACGGCACGCTCGGCCGCGTGCGCGCACTCGCGCGCGGGGAGACGACGTCGATCTCGATCGCCACGCTCGGCCCCGTGCCGGGGGCGCTGCTCTCACCGCTGCTGGCCACGTTCAGCGGCCGTCACCCGGAGGTGCGGATCGATGTCCGCTCGATCGACTTCTCAGCGATGACCTCGGCGCTGCGCAGCGGCAAGGCGGACATCGCGTTCCTATACGCGCCGCTGGACGAGCCCGACCTGGACGTGACACCGCTGATCAGCGAGCCGCGCGTCGCGGTGATCCCGGCCACGCACCGGCTGGCCGGCCGCGAGTGGGTGGTGCCGTCCGATTTCGTCGGCGAGACCTTCGTCGCGCAGCCCGACACGGTGCCCCAGCCCTGGCGTGACCATTGGATGCTCGTGGACGAGATCGGGTACCGCCAGCCGATCAGTCCCTACGTCGGCGACAACCTCGAGGAGTGGCTGTATCTGATCGGCCGCGGAGAGGGCGTCGACACCTGTCCGGCGATCATCGCGCGGTATTTCGCGCGGCCCGATGTCGTCTTCATCCCGTTGCGCGAGGCGGCTCCGTCGACGCTCGTGCTCGCCGTCAGCACGGAGGCGCACACGCCGCTGACCGACGAGTTCGTCGAGCTGGCCGTGGAGATCGCGTCCAACAGCACGCGCAACCCCGGCACGGGGTACGCGGCGCCGGCCTGGGTTGGCTCGGCGTGAGCGCGCCGCGGCACCCGCTGGACCTGATCGACCGCGCGCGCGTGCTCGAACTGCTCTCCGACCACCTCGCCAGCGCCTGGGACTCGTTCGATCGTCCGCGGCCGCGCGAGCCGCGGCTCGGGAGCGAGCTGCGCGCGCGGCTCGAGGCGCCGTTGCCCGAGGGCCCGGGCGACGCGGAGGCATCGCTGGAGGACATCGTGCGCGTGCTCGACGCCAGCGTCTCCCCGTCGCGGCCGCTCTACACCGCCTACATCGGCTCGACGAGCCTCGAGGCGGGCGTGCTTGCCGGGGCGCTCACGAACGCGTATGACGTGAACCTCGCCGCGTCGGCCGGCGCCGCCGAGCTGCTGGAGCAGCAGGCGCTGAGCTGGGTCGGTCAGTTCATCGGCTACCCGCTGCAGGACGGCGCGTTCACGAGCGGCGGCATGACGTCGAACCTCACGGCGCTCGTGGCAGCCCGCGAGCACGCACTGCCGGGCGCGCGGTTCACCGGCATCGGCGGCCGGCTGGCCGCCGTCTACTGCTCCGATGAGGCCCATCACTCGATCGCCCGCGCCGTCGAGGTGATCGGCCTGGGCAGCGATGCCCTGCGGCGGATCCCGATCGATGCGCATCGGCGGCTGCGCGCCGACGTGCTGGCCGACATACTGGCCGACGATCTCCGCGCGGGCGTGACGCCGGTCGCCGTCGCGGCGACCGCCGGGACGACCCTCACGGGAGCGATCGATCCGCTCGCTGAGATCGCCGACATCTGTGCCCGGCACGACGTGTGGCTCCACGTTGATGCCGCCTACGGCGGTCCCGCCGCGGGGGTCGCCGAGCTTGCGCCGCAGTTCGCTGGGATCGGGCGCGCAGACTCCGTGACGGTCGATGCGCACAAGTGGCTGGGCGTGCAGAAGAGCTGCAGCGTGGTGATGCTCGCGCGCGAAGGTGCGCTCGAGCGTGCCTTCGGCCACGACGAGCGCTACATGCTGAGCGGCGTCGCCACCCACGGCGTGAGCCGGACGCTCGAGTACTCGCGCCCGGTCCGCTCGCTCAAACTGTGGTTCGCGTTCCAGATCTACGGCGCCGCGATGCTGCGACGCTGGATCCTCGAGACCGTCACCCACGCCGGCACCGTGGCGCGGTGGGTGACGGCGCAACCGCAGTTCGAGCTGGTGGCCGAGCCCTCACTCTCGATCGTCTGCTTCCGCCACCTCGGCGCCGGTGACCTGAACGAGCACAATCTGCGGCTCGCGCAGGCGCTGGTGCAGGACGGCCGTGTCTACCTCGCGCCCGCGGTGGTGGACGACAAGGCCTGTCTGCGCGTGTGCTTCACGAATTTCCGCACCGACGCGGCCGACGTCGAGGAGATGCTGCGAGTGGTTGACGAGGTGGCCGGCACTCTGTGAAGGGGATCGAGTCAGAGCGCGCCGCGCGCCTGTGCGCGACGCTCGGGGCGCTCACGATCGCCTGGTCGAGCATCTTCGTGAAGCTGAGCCACGCCTCGCCGTCGACGGCGGCAATCTTCCGCTGCGCCTACGCGGTACCGGTGCTGCTGGTCCTGGCCGTGCTCGAGGATCGCCGCTATGGAGCGCGCTCCTGGCACGATCGCCGCGCCGCGATCGCCGCTGGTGTGTTCCTGGCGATCGATCTCGTGCTCTGGCACCATTCGATCGAGGAGGTCGGCGCCGGGCTTGGGACCGTGCTCGCCAACATCCAGGTGATCCTGGTCCCGCTGGTCGCGTGGGTGCTGCTGTCCGAGCGCCCTGGGGCGCGAGTGCTGGCGGCGCTGCCGGCCACGCTGATCGGGGTGGTGCTGATCTCCGGCGTCGTCGAGCACGGCGCGTACGGCCACAACCCGCGCTTGGGCACGGCATACGGTGTCGCCGCCGGTATCGCCTACGTCGGCGTGCTGCTGTTCCTGCGCCGTGCCGGCATCGATCTGCGCCGCCCTGCCGGGCCGCTGTTCGACATGACGCTGACCTCGGCGATCGTCGCGAGCATCATCGGCGTCCTCTGGGGCGACGCGAAGTTCGACCCGGTTTGGCCGGGCGCCGGCTGGCTGATCCTGCTGGCCCTGAGCTCGCAGGTGCTCGGGTGGCTGCTGATCACGATCTCACTGCCACGCCTGCCGGCGGCGCTGACCTCGCTGCTGCTGATGATCCAGCCGGTCGGCTCGATGATCCTCGGCGCGATCATCTTCGGCGAGAGCCCGAGCGCCCTGCAGCTGCTCGGCGTGCTGATCGTCCTGGGCGCCGTCGTGTTCGCGACGCGCTCGCGAGCGGCGGGCGCTACCGGAAAAGATCGTGCGAGCGTTCCCGAAGCAGCGGGCTGATCCCGGGCCCGTCCTCGGCGGTCACATGGGCGTCCGCGCCGCGGACCAGCACCACCGGCTGCCGCCCGTCCTTGCGCCGCGCCAGGTCGGCGGCCCCCGCGATCAGGTCGGCGACGGCGATCACGGTCGCGTGCATCTCGCGGCCATTGGCATCGCTGCGCCCGCGCCAGTCATCGAGCGCCCTGATGCCCGCCAGCCCGATTGCCACGTCGCTCTGGCCGGTGCGCCAGGCACGCCCGAACGAGTCGCTGACCATGACCCCCGGAGCGACGCCGGTCAGCTCGCGCAGCCGCGCCCGGATCCGCCGGGCCGAGGCGTCGGGCTCGCGCGGCAGCATCAGCACCGTCTCGTCGCCGGGCACGTTGGACTGGTCGACGCCGGCGTTGGCGCAGACGAACCCGTGGTGTGTCTCGCAGACGATCACCCCCGCGCTGGCCCGCACCACCTCACGGGTCTCGTCGAGGACGACCTGAACGAGCCGCGGGTCCCTGCCCCCGGGCGCGGCCAGCTCAATCGCGTGCGCGGTAGGGGTGACCTCTGAGAGCGAGCGCGTGCGCCCCTCGGCCTTCGACACGATCTTGTGGGCGACGACGAGGATGTCTCCGGACCGCAGTGTCTCCGGGGCTGGCCCGCTGGCCAGCCCCGTCGAGATCGCCTCGCCCAGGTCCGTTCCCGCCGTGATCTCGGGCAGGCCCTCGAGCGGGGCGGCGGTGATCATCCCGACTGGCTGCGCATCAACTGGTTCATCATGCCGCGTGTGTGCGCAGCCCGGCCGCGGGTGGTCGCGAACCTCCGGATCAACTCCTCGAGGTCGTCGGGCGTATCGATGTCGAGCGCGAGCGACGGGAGCTCGGCGACCTCGGGCGTGGCGCCCTGCGCGGTCGCCAGCTCGGTGTGCCGCGCGCGACTGCCCTCGCCGAACGCCGGCGTCATCACCCCGGGCGGTGTCAGCAGCAGCGCGTTGGTGCCCTCGCCGTGGCGATCGGGCACGATCACGACCGAGCGCGGGGGGACGTGTCGCGCGAGCAGTTCGTCCAGCTCGGTCTGGTCGATCAGCGGGCAGTCCCCGGGCGCCAGCAGCACCCGCGACGCGCCCAGGGACAGCGCGCGCTTGATTCCAACCTGCGCGGCCTCGCTGTGGCTGTGTCCGGTGTCGTCGACCACGGACGCGCCGTAGCCGCTGGCGATTCGCGCCGCGGCGCGGTCCGCCGTCACCACGAGCGTCTGATCGATCGCCTCCGTCCGCGAGAGCGCGAGCAGCGCGTCGGCGAGCATCGCCTCGACCAGCGCACGTCGCCTCCCAAGATGCAGTGACGGCGCCAGCCGCTGCTTGGCGTCATCGAGGTTCTTCACGGGAAGGATCGCGATCGTCGGCATTGCCGCGAGAAAGCTACTTGGTCAGTCGGCCTTACTGAGTGTCAGCGCGAACGTGAGCGTCTCGCGGGCCAGCCGGCGGCGGCCGGCCGGGCCGCTCATCAGCAGGTCGGCGCGCAGGGTGGCGGGCAGCTCCGGGGTCGCCCCGCTCGTCCCCTCGCCGGTCGTCCCACCCGTCGCCCCGCCCGTGAGCTGCTCGTCGCTGACGAGCCCGTCGATCAACCCGGCGTACAGCTCCGCGACGCCCTGCGCCGAGGCCTCCACGCCCGCGTGGCGCATGAACGCCGCGGTGGGCCCCTTGAGCACCTCGCCGGCGACGATCGGGCTGACCGCGACCACCGGCGCCCGGCTCGCGATCAGCGCCGCGCGGAGCTCATCGATTGCGAGCATCGGCCCGATCGAGATCACCGGGTTGGAGGGGCCGATCACGATCGCCTGCGCGTCCGCGAGTGCCTGCAGGACCTCCGGCGTGGTGCCCGCCTCCGCCGCACCGCGGAACAGCACGTCGTCGATCTCACCCTGTCCGCGCTCGCGGATCAGGAAGGCCTGAAGCGTCTGCCAGCGTCCGCCGGCCAGCACGCGGGTGCGCACCGGCCGGTCGCTCATCGGCAGCACGGCGGCGCGCACACCGAGCCGTGCGTTGAGCTGCCGGTGCGCAACCGTCAGGCGCTCACCGCGCGCGAGCGCCTGTGCGCGCCGGATCGCCACGCCCAAATCCTGGTCGCCGAGGTTGAACCAGATGTCCTCGCCGAGCTCGCGCAGCCCCTCCATCACGTGGAAGGTGTCGCCGTCCAGTCCCCAGCCGCGCGCGTCGATCCGGTCGGCCAGCCAGAAGCTGATGAGGTCCGGGTCCGGCGAGACGTGGCTGCCATAGACCTCGGTGTCGTCGCCGGTGTTGGCGATCACGGTCAGCCGCGCGCCGCCGACGACGTCGAGCATCCCGCGCGCGAGCTTTGCGCCTCCGGTTCCCCCCGCCAGCACCACCACTGAGCCGCTGTCAGACAACGCCCGCAGCTTACCGGTGGGCGTCCGCAGCCAACCGGTGGGCCAAATGGCCCCCATAGGGGCACTTTGGCCCACCGGTCCCGCCACTAAGGTTGTTTCAGTGCGCGCATTGCCCGAGTCAGTTCGCATCCGCGAGGTCGGCCCCCGCGACGGCTTCCAGAACGAGCCCGAGGTGCTGCCCACCGACGTCAAGATCAAGCTGATCGAGCTGCTCGCCGCTGCCGGGCTGCGCCGCATCGAGATCACCAGCTTCGTGCGCCCCGATGTGATCCCCCAGCTCGCCGACGCCGAGCAGGTCCTGGAGCGCGTCGAGCTGCCCGACACGGTCAGCGCCAGCGTGCTGATCCCGAACGAGCGCGGCCTCGACCGTGCGCTTGCGCACCGCGGTCGCTTCCACGAGGTCAACGGCTTCATGTCGGCCTCGGAGACGCACAACCAGAAGAACGTGGGCCGCGCGGTGCAGGAATCACTCGACGATCTCAGCCTCGTTTTCGCGCGCGCCCGCGCGGAGGGGCTTCGCTGCGAGGGGGTGATCTCGACGAGCTTCGGCTGCCCCTACGAGGGGCATGTGCCCCCCGAGCGTGTGCTGGCGATCGCGCAACAGCTGGTGGCGGCGGGCGCGCGGGAGATCGGCTTCGGCGACACCACGGGGATGGCCAACCCGCTCCAGGTCCGCACCTTCTTCGAGGGCGCCCGCACGGCCCTGCCGGGCGTCGAGCTGACAGCCCACTTCCACAACACCCGTGGTCAGGGGCTCGCGAACGTGCTTGCCGCGCTGCAGGCGGGCGTGACCTCGTTCGAGTCGAGCTTCGGCGAGCTCGGCGGCTGTCCGGTGCCGGCCGGCGCGACCGGCAACATCGCCACCGAGGACCTCGTCTCGATGCTGGAGGAGATGGGAGTCGCGACCGGCGTCGATCTGGACAAGCTGATCGACGCCGCGCGTGCCGCCCAGGACGCGCTCGGCCGCAAGCTCGGCAGCCACGTGCTGACCGCCGGTCCGGTCGACTGGCAGTAGCCTGCGAGGCCGTGACGAGCGTCGACGATCCCACTGCCGCGCTGAACCGGGCGACCGAGCGCGCCCTCGCCGGCGGCCCGGAGCGCCACCACGCCAAGGCCGCCGAGCAGGGCAAGCTGCAGGCGCGCGAACGCATAGCGCGCCTGCTCGACAAGAACACCTTCACCGAGGACGGGCTGCTCGGGCACTGGGATACCGACGGCGAGGGGGCCGAGGGCGTCATCACCGGCATCGGCACGCTCGATGACCGTCCCGTCGCGGTGATCGCCAACGACCCGACCGTCAAGGCCGGCTCCTGGGCGCCCGGCACCGTCGAGAAGATGCTGCGCCTGCAGGAGCGGGCCGCGAGCATCCGCTGCCCGATCGTCTATCTCGTGGACTCGGCGGGCGCGCGGATCAACGAGCAGGTGCGGATGTTCCCCGGCCGCCGTGGCGCCGGACGCATCTTCTACAACCAGGTCCGGCTCTCGGGCGTCGTACCGCAGGTGTGCGTGCTGTTCGGCCCGAGCGCCGCGGGCGGCGCCTACATCCCCGCTTTCTGCGACATCGTGATCATGCGCGACGGCAACGCCTCGATGTATCTCGGCTCGCCGCGAATGGCGGAGATGGTGATCGGCGAGCAGGTCACGCTCGAGGAGATGGGGGGTGCGCGCATGCACACCTCCAAGAGCGGGGTCGGCCACGCGCTCGTCCAAAGCGACGAGGAGGGCATCGAATTCGCCCGGCGCTACCTCGCGTTCATGCCCACCAACTTCGAGGATGCTCCGCCGGCTGCTCCCGCTGTCGCGCCGGCGTCGGCGACGCGGCTCGCCGAGCTGGTCCCGGAGGACGAGAACAAGCCCTTCGACATGCACGACGTGCTCGATACGCTGCTCGATGCCGAGTCGTTCCTCGAGATCCACGCCCGCTGGGCCAAGGAGCTGATCGTCGGCTACGGCCGGCTGGACGGCCGCGCGGTCGGCGTCGTCGCCAACCAGCCGAAGGTGAAGGGCGGGGTGCTGTTCGTCGACTCCTCCGACAAGGCGGCGCGCTTCATCCAGACCTGCAACGCCTTCAACGTGCCGTTGCTGTTCCTGGCCGACGTGCCGGGCTTCATGATCGGCACCCAGGTCGAGCGCGAGGGGATCATCCGCCACGGGGCCAAGATGGTCAGTGCCGTGTCCGAGGCGACGGTCCCCAAGATCTCGGTGATCGTGCGCAAGGCCTACGGTGCGGGGCTGTACGCGATGGCGGGCCCGGCGTTCGAGCCCGATTGCTGCATCGCGTTGCCGAGCGCTCACATCGCGGTGATGGGGCCTAGCGCCGCGATCAACGCCGTGCACTACAACCAGCTGCAGGCGATCTCCGGCGAGGGCGAGCGCGCGGCGCGGACCGAGGAGCTGCGCGCGGAGTATGCGCGTGACATTGACATCCTGCACCTGGCCTCGGAGCTGGTCGTCGACGCCGTGGTGCAGCCGCAGGATCTCCGCGCCGAGCTGATCCGCCGCTTCGCGCTCGCCGCCACCAGGCAGCGCGAGTGGCCGGCCAAGCACAACCCGGTCACGCCCGTCTGATGACCGCGCTCGACACGGCTCTGGAGACGGAGCTCCTGGACGTCGCGATCGAGGCGGCGCGTGCCGCCGGCGCCGAACTGCTCGCGCGCTGGCGCCGCCCGCTCGAGGTCGGCACCAAGAGCACGCCGACCGACCCCGTGACCGAGGCCGATGTCAACGCCGAGCGGGTGATCCGGGAGATCCTGGGGCGCCGGCGGCCCGCTGATGCGATCCTCGGTGAGGAGGGCGGCGAGACCGGCGACGGCGACCTACGCTGGGTCGTCGACCCGCTCGATGGGACCGTGAACTTCATGTACGGCCTGCCGACGTTCGCGGTCAGCGTCGCCGTCGAGGACCCCGACGGCGCGCTCGCCGGGGCGGTGCTCGATCCGGTGCGCGGGGAACTGTTCACGGCAACCCGGTCCGGGCCGGCGCTCTCAAACGGCGAGCCGATCGCTGGCTCCACGGTCGATGATTTCGGCCACGCGCTGATCGGCACCGGCTTCGGTTATGAGCCGGAGGTGCGTGCGCTCCAGGCGGCAGTGGCCGCGCGCGTGTTGCCCGTCGCGCGCGACATTCGCCGCGCCGGCGCGGCCGCGCTCGACCTTTGCTCCTGCGCCTCCGGACATCTCGACGCCTACTGGGAGCGTGGGGTCAAAGCGTGGGACATCCGCGCGGGCGCGCTGATCTGCGAGCGCGCCGGCCTGGTGGTACGCCCGCTGGAGCCCGCCGGGATCCTGCCCGCGGGCATCGCCGTCGCCGCTCCCGCGCTGATCGACCAGCTGATGGACCTGGTATCGGGCCCCTAGAGCCGCTGGCGGGTCTCTTAGACTTGCCATTGCCACGCCGCGGTGGTGGAACGGTAGACACGGCGGACTCAAAATCCGCTGCCCGCAAGGGTGTGCGAGTTCGAATCTCGCCCGCGGTATTGCGCCGATAGGCTTGGCTCATGCGGGGCAAGGCCAGTAGCGAGCCCGCTGGACGACCACCAGCGGCCGAGTTGTGCTGAAGCTCAGGCGCTCGATCGGTCGAGCCATCGCGTTGGTGACGGCGCTGACAATTCTGGTCGCGGCCCCCGTCATCGGCAGTGCCCCCGCGCGTCCAGTGGCGGCGCTCGCCAGCGGGCGTGCGGCGGCGACCCTGGAGGGGGGTGCAGACGGACCGTTCGCCGTCGGGAAGATCGTCATGCACTTCATCGACACCCGCCGCCATGTGCATTTCCGTGGGCGACCGCGCGAGCCACGTCCGGTGGAGACCGTGATCTGGTATCCGGCCACGACCGACCTGTCCGGCGGCGAACCCCTGCCCGCCGCCCGGCCCGCCACGGCATCGGGGCCGTTCCCGCTCGTCGTGTTCGGTCACGGTTACGACTCCACCCCGGCGGTCTACACAAGCCTGCTCCGAGCGTGGGCAAGGGCTGGGTATGTGGTTGCCGCCCCGATCTTCCCGCGTACCAACGCCCACGCGCCCGGCGGGCCTGATGAGTTCGACATCGTCAATCAACCTGCCGACATGAGCTTCGTGATCACGCGGATCTTGGCCGCGTCGGCCGCTGACGACGGGCTTCTCGCGGGCCTCGTCGATCCTCACGAGGTGGCCGTCGCCGGACACTCCGACGGTGCCGCCACGGCGCTCGCGACCGCGTATGACTCGCGCTATCTGGACCGGCGGGTCGACGCCGCCGTGATTCTGTCGGGCGCGGAGGCCCTGCGCGGGCATTACTTCCGTGGCTCAGGGCCGCCGCTGCTCGCATCGGAGGGGACCGCCGACAGGGTGAATCTCCCGAAGTACACCTACCAGTACTTTCGCGCCGCGCATGCGCCCAAGTACCTCCTGAGGATGATCGGAGCGCCCCACCTCCGCCCGTACATCAAGCAGCCCCAGCTCGGGGTCGTGGAGCGCGTGACGGTCGCCTTCCTGGACCTATACCTCAAGGGCCTGCCGGCCGCCGTCAGTCGTCTACGGACAGCTGGGACGGACGAGCCGCGGTTGGCGACGCTGAGCGCCGATCCGTAGACGGGCTGTTCTGATCGCGCTCGATCAGCCGTTGCGGGTGTCGAGTACCCGGACGGGTTCGTCTGGGCAGCGGTCCATGGAGCCGGCTGAATCCTCTGGGGCACTCAGAAATCGGGACAAACCGATTCCCATGTCGCTCGCGGTGCGGTATACACCCTCGGATTGAGGCTCAGAAAAACGGCCTGTCAGCACTCCGAATGAATGGTTCGCTCGGAAACGGGCAGTTTGCCTCGAGGGATGAAACCGAATAAGGAGGATCTATGCGCAGCAGGTTTGCGCGGTACACGGCAGGTGCGGTTGTCTCCGGGGCGGCTGCGCTTGCGGTCGCTCCCGCCGCCATGGCCCAGCCGCAGTTCCAGCTCGTGCACCAGCGGTTCGCCGCGCCGCCGACGACGGCGCAGTGCGAGACCCAGATCGGGATCGCCTGTTACAACGGCCCGCAGTTCGAGCACGCGTACGGCACCGATCAGCTGTACTCGAAGGGCATCACCGGCGCCGGTCAGACGATCGTGATCGTCGACTCGTTCGGGTCGCCGTCGATTCAGCAGGACCTGGCCACGTATGACCAGCAGAACGGCCTGCCGGCGCCGCCGTCGTTCAAGGTGATCGCGCCCGAGGGGCCGATCCCCGCCTACAGCTCGACGGACAACACGATGGGCGGCTGGATGGTCGAGACGTCGCTGGATGTCGAGATGGCCCACGCGATGGCGCCGGGAGCGAACATCCTGCTCGTGGAGACGCCGGTGGCTGAGACCGTGGGCGTCACCGGGTTCCCGCAGATGATGAAGGCCGAGGAGTACGTGGTCAATCATCACCTCGGCAACGTGATCACGCAGAGCTTCGCGGCGGCCGAGCAGACGTTCGCCAAGCCGGCGCAGATCCAGGCGCTGCGCTACGCCTACAGGGATGCTGCCGCACACGGCGTGACTGTCCTGGGCTCGTCCGGCGATCAGGGCCCGACCAGTGCCGAGGCGGACGGCGACCTGTTCCCGTTCGAAGTGGTCAACTGGCCGGCGAGTGACCCGCTCGTGACCGGTGTCGGCGGCACACAGCTGCACCTCGACGCGAACGGCAACCGGATCGCGCCCGACAACGTCTGGAACGACCAGGCACTGTTCGGCAGCGCGGCGGCCGGCAGCGGCGGCCTCTCGACCGTGTTCGGCCGGCCGTCCTACCAGGACAGCGTCGCCTCGGTGGTCGGTGGCGCCCGCGGCGTCCCGGACATCAGCGCCAGCGCCGCTGTCGACGGCGGCGCCAACGTCTACATCAGCACCATCAACACGCCCCAGGGCATCACCGCCCCCGGGTGGTATGTCATCGGTGGCACCAGCGAGGCCTCCCCGCTGACCGCCGGCGTCATCAGCCTGGCCGATCAGGTCGCGGGCCATGGGCTCGGGCAGATCAACCCGGCGCTGTACAAGATGGGTGACGGCGCCGGCTCCGGCATCACCGATATCACCGCCGGTAACAACGCCGTCTCGTTCACCAACAGCAACGGCGTGACGTACTCGCTGCCGGGCTTCAGCGCCGGCCCGGGTTACGACCTGGCGAGCGGCCTCGGTACGGAGAACGCACCGCAGTTCGTCTTCCAGCTCGCGGCACTCGCGGGGAAGTAGGAAGCAGCAGGACCGACCAGGACGAGTTCACGCCGCCCCAGGGCGGCGTGAACTCGCCGGGTCGCTCGAGTGAACTCGCCGGCTCGTCTCTATGATGGGCTCATGGCTTCCTGGGGAGGATTGTCGGCGCGGATCGCCTTGGTTGCGGCGTTCCTTGCGCTTGTCGCGCCGGGCTCAGCGGCCGCCGCCCCCCGCACGATCGGCGCCCACGGCAGCGCCGGGCAGGTCTACGCGACCGGGCTGCCCGCGCACGCGCGCGTGAAGCTGGTGAATGCCGCGGGGCATCTCGTGGCCACGCAGGCGGCCGACGCCGAGGGCGGGATCCTCTTCCGGAACGTCAAGCCCGGTGGCGGTTACCGGATGAAGAGCGCAGGCGCCGAGTCGGCACCGGTTACGGTGCACACGAACGCGGACGCCCCCTGGGACCCGGGCATCTACAGGCAGCACATCGCCGATAGCGGCTACCAATACCTGACGACGCGTGACGGCACCAAGCTCGCGATCTACGTGCACCCGCCGTCGCATCCCGCCGGGATCAAGTCGCTGCCGGACGGCCTCACGCTTCCCAACAGCTACTCGCACCCCCCGTACCCGACGCTGATCGAGTACTCGGGCTACGGCTACGCCGACCCGGCAGGCCCTGACAACGGGATCGCCGTGATCGCGAACCTGATGGGGTTCGCGGTCGTCGACGTGAACATGCGCGGGACCGGCTGCTCGGGCGGTGCCTACAACTACTTCGAACCGCTGCAGAGCCTCGACGGTTACGACGTGATCCAGACGATCGCCCACCAGCCCTGGGTGCTGGACCACAAGGTCGGGATGATGGGGATCTCCTACGGGGCGATCAGCCAGCTGTTCACGGCGCAGACCGACCCGCCCGCGCTCGAGGCGATCTCGCCGCTTTCAACGATCGACTCGACGATCACGACGCTCTACCCCGGCGGCATCCTCAACACCGGCTTCGCCGTCTCATGGGGTGCCGAGCGCCAGTCAGACGCGGCGCCCGCGGGCCCGCACAGCGGCCAGCCGTGGGCGTATAAGCGCATCCGGCAGGGCGACGCGATCTGCGCGCGCAACCAGGCGCTGCACGGGCAGGCCGCAAACCTGCCCAAGATGATCAGGGACAACGCCCACTACGTTCCGAAGGTCGCGGACCCGCTGGACCCGATCACGTTCGTCCACAAGATCAGGGCTGCGGTGTTCATGGCCTGTCAGTGGGAGGACGAGCAGACCGGCGGCCACTGCCCGACGCTCGCCGCGCAGTTCACCGGCACGCGCCGCAAGTGGTTCACCTTCACCAACGGCGCCCACATCGACTCGCTCGATCCGGCCACGTTCAGCCGCTGGTATGACTTCCTGTCGCTGTTCGTCGCGCACCGCGCGCCGGCGACCAACACCGGCCTCGTGCAGATCGCGGCACCGTTCTTCTACGGCGAGGGGATGGGTATCAGCAACGCCGACCTTCCGCCCGACCCGATCCAGCAGATCCCGAGCTACAGCGCCGCGCTCGCCGCCTACGAGAAGCTGCCCGAGGTGCGCGTGCTGTTCGACAATGGCGCCGGCGCCGCACCCGACGGCGTCGTCACTCCGGGCGACCCGTACCCGGCCTACGAGCACTCGTTCCCGAGCTGGCCGATCCCGGGGACCGTCGCCGAGACCTGGTATCTCGGGGCCGGCGGCCAGCTGGCCACCACCCCCGCCGCAACCGCGGAGACCGACACCTTCACCTGGAACCCGAGCGCGCTGCCCGCGACCGATTACGCGTCGTCCAACAGTTCGGCCGGCGGCCTCTGGGGCAATGCTGCAGCTTGGGACTGGAACTGGCAGCAGAACCCGCCGGGCAGTGCCGTCTCCTACGTGAGCGCGCCGCTTGCGCAGAACACGACGGTGATCGGCGGCGGCGCCGTGCACCTCTGGATCAAGGCTTCGGCGCCGAGCGTCGACCTCCAGGCGACCGTCAGCGAGGTCCGCCCGGACGGGATGGAGACGTTCGTGCAGGACGGCTGGGTGCGAGCCGACGAGCGCACGCTGGAGCCCTCGAGCACGCCGCTCGCGCCCGTGCTGAACCTGCGCAAGAGCGCCGTGCAACCGCTGCCGAGCGGCCAGTACACGGAGGTCACGATCCCGCTCTATTACGAGGGCCACGCCTACCGTGCCGGCTCGCGGATCCGGGTCACGATCTCGGCGCCGGGCGGGGCCGAACCGCTGTGGGCATTCGCGCAGGCGAACCCGTCGGGAACCGCGAGCGTATCCGTCGAGCTATCGGCGGCGGATCCCTCGAGCCTGGTGCTGCCCGTGGTTCCGGGCCTCAGCGTGCCGACGCCGCTGCCGCCGTGCCCGAGCCTGCGCAACGAGCCCTGCCGCAAGTACGTGCCGCTCGTCAACCAGACCAGCGGCACCTGATTCAGGCCGCGCCGGGGCGTGGCACCTCGTACTCGATGTTCCAGCCCTGGGCGAAGCCGCGCATTGCCACCGCGACCAACAGCGCCTGTGAGACCGCGATCGCGATCGTGAGCGCGTTCAGCGTCCCCGGGCTGAGGCCGCCGCCGCCGAACAGCGTGCGCGTGGGTGCGTAATACGGGCCGCTGCGGTCGCTCCAGGTGACGCCCGCCACCGAGCTCACGGCGACCAGCGTGAAGACGAGCATCAGCGTGGCGAGCGCGGCGGCGATCGGCAGCAGCCCCCGTGACCAGCGCATCACGTAGAACGCGAACGTCACGTACAGCGCGCACCAGATGAGGTTGACGGGCAGCAGGCCCTCGAGCTTGCTCCAGCCGCCGATGGTCACGGTCAGCATCAGCGCGACCGATACCACCAGCAGCAGCGCCACCGCGATCTTCGTGAGCTTGCTTGCGCGCTTATCGCGGTTCGGGTAGGTCACCACGTAGCCGGGTTTGACGGTGCGGGCCGGGCTCACGCCGTCAACATACAATCTGGCCCGACCCCGGCGCTCTCGCCCCGGCGGTCCTCGCCGCGGGCGTGGCGAAATTGGTAGACGCGCCGGCTTTAGGTGCCGGTGGCTTCGGCCGTGGGGGTTCGAGTCCCTCCGCCCGCATCAGGTGATCCAGCTGTAGCCGGCCAACCTGTCGTAGTAGACCTTCCAGAGTTGCGTGCGCCCGCCCTTGCTGGGGAAGGTGACGAGCATGCGGGTGAAGATCAGGTGACCGCCGATCCGCTTCGGTGTCGAGAGCTTCAGCGTCACCGGAGTCCGGCTGGCTTTGCCACGTGCGCAGTCCGGGATGCAATTGTCGACGTAGTCGGCGCCTGTGCCGGTGGCCGAGGTGGCTCCCCACTGACTCCACTGGATCTTCTGGCGGGCTCGCTGCGGGCCTGCCAGCGAGCCCGTGCCGTCACCGGTGTAGATGATGGACCCGGGCCGCACCGCTGGGTTGGCAATGCCGCCCTTGACAGCAGGCGCGGGCTTGGCAAGTTCAGTCGGAACGGCCGGCAGCGCCGCTGCAGCCGCACTGGCGGCGGCGCCGGCGCTGAATGCGGCCACGAGCGCCGCCGTCGCGATCGATCTGCTGGTGCGTGTCATTCAGAACCTTTCCTGGGTCGTTGTGGGCCGCAGGATACGGATCCGAAGGCTGGGGCCGGCAAAGCGAGCTGGCCCCCGCAACTGACCCTTGGATTACGCTGGAGCCTCGGCCGGCGCCTCGGCGAGCGATGTTGCGAGAATCGCTGCGGCGGTGAAGACGGCGCGCAACCCACCCGCAGTGCATGACCCGCTCGCGGGCTACTCGCACCAAATTGAGATCAGCGGGCCTGAGCGGCTGCTGTTGCTCTCCGGCCAGGTCGGGATGGAGGCGGACGGCCGGGTTCCCGATGATCCCGCAGAGCAGTTCGAGGTCGCGCTCGCGAACGTGCTGCGCAACCTTGACGAGGCTGGGATGGCCGTCACCGACCTCGTCAAGCTGACCTTCTATCTGGTCGAGCCGATCGAGGCGGAGCGCCGGGCTGCGATTCTCGCCGAGCGGCTCCCTGGGTGGGCTCCGTGCATGACGCTGGTGTTCGTGCCGCGGCTGGCCTCGTCCGCGCTCAAGGTGGAAGTGGACGCCTGGGCCAGCGCGGCGCGGCCGGTGGCGGCGGAGGAACCGGCGGCGGAGTAGCCGCTACCCGTCCGTGACCAGCAGCGCGGCGCCGAGCGCACCGCCGAGGTCACCGAGTCCCACGAGGTGCACGTCGGGCATCTCGTGTCCGGGGAAGAGGTGCTCGGTCATCGCGGTACGGATGCGCTCGACGTAGGGTGTGCCGAATCGCACACCGAGGCCGCCGCCGATCACGACCGCCTCGACGTCGAGCAGGTTGACAGCCGATGCGGCGCCGGCGCCCAGAGCCGCGACCGCGCCGTCGATCAGTTCACCCGCGAGCGCGTCGCCACGCTCGATCGCGTCAGCCCAGACGGCGCTGGTGAAGTTGCGGCGCTGCTTGCGCTCCATGATCTTCAGCAGATCGGACTTGCGGCCCTTCTCGATCTCGTTGCGCGCATGCGATTCCATCGCCGCGCGGCCCGCGTATGCCTCGACGCAACCATCGTTGCCGCAGGGGCACCTGCGGCCGCCGCGCTTGATCACCATGTGGCCGATCTCGCCGGCGCCGCCACGGCCCCGCCAGGGTTTGCGGTCGAGGATCAGGCCGCCGCCGATGCCGGTCCCCCAGAACAGCCCGAGCACGGATGCGTAGGGCCGGCCGGCGCCGAGCTCATATTCGGCGCGAGTGGCGACCTGGACGTCATTGCCGATCGCGACCCGGCTCCCCAGTTGCTTGGCGAGCTTCGGGCCGAGCGCGAAGCTCCCGTCCCACCCGGGCAGGTTGCGGGCGCTCGCGACCCTGCCGGCGGCGGAGTCGACCGAGCCAGGTGACCCGACACCGACCCCGGCCAGGGCGGCGGTCGTCGTGCCGGCCGCCTGTGCGGCCTCCTGCATCGCCTGCGCCATCTCGTTGGCGACGTCCGCGGGCGTACCGCTGGTTGGGGTGGGGTGACGCGCGGAGCCGAGAACCTGATTGCCGGCATCGACGACGATCGCCTCGATCTTCGTGCCGCCCAGGTCGATGCCGCCGCGCAGCGCGCTCGTTTTGGCCATGCCACAGATTATCCATGCGTTGACGCTCGCTATAGGCTTTGACGCGATGACCGGCGTCGCTCTGGACAGCGTCGAGCCCTACTACAACATCTCGTCGAAGGCTTACGAGCACCCGGCGGACCGTGCCGCGACGGCCGCGCTGAAGGCGGTGCCGATGCTCGACACGCTCGTGCGCAGGCTGATCGAGTGGCAGTACGAGCGGGCGCTGCGCCAGTTCTACCTGGGCACGTCACTGAAGGTCTCGGACCAGCAGTGCTCCGAGTTGTGGACGTCACACACCGCGGCATGCCGGATCCTCGATCTGCCCGAGGTCTACGACCTCTACCTGACGACGCCGGTGCTCGGAACGGCGATGACGATCGGTTCGCGCAAACCGATGATCGTCGTCGACTCGCACGTGCTGCAGCGGCTCGGGCCGGGTGAGCAGCGCGTGCTCGTCGGGCATGAGCTCGGGCACATCCTGTCCGATCACGTCCTCTACATCACCGCCTTGAACATCCTGCTGGCGGCGGGGGGCTCGCTGCCGGTGCTGCTCGGCCTCCCGTTCCGTGCCGTCAAGACGGTGCTGCTCGAGTGGTACCGCGCGGCCGAGCTCAGCGCCGACCGGGCCGCGACGCTGATCGTGCGCGACCCGCAGATCGTCTGCCGGATGCTGATGGTCGCCGCCGCGGGGCTGCCGGCCGACCAGCTGAACCTCGACGCGTTCATGACGCAGGCGATGGAGTACGAGAACTGGGACGACCCGTCCGACCGCGTCCGGCGGTTCTTCTGGGAGATCAACATCACCCACCCGTACGCCGTGCGGCGGGTGTCCGAGGTGATGCGCTGGGTCCAGAGCGGCGATTACGACCGCATCCTGCGCGGCGAGTACCGGACCCGCGACCAGGAGACGGACGTACGTGCCGAGGCCGGCGACGCGATGGAGTTCTACGGCGAGCGCTTCCGGGCCGCCTTCCGTGACATCGGCGAGAACGTCACGAGCCTCGGCAGCCAGGTCGGCGGCGTCGCCGACCAGGTGGCCGATTGGCTGCGCAACCGCGGTGGCAGCTGATGCCGGCAGCGACCCGCCGTCCGGGACCGAGCAGCCCCGGGCCGAGCCGCGCGACGCTCGCGGTGTTGGGCGCGCTGCTGCTCGTCGTCGCCGGCGTGATCGGCGGCCTGATCGCCAACGCGACGGACTCGACGACGGCGACCGTTACGGCGCCGGCCGTGAGCGCCGGCTCGACGTGTGATGCCACCACCATCGCCGAGCGCGACCTGCCGTCGGTCGTGACGATCTTCGCCGGCAGCGGCGGGGGCGGCACTGGCGCGAGCGTCGGCTCCGGGGAGATCATCAAGCGCGATGGCTACATCCTCACCAACAACCATGTGGTCGCTCCCGCGGCGGGCGGTGGGCCGCTCGAGGTCGTTTTCAACGACGGCAGCTCGGCTGCGGCCCGGATCGTCGGCCGTGACCCGCTCACCGACCTCGCCGTGATCAAGGTCAGCGGCGTCTCCGGGCTGCGGCCGATCGGGATCGGCGACTCCGAGAAGGCGCGGATCGGGCAGGGCGTGGTGGTGCTCGGGGCGCCACTCGGGCTCTCGAGCACCGTCACCAGCGGCATCATCAGCTCGCTGGGGCGCGCGATCTCAGTCCCCGGCGAGGGTTCTCAGTCGGCGCTGCTGATCGACGCGATCCAGACCGACGCCGCCATCAACCCAGGCAACAGCGGCGGCGCGATGGTCAACTGCCAGGGTGAGCTGCTCGGCATCCCGACGGCCGGGGCAAACGTCAGCTCGAGCGATGGCGGCGGCAGCATCGGCGTCGGCTTCGCGATCCCGGTGAACTCCGCGATGCGGATCGGGAACGAGCTGATCGCCAACGGCCGCGTGACCCACGCCTTCATCGGCATCCAGACGCAGCCGCTGGGGGCCAGTGCGGCCGGGGAGGCAGGCCCGGGTCAGGGGCTGCTGGTGCTCGCCGTCACCGCGGGCGGGCCCTCGGCTGCCGCCGGGCTCCGGGAGGGCGACGTCGTCACCCGCATCGACGGACAGCAGGCCGTGAGCACCGATCAGCTGATGGCGGTGACGCTCACCAGGCGGCCGGGTGACAAGCTGCAGCTCGAGTACACACGCAACGGCCGCCAGGCGAATGCGACGATCACGCTCGCAGCGAGATAGCCGCTAGTGGGCTGGGTGGGGCTGCCGGGCGCGACACGGTGGTGTCGGCTACGGCTCATGGTGGGGTTGCTCGCGCTCGCTGCGGTGCTGGCCGTTCCCGCGGGGGCGGCGGCCGGGGGCCAGGCGGGGGCCGCGGGAGGCCAAGCGGGGCCTCCCGCGGAAGCCAAGGCCGACACCTCGGCAGCCATGACTCTGGCCGAGCGGTACACGCCGGTGGTCATGCTGCAGCCTCAGCACAAGCTGTGCGGACCGGGCGAGGCGTTCCGCCCGACGACCGTGGACATCGTCTTCGGGCAGCCCGAGGTGACGCTGCGCAACTCACGCGGCACGATCCTGAAGCGGGCCCCGACGGCGCAGGACCTGTCGGCCGGGGCCCCGGGTGATCACGTCGACTTCGGCGGCAACGCGCTCAGGCCGGAGTGCTTCTACGAGAAGCAGTTCGTGCGCTGGTTCGGAGACCGCGAGCCGAGCGTCTACGCGCACATCGCGACCGACCCCGAGCATCCGGGCAAGCTGGCGGTGCAGTACTGGTTCTTCTACACCTTCAACGACTTCACCAACAAGCATGAGGCCGACTGGGAGATGACGCAGGTCGATTTCGATGCGGCCACCCCGGAAGCGGCGCTCAAGAAGGGTCCGTATCAGGTCGACCTCGCCCAGCATGCGGGCGGTGAGCGCGGGGCCTGGGACGATCCGAAGCTCACCAAGGAGGGCACGCATCCGGTCAACTACATCGTCACCGGGGCGCACGCCGCCTACTTCCAGCAGAAGCTCTATCTCGGGACGGGCGGCTCGACCGTGTTCGGCTGTGAGGACACCAGGCACTCGACCGAGCGGGTCCCGGTGCACACCGTGCTGTTGCCGGACACGCCGGTGCCGGTCGACTCGCGGTTCGCATGGCTCAACTTCCCCGGCCGCTGGGGCCAGAAGCAGCGCGGCATCAACAACGGCATCCATGGGCCGGCGGAGAGCGAGCAGTGGACGCATCCGATCACCTGGGCCAACGGCCTGCGCACGCGCAGCCTGGTCGTGCCCGGCGCTCACGTGCTCGGGCTCAGCGTCACCAGCTTCTTCTGCGGAGCGGTGGACCGCGCATCGATCGCGATGAACTGGGGCCTGCTCCATCCCGTCTGGTTCTTCCTGCTGTGCATTCTGATCGTGCTGGTGATCGCCGGGTCCGCGCGCCGGACGCAATGGCGTCCGCGGGAGCCCTGGCCGGTGCGCAGGTCGCGTCGCGGCGGCCAGATCCTGCGCGCGGCGGCCAGCATCTACCGGCGCAGCCCGCTGACCTTCATCGGCATCGGCGCGGTCTTCATTCCCGTGTCGTTCGCCGCCGCCGGGGTCCAGTGGGTCCTCTTCCACCTCACCGGCCTCGGCGGCTTCGTCAGCCTCGACGGCGACGGGGGTGCCGGAACGGCGATCTTCGCCCTGCTCATCGGCGACATCGGCGCCGCGTTCGCGGCCGCCGCCGTCACCGCGGCGGTGTCGGCGGCGCTCAACGAGCTCGACACCGTCGGGCCGGTGGACACGCTCCGTGCTTACAAGCTGGCGGGCCGCAACGACAGCGCGTTGATCAGGGCCACCTGGCTGCAGTTCATGGTGATCGCGATCCTGGTTCTCACCGTGATCGGGATCCCGTTCGCGATCTGGTATTTCGTCCGGACGTCATTCTTCGTGCAGGCTTGCGTGCTCGAGAACGAGAGCACGATCGGCAGCCTGCGCGCCAGCCGCCGTCTCACTCGCCGCAGTTGGTGGCGGACCTTCGGGATGACCCTCCTGGTCAACTCGATCGCGATCCTCTCGGGCCCGCTGCTCGGCGTGCTCCTGCTGCTGATCACCTCTCAGTCGCTGACCTTCATCGACATCACCGGCGCGATCGTCTACGCGCTGGTGGTTCCCTACGCGGCGATCGCGCTCACGCTCTACTACTTCGACCTGCAGGAGCGCAGGAAGCAGGCTGCGCCGCCTGAGGCGGTTCCGGCCGGCTGATCGGCCCGGCGCTGCGGGCGCGAATGGTCGCGTCGACGGCGACCGCGCCATGGTCGCCGACGATCACCGGATTGAGCTCGATCAACTCGAGCCCGCGCCCAAGCAACAGCTCGCCGCAGCGCTCGATCAGCGCGGCGGCGGCGGCGATGTCGCGGGCCGCCCGTCCGCGGCCGCCGGCGAAGATCGACGCGCCGCGCAGCGAGCGCAGGGCGCGCTCGATGCGCGCCGCGCTCGCCGGAAGCGGGACGATCACGACGTCATCCAGCAGCTCGGTCCAGATGCCGCCGAGGCCGATCACCAGCACCGGCACGATCGTGTCGGCGCGTGCGGCGACCAGCAGCTCAGCGCCGGCCGGGGCCATCCGCTCGGCCAGCACGGCGCCACCGTGGGCGGTCGCCAGTGCCGCCAGCCGCCGATACGCGGCCCGCGTCTCCGCCTCCGAGCACAGCCCCAGCTCGACTCCGCCCAGCTCGGTCTTGTGCTGCACGGCGGCCGCGCTCAGCTTCAGCACGAGCGGGGCACCGAGCTCGGCCAGCGCACGGGCGGCAGCGTCCTCATCGTCGACCAGCCGGCCCTCCGGGACCGTGACATCGGCGCCGCGCAGCAGCTCCTTCGATTCGTGCTCCGAGAGCCATGCGACGGCGGGGTCCGCGGGCGCCGCGCGCCCACCGCTCGCCAATCCGCCGAGCGGCCGTGCGGTGGCCACGATCTCGCGCAGCCGCTGCGGATCTCCGGGCGTGCTCTGCAGCGCCGCGGCACACAGCAGTCCCGCGCGCAGCCCGGCGACGGGCGCGATTCCGTGTGAGGCGAACCGCCAGGCAGCCGCATCGTCGAGCAGCTCTGGCAGCGTCGAGGAGACGATCACGGGCACGTCCACGCGCGCGGCACCGGCAATGATCCCGTCGCGCACGGCGCCCCAGGACTCGCCGGCTGTCGCGTCCAGGTCGCGGGGCTGGTCATAGAACACGAGCACCTGCCCGACCGCGGGATCGGCCGCGACCGCGATCAGCAACTCCTCCAGCGCGCCTGCGTCGCCCCAGATCATCGCGGTGTAGTCGAGCGGGTTCGCGACCGTCGCCGCGGGCGGCAGCAGCTCGCGCAGGCGCTCGCGGGTCGCGGGGGAGAAGTCCGGGAGCGCGAGCCCGCGCCGGGCCGCCTCATCGGCACCCTGCGCCGAGTCTCCGCCCGAGCAGGTGAGGATCGCCAGGCCGCTCCCGCCAGCGTCCGCCGGTGTGAGCGGAGCCGTGGCCGCCGGCGCGAGCCGGGCCACCGGCGCCGGCCTGGGCGGCGCGGTGGCCGCAAACGCCTTCGCCACCTCCAGGAGCTCATGCAGCTCGTCGACGCAGACCGCGCCCGCCTCGTCGAGCAGCGCCCGGAACACGCGCTGGTCGCCGGCCAGCGCGCCGCTGTGCGCCGCTGCCGCCCGCGCGCCCGCCGCCGAGCTTCCGACCTTCAGCACCGCGACCCGGATACCCGCTTCGGCGCACGCGATCAACCCGTCCAACAGCCGCGGGCCGCCATCGTCCTCCAGGTACAGCGCCACCGACCGTAGATCGTCCTGGTGCGCGAGCGCCTCCAGATAATCCGCGGCCGACAGCACCGCCTGGTTGCCGCTCGAGATCACGGTGTGGAAGCGCAGCCCGCGCTCCGCCGCGAGCGCGTTGACGGCGACGTTGCCGCTCTGCGACACGAGCCCGACCGTGCCCGGATCACGCGGCGCGACCGCATCGCCCCACATCGCGGCGCGCGCGTGCATCGCGACGACTCCGTTGCAGTTCGGGCCGCAGACCGCCAGGTCGTGCAGCGCCGCGGCGTCGATCAGCGCGCGCTCGAGTGCCGCGCCCCCGGCGATCTCTGCAAAGCCGGCGCTGAAGACGATCGCGCCGCCGCAGCCGCGCGCGCCGGCCTGCTCGATCACC
>Ga0123356_10001096_pt1 | contig 30020 bp, 23 predicted proteins | sample TergutEmb28metaG_2_FD_92546 | JGI IMG/M metagenome (GOLD analysis project Ga0123356, IMG submission 92546) | Embiratermes neotenicus P3 segment gut microbial communities from Petit-Saut dam, French Guiana - Emb289 P3 | ecosystem: Host-associated > Arthropoda: Insects > Digestive system > Gut ...
AACACAATTGATAAAAAGAGTAACTTTTTGAATGTCTATAAAAAACTAAAACTTCTAAAGCGGAAAAACAATAGGTGAAATTAACTTTGTGTATTGGTTGTAATGAAGTGATAACAAGTGTAAAATGATGTAATAAATCTCTATTTGAAGCGCATTGCGTTTTTTAACACTGACATTATCTGTGACATTTTCACTGACAAATTTTACGTTGTTCCATAAAAGCACTTTCGCTAATGCTTTGCTCAAGAGTATTTTATACACATACTGCGTCTAAGACGCAAATAAAAAACGGAGACTCAATGTCAATAACCTCACAAGAGCTAAAAAAAATTATCACAGCTGGCGAAACTGTAAAGATAGAATTTAAACGCTGTGACGGCGAGATCAGCCAAAGCGTTTATGAAACCGTATGTTCGTTTTCAAACCGTTACGGCGGAGATATATTTCTTGGTATAGATAACAAAAACAAAATATACGGAGTTCCTGAAAAAGCCGTGAATGATATAATCAATAATTTTGTAACAACGATCAACAACCCAAAAGTATTCTCTCCGATTGTAAGCCTCGACTTTCAGCCCGTAGAACTCAAATATGAGGACAAGAGTATAATTCACATTCGTATATCATCTTCCACTGAAATTCATAGATACAAAAAAGATATATATGACCGTATACATGAATCTGATATAAGAGTTACATCTACAAATCAAATACGCGCGATGTGTTACCGTAAAGAAAAATACTCTACAGAAAATATCGTTTATCCGCACATTAAAGATAGTGATCTGCGTCTTAGTATGCTTAAAGATATTCGTCAAATGGCGATAAACCACAAGTTATTGAAATCAGATGAAGCACATCCGTGGAAAAAAATGACCAATGCGGAACTTTTGAGAAGTGCGAAGCTCTACGTTCAAGATAGTGAAACAGGAAAGTGGGGTTATAATCTCGCGGCAGTTATGCTGCTTGGAAAAGACGATCTTATCGGCAGCATCGTTCCGCCTTTCCGCACAGATGCAATTATGCGAAAAGTTAATGTAGACCGTTATGATGACCGTGAGATGATTATTACAAATCTCATTGATAGCTATGATCTATTGATGAGATTTGCCAACAAGCATTTGTTAGACAAATTCTATCTTGAAGATGACAGAAGAGTATCATTAAGCACTATAATTGCGCGTGAAATAATTGCCAACATTCTTATCCATAGGGAGCTGACCAGCTCAATTACTGCACGGTTTATTATTGAGAAAGACAAGATGTTTACAGAAAATGCAAATCGGGCTGATACAAGCGGAAAGATAACACCCCGAAATTTTTCTCCTAACTCAAAAAATCCCATAATAGCTTCATTCTTTCGTAACATTGGCTTGGCTGACGAATTAGGTTCCGGTGTAAGAAATCTATATCATTATGTCAAACGCTATTCCGGTAAACCTCCAAAAATAGTAGAAGATGATGTATTTCGGACGATCATTCCATTAGATGATGAATACTCTTACGATGTGGAGATGAAAAAAGCGTTCGACAAAGCGATTGATGGAAGGCGCTCAAAGCACACTCAAAGCGCATCCAAAGCGCCCGCCGAAGATAATGTATGCGTTGTTGGCGATGAAGTAAAGACAAAAATATTAGAACTTATGAAGCAAAATCCTAAAATTAGCGCGAAGACTCTTGCAGAAAAAACCGGAATAGCTTCTCGAAATATACAAAATCACATTTCCGCTTTAAAAGAGATGGGTCTTATTAAACGTATCGGTAAAACAAGTAGCGGCCATTGGGTTATAAAACAACCGAAGAAGTAACGTAAGTGCCATCGTAAGTGCCATCGTAAGTGCCATCGTAAGTACCATCGTAAGTACCATCGTAATTTAAACAAATGATGAGTATCAGGACAAGATAGCGATTACTATTTGAAATCCGCCGATAAAACTTTTTTAATCACCGTTTTTACATCGCTCTCCTGCACATCCTTTGCGATAACCGATACCCCCGGCTCAACAGGTAATATAAAGCGCAAGCTACCACCGCATACCTTTTTATCGGAAAACATCGCGTTGTAAATTTTGTCAACATCAGGCGGTGAGGGCAAAGCGGGCAATGGTAATCCCCTAATAATTTTATCGAAAATATTCCAATGATTTTCGGGAAGCGTTTTATTCAACTTAGCAAGTTCGACCGCGCAAACCATTCCCCACAAAACCGCTTCTCCGTGGAGAAGTCCTTCAAATCCATAAAACTGCTCGAAGGCGTGAGCGAATGTGTGACCGAAATTTAAAAGCGCGCGCGCTCCGGCTTCCTTCTCATCCTCACCAACAACAGCGGCTTTTATGCGGATACTTCTCTCTATGCACTCCGTTAACGCTTTTGGTTCAGAGCGCAAAATTGCGTCTTTGTTTTTCATGATAAATGTAAACATTTCTTCTTTACCGATGAAAGCGTACTTAAACACCTCTGCGTATCCTGCGATAAATTCGCGACGCGGAAGCGTCTTCAAAAAGTCAATATCAATCCATACGGCAACGGGCTGATGAAACGCGCCTATTAGATTTTTTCCAAGCGGATGATCAACCGCGGTTTTACCGCCGACGCTTGAATCAACCATTGACAAAAGCGTTGTAGGAACCTGCACATAATCCACACCGCGCATGAAGCAGGCGGCCGCGAATCCGGCCATGTCACCAACTACTCCGCCGCCAAAAGCGATTAAATAGCTTGAGCGGTCAAGACGTTCTTTAATAAGTGTATGAAGAATACCGTTCCATGTATCAACAGTTTTATATTTTTCACCATCTGGAACTATATGTATGATACAGCCCGTCTCTTCTGTCAACGTATTGATATAGGATGAATAGAGCTTTGCAAGCGTATCATTTGTGATAAGAGCGCACTTTCGCCCTTTGAATTTATCATTCAGAAACGCACCAAGTTTCGGCGCGTTTCCGCTGTCTAAAAATACGGGGTATGAGCGGGATTCTAAATTAACATTAATTTCCATAATATCATAAAATAATTTGCGCCTTTTTTAACTGTGATTATAGAAACGCATAAGTTGGTCATCCATGTAATTTTTTCTATATGGCCCTCGATTTGCTGATATCTTTTCTCTGTTCTCTTGGCCACCAATCCACAAGAATAAACGGAGATTAATGAAAGCCGATGAATAAACCGCGAGTCGCGATTGCCCGCGATCCAAATATAAAAAAGGCTCTAAGTCAAACTTTTGAGCTTCTTGGCCCGTTAAGTGATCTTTTCACAGATAAACATGTTGCTATAAAACCTGACGACTCATGGGCCGGCGCGAAAGACTCCCGCTCCTGTACTCAGGCTGATACTGTAAGAGCGCTTATTGAGCTTATAAAAATCTTTAAACCTTACAAAATAACTGTGGCGGGCGGGTGCAGTGATGGGGAGAGTGATCAGGTTTTTGGATTATTGGGAATTGACAGTGTCATTATTGAAGAAAACGCAGAGTTCTTCGACCTCAACCGCGGGCCCTTTAAGAGCGTAAGCCTCAAATGGGGGCCGGTTAAAGAGGTCGCGGTAAATCCTCACATTTTTTCCTTTGATACGATTATCTCACTCGCACAACATAAATCCAACAAAAAAATCGGCGCGGCGCTCTCAATGAAAAATGTTGCCATGTCTCTGCCCGCAAACGATTATTACGGCCATCCCGATATAAAATACGAACGCGGGCATGAGGCGTTTTTTGCTGATCTGCACGGCTTTATCGCGGGAATGTGCTGGCGCTTTCCCATCCAACTCTCCATTATTAACGGTCATCCCGCAATGATGGATAAGCACTGTTTTGATTCACAAATAGTTATTGCGTCAAGAGACTTTGTAGCGGCGGACACTATAGGCGCGCGCGTTATGGGAATAGAAAAACCTGTTACTTACATAGAACAGGCGGCGTTTCTTGGTCTTGGGCAGAGCAAGCCGGAAAATATGGAAATTGTTGGAATTTCTGTTGAAGAAACCGCTGAAATTTTCTCGTCAGCTCGCAAGCGTCCTTAAATGGTCACGCGCTACCTTTGACCACCAGCTCTGCGTATCTTTTCTGCAAAATTCCTCGAACGATTCTTTCGCAAGGGTGCGGTTCATAAGCTTCATCGCTACAAAACCGAGATTGTACCACGCCATAAGGTTTTCGGGTTGAACTTTCACAAGTTTTTCAAGCAATGCGCAGCATTTGTCATTTTTACCCTGCTGATAATAAAGCAGCGCTCCCGCCCACAGATCATCAGGCGGGCCTATCTGATCTTCGCCCAGCTCCTTTAAACGCTCTTCTATTCCGTCAAGCATTTTTTTGAAGTCGGCGCTGCTCATAACATAGCTTTGAAACTCAAGAGGGGTGTATATATCATTTTTAGACGGCCCCACCTCATACTCAAACCAGTTTTTAGCCTCTTTTGACAATTTCCTCAAACCTTTATATTCGAAGGTCATCCACATGATATAATCTTTTGTAAGACTCGCCTTAAGCGTAATGATGGAACGGACGTCTTTCAAATCAGGCAACTGGTTATAGGATGTTAAAAGCGCTTTGTCCTCGTCGGCGTCAAGACGGTAATCTATAATTCCGGTAGCGAGCGAACCCATAAAATTACCCTGCGGCGCGATAACAGGCAGAATTATGCAGTTATTCTTATAGTCAAAAATTCCGTTGCCGATACCCGGCATTAAAAGTACGTAAGGGCGTCCAAAAAGAGGCACCCGGCCGTTTTTGAAGATGTGCGGATCAAATTCTGTGATCTGGTTCAGGCTCGCGTTAAGCGAACTAAGTGAAAAGACCTTATCTTCAGGCTGTACCAAAGGGAAAGCATCAAGACCTATGCGCTTTGCGGCAAGCCTTGTTAGATCTCTCATATAATCTAATTCATCGGTGACCTTGAGTTCTATTTCGCCGACAGGCACCCGCGCCTGTTTTTTTTGTACTTCCTGCAGCTTTTCGTAAAGTTTTTTCAGTTTGATCTCTATGTCGGCAGACCGGCTGAAGAGCTCATCAAGCTGTTTCATCAGCTTTCTCATTTCGACAGGGCCGCCCTCTCTATCCGGCAGCATTGAGATGTAATTATTGGCGTAATCAAGCTTTTTTTGGAGTTCAAGCTGCTGTTTAACATGCTCGCGCTTCTGGTCGGCGGAGAGAAAGGCTCCGGCCGATATCGCTCTTTTCTGTTTTATACTTTCAAAATTGAGATCGTCTATGGCTTCAAGATTGTCTGTGGACTTTACAGCTTCGGGAGCGTTTGAGTACATCGCCATAATCCGTTTACGCCGGTCGTTACGCAGACGAATTATTTCGGACTGAACTTTCCTGTTATCCTCTTCAACAGTGTCAATGTCCCTTTGCAGGTGCCCCTGCTCTTCCCCCTCTCTGATCTTCTGTACAAGCTCGCTTATCCACTGCGTTGCTGTTTGTACCTTTATACGGCTGCTGTCGGTATTGCCGTCCGCAATCGCAGCCTTAGTTTTGGCGGTGTCAACAAGTTCGGGGTGTATACCAAAATTTATAAGGTCGCTGTTTTCCTCTAAAAAAGGCGTAATATCCGCTTTTGCGCGAATAAGAACACCAATACTGTCGCTAAGCCAGCTCCAATAAGAGGAACTGATTCTGCCTATAGCGCTTTTATCTTCAGAATTAGCCTTAAGCTGCTTAAGGGGTTCGGCAAACGTCTCACTAAAACTTACCGGCGCTTCTTGCTTATCTTCGCTCATTTCTCTCTTTTTCCGAACAAAACCCTTATAAAAGGGAGTTGTTTTCTTTAATATGTATTGTTTATAGGCATCTCTAAAAACTGCCGTGTTGTACTTTCTACCGGCCTCACGGCTGTCGTGCAGCCGGTGGGGATTGCGGACGCGGTAGTTTTTAGAGGTACCCTTATGTACAATTACCCTATACTACTAAATTATAGAATATGCTGAGTATAAAATCAACAGAAACAGAAAAAATTAAATTCAAATCGCCAAACAACACATTGTTTTTGACTTTACCGCGTAAATACAGTAATTTAAAGACATGGATAAACAGCAAATAACAACGGTATTAGACCGCCGCAGTTTTATGAAGTTAGCCGGCGCAGCGGCAGCGCTTGCCGCTGTTGGGAGCGGATGCGGGACGCAGGGAAATTCAGGTACAGCAAACCGGATAATACCAACCGACAAAATGACCTACAGAACCGACCCCAAAAACGGCAACAAGCTTTCACTTTTGGGTTTTGGTATGATGAGGCTGCCGCGTATAGCGCGCAAAAGAGGAGAGTCGCTTCCTGATACAAACGATCTTGATCAGGAAGCGATAAATGAGCTTGTAGATTACGCCATCGCTCACGGGGTTAATGTTTTTGATACGGCGCCCGTGTACTGCAAAGGATTTTCAGAGAAAGCTACCGGAGAGGCGCTCAGCCGCCACCCGCGGGATAAATACTTTATCGCCACAAAAATGTCCAACATGCGCCCGCCTCACGCGAAAGAGCGTGAGGAGTCTATAAAAATTTTCAACCGGTCGCTCAATGATTTACAGGTGGACTACATAGACTATTATCTTGTACACAATGTCGGCAACCCAGAGGCTTTCAAGGAGCGGTATCTTGACAATGGAATACTCGATTTTTTGTTCAAGCAAAAAGAAGCCGGCCGCATAAAAAATTTAGGATGGTCGTTTCACGGTGACGGAGAGTTTTTTGAGTACTTAGCCGGCGCGTATCCGTGGGACTTCACGATGATACAGCTAAACTACCTTGACTGGGGCAGGGTAACAGGACGCGCCAACATAGACGCGCGGCGGCAGTATGAGGTACTCGCCGAAAAAGAGACCCCCGTTTGGATTATGGAACCGCTTCTTGGCGGCGGACTTGCAATGCCGCACTACAAAGCGCGTGAACGCATGGTTCAGGCTAACCCTGATGTAAGCGCTGCGTCGTGGGCTTTCCGCTTTGCGGGAGAACTTCCGAATGTAACGACCGTTTTGAGCGGAATGATGTTTATGGATCACCTCAAAGATAATGTACATACGTACTCTCCGCTTGTACCTCTTTCTGATGATGAAAGAAAAATGCTGCTTGGCGAAGTCACCGACATCATGTTTGAAAAACGCAATATCAACTGTACAAGGTGTCAGTATTGCATGCCCTGTCCTTATGGTATCGATATCCCTGAGATATTTACGCATTATAACCGCTGTTTAAATGAGGGGAATTATCCTGAAGACAGGCAGAGCCCAGACTACAAGCGGGCGCGCCGCGCGTTTTTGGTTGGTATGGACAGGAGCGTATCGCCGCTTCGTCAAGCGAATAGATGTATAAACTGCGGACTTTGCAATCCCTCATGTCCGCAGAGAATAAACATTCCGCTTGAGATGATGCGGATTGACAAGTTTACCGAATCGCTCAGGGTTGAGGTTTAACTATGCTGAAAAAAATTCGTGTCGCCGCTGCAGCGTTTTTTATGATTGCGCTAACATTATTATTCCTTGATTATACGGGGACAGTGTATTCGTATTTAGGATGGAGCGCAAAAGTGCAGCTTGTACCCGCTATACTTGCGGGAAGCGCAGTTATTATCATAGGATTATTGTTGATTACGCTTATTTTTGGCCGGATTTATTGCAGCGCTATTTGTCCTTTGGGGATTTTTCAGGATGTGATTTCGCGGATCACAAATATCGGCAAAAAGAACCGGTTTTCATATCGTCCGCCAAGTAAACCGCTTGTTACGCTGCGTTTTGTTATCCTTGGATTATTCATCTTCGCGCTTATCGCACATATTTCTGTCCTTTTCGTCCTTAATGTCCTTTTAGAACCCTACAGCGCTTACGGCCGAATAATCTCCCTGCTCTTCGGCCCGCTTTACCAATGGGGAAATAACATACTCGCCCATTTCGCCGAACGCGCGGACAGTTACGCGTTTTATAGTGTTGACGTCTGGCTCAAAAGTATGGCCGCGCTTATTGCCGCCGGATTAACTTTTGTTGTGATAAGTATCTTCGCGTGGAAGAGCGGACGGGGGTACTGCAATACAATTTGTCCTGTAGGGACGCTCCTTGCCGTCATAACAAAATTCTCTTTTATAAAGCCGCCCATCAACAAAGAAAAATGCAACAGCTGCGGATTGTGCGCTAAAAACTGCAAGGCAGGCTGCATTGATACCGTTAATAAAGAGGTAGATTATTTGAGGTGCGTATCATGCTGTAATTGTTTTGGGCAGTGTCCGAAAAACGCTGTTAGTTTTTCTTTGTGTAACCCGCTTGGCGCTAAAAAAATGGTAAAAACACCAAAGACAATAACGACAGAAATGACTAAAACAATAAACAATGATGCCGGACGGCGCAGCTTTGTATCTGCTTCTATTCTTTTTCTTTTAGCGTGTGTAACACGAATTATAGGCAAAACCTACGATTTTGACGGCGGCCTCGCTCCGCTTGAAGATAAAAAGGCTCCAAAGCGTGAAACCCCAATAATTCCGCCCGGAGCCGACAACATCCGCCATTTCCGCAAACACTGCACAGGGTGTCAACTGTGCGTCAGCGCCTGTCCGAATCAGGTTCTGCGTCCATCAAGCAAAATTAACTCTTTTATGCAGCCGCAGATGTCATTTGAGCGCGGTTACTGCCGCCCTGAGTGCGTCAAATGCGGCCATGTCTGCCCCACAAGCGCAATACGTCCTGTCACCACTGCCGAAAAATCCGCCACGCAGATTGGTTACGCTGTTTGGAATAAAGATTTATGTGTCGTAAACACCGACAACGTCTCCTGTGATCTGTGCAGCCGCAAATGCCCCGTTGGCGCGATAACTCAAATCCCTAAAAACGATGAGCCCGATTCCTTAAAGATCCCTATGATTATTACAAACCGCTGTATAGGCTGCGGAGCTTGTGAAAACCGGTGTCCGGCACGGCCTTACAGCGCGATTTATGTGGAAGGGGTGGAGAGTCACAGGATTGTTTAGGGGTACCTCTAAAAACTACCGTACCCGCACTCCCTGCCGGCTGTACGACAGCCGTGAGGCCGCTATGAAGTACAGACACGGCAGTTTTTAGAGACATCTTTAGGGTAATAAAAAAATATTAATCATTTATTTAAACCCACTTAACCGCAATAAACTCAATGCCTTACAGTAGTTTACATATTGCCACACGGTAAATAATTATTGACCTTGGCGGTATCCTAAATTAAATTAATATATATAGAATATGGTGTCGGCTCCCCTGATTTGTGGCGCTGTCTTACCTTAAAAACCGGGCATATACCTAAAAAAGCCCTTACCTTACATGAAAAGTCAGGAGTCAGGTTTGAAAAACTTGAAAAATTCTCTTGCCAAACCCGGCCGCGACGCTCAGCCCTGGGCGATGTGGATATGGAATCTCTCAATTACTGTTCAGGAGATTGAAAAACAGCTTACAGCTCTGATTGCAAAGGGGTTTGGAGGTGTTGTGATACGTCCCGGACGTGATATGTTTCCGGCGTATATGTCGCAGGAATTTATAGAGAATTTTGGATATGTGCTTGAAACAGCTAAACGTCATGGGATAGGCGTGAGGCTTTCAGACGATTTCTCGCTCTCCTGGAACGGAAATTTTGACGCTATACTAAATCAAAGCAAAAAACTTAGAGCTGAATACCTCTCTCTTGAGGTTGAAGTCTCCCCTGTTTACGGTACGCTTGAATGCGAAATAACCCTCGACCCTCAGAGCAGTTACATAGCCCAGACTGTGAAAAAGAACAGCGCGCTTATGAAAAATGTTGCCATCCCCGCGGGCAAATCTAACCTTACATGGAGAGCGCCCGGGCCGGACTGGTCTTTCTTCATTTATAAAAAGGTCGCTTTACGCGACCCTGCGGGAAGCTCGATTCCTAATGTTATCAACCCGAAATTCGCGGCTGCTTATATTCAGAATACCCTTGAAGTGTTAAGAACAAACTTTTCCAAATATATTCCAACCACTTTTGAGGGGTTTGTAACAGAGATGCCCTCTCTGCGTCCCTGCGGTAACGCGATATTCTGGGATGATGACATCGCGGCCAAATATAAATCCAAATACAAAAAAGATCTCACAACTCTTTTGCCGATGCTCTTTCAGGAGTCTGCCGGCGCTCAGAGAACAAGAGTTCATGTGCATACTTTTGTATTCAATATGATGGCGGAGCGCTTTGTGGCGCCTCTTGAGGCGTGGGCTAAAAAATACCGCCTGTCGCAGTGGACACTCTGGCCTGAAACCGGAATGTACCGTCCTGAGAATCCGCTTCGTGACAGCTTTGTTTTGTCCGACCCTTCCATAGGGACGCTTGGTTTGCAGAATCTTGACGGAAGTCTCGACAATTACGCGCTTTTGCGTACGCTTGCGGATATAAATACTAATCAGTACCGCCGTGAAACTGTAACGGTTATAGGCAGAAACCGCACCGGCGCGGGAAATACGATTCAAAGTTTAAAGCGTGAAATAGACCTGAGTCTGCTTGCGGGGCAGTCGCGTATTTTGTTTGACGGATTCTTTTTTAATACCGACAGGCGCGGTTATTATAAAACCCCATGCAGTCCCGCGTGGTATTCGCCTGAGTGGGAACATTTACAGCTGCTTTGCAATTACAGCGCGAGAAGTCAGGAAACGTTGAAAAGTATGCACACCTCAAGAGAGGTTGCGCTTCTCAATCCGAGCGATTCCATTATTGCCGACTATCTTCCTGGCAATTCAAAAACGGCCGCAAAAGGAGCTGCCGCGTTTGAGAAAATTGTCGGCGCGCTCTGCTGCTGCGGACTTGGATTTGACGTTATAAGCGAGGAACTTCTTTTAAGCTGCAGTGTACGCCAAACCGGAGAATTTGCGACAGCCGACCGCATCCGTAAAGGCAACTATCAGGCGCTTGTTGTCGCTTATGCCCCGTTTGTCACAAGAAGCCTTCTTGTGTTTTTAGAAAAGCTCGCGGTCAAAGGAACCACAATAATATTTATTGACGAAGCGCCGAGAGGAACTTATGAAGACGGCGAAAGCGCGACTGTAACGGCGCGTATACAAAAACTTCTTGGCAGTAAAAACAAGAGCGTTTATGTCTGTCCGGCGGCAGATTTAGATCAGCCGCTAAGTAACGTTAAGCCGGAAATTATGATTCTGCGTGAAAACGGCGACAGGCCGGATATAGCCGTTCAGACGTACCACACAGAGGGCGGCAGAGTGTATATGCTCCATAACCTCTCCCATACAGACGAACAGACGGTAATAGCGGAGATGCCCTTAGATAAGTGTTTTGCCGCTATAAACTGTCAAAACGGCAGTATCACCAATATCGAACTTTTTGACGCGGACAGAACAACCGCAAGGGCGCGTCTCCACCTTTTACCTTTACAGACGCTGCTTGTCGCCTCATGCGCGGCTAAAATATCCGCCGCTCCGAGTCAGGCGGCGCAGAACTTTAATCCGCTTGCGCTTCCGGCACGCTCATACAGAATCGTGTTTAAAGATCAATGGGAGTTTGCCGCGCAGAGCATGAACGTTCTTCCGCTCTCTAACTGGAACATACGGCTCGGATTCAGTCGGGAGACCGGACAGTTTTCTCATTTCTATGAGACTATTTTTGAAGCAAAAAACATCCCCGATTACTGCGTCTTCATGCTCAGCGGTCTTGGACACAGCTGTGTACCGTTTGCCGCCAATGAAATAAGCATTAACGGCGCTAAAATAGAAAAAGAGCTGTTCAGCGACGGCAGACTTCAAACCAAAGCGGAGAGCAGCGGTTCAGAAATTCCCTTTTCAAACGACGGCTCGCTTGAAAAGTTATTCGGCGAAAAGATATCATACTACGATATCCGCAAAAAGCTGACAAAAGGCATAAACCGCCTCTCAGTGCGAACTGCCGCAAGCGCCGTGGAGCCTCAAACTCTTGTATATCCGCCGCTTGTAATGGGAAATTTCTCTATTGCCAAAGGCCCTCAGGGATGGGCGCTTGACAAACAGCCGACTATAATAGGGCACGATTCCTGGACAAAATACGGTTATCCGTTTTTATCCGGACGCGCCGCTTACAGTCAGACTTTTGAGATACCCAACGATTATGAGAAGCTGATTCTGCGCTTTTCACAGGTCTCAGGCACGGTATATGTAAAAGTAAACGACGCCGACGTCGGAGCGCTGCACTGGCACCCTATGGAACTCGATATCACCTCTTACTGTACATCTCAGCGCAACGTACTCACTGTAGAAGTTGTAAATACGGTTGACAACGTGCTAAGACTCAACGGAAGGCCGTCCGGTCTTACAGGCGAGGTGTTTATTGACGTTTACAAAGCCTCTTAACATGATAATAAAAGTAGAAAATTTTAAGGGGGGAACAAATCCCCCTCGCTTCAACCAAAAATCGGCTTTGCCAATTTTTGTTTTCCGCTGCCCCCAGAGCGGGGGAAATCCCCCGCAACGCCCCCAAAAACACGAAAAACACCAGATAATTTAAAAACAGATGACCATTCAATTAATTTTCAATATAGTAATCACCGTACTGCTTATTTTTGTCACTATTTTATTGATTACAGGCAGGAAAAAACAAAAGACAGAATCGGTTGCCGATCTGCTCAAAAAAAACAGCGAAGAACAGCGCGACAGCGTCGCCAGGCAAATCAGCAATGGCACAACCGAACAGTTTAAACTGTTCAGAGAGATACAGGAGAGCGTTCAAACTACACTGCAAGGCAACCGCACAGAAATAAACAAGCAGCTTAACGACCTTCAGGAACGCCTTGACAACCGGCTTTCATCCATTCAGCGCGCAAATTCAGAGAATATCGAAAAAGTAAACTTGACGCTTGAAAATAAAATGAAATCTCTTCAGGAGAGCAACGAGAAGCGCTTGGAGCAGATGCAGGGCGTGGTGGACGAAAAATTACAAAAAACTCTTGATACGCGCTTAGCGCAATCCTTTGAAATTGTAGGTAAACAGCTTGAAAGCGTTCAGCAGGGTTTGGGTGAGATGAAAAACCTTGCCGCCGACGCGAAGAGCCTCAAAAACGCACTGACAAATGTGAAAGATCGCGGTACATACGGAGAGGTACGGCTTGAAAAGCTGCTCTCCGATATTCTCGCGCCGAATCAATACGAAATAAACGCGGAGATAAACGACAACAAACGGGTAGAATTCGCCGTAAAGCTGCCCGGAAACGGCGCCGCGCCGCTGCTGCTTCCCATCGACTCGAAATTCCCGATTGAAGACTATAATCGTCTGCTTGACGCGGAGGATAAACAGACAATTGACGAAACGCGCAAATCATTAGCGCAGAAGTTACGCGCGTTTGCCAAAGATATTCATGACAAATACATTGTACCGCCAAAAACCACAGATTTCGCGCTGATGTTTTTACCCACTGAAGGACTGTACGCTGAGGTTGTTCAAAACGCCGCGCTTTTTGAGGAGCTGCGCAATAAGTACAAGGTCACGGCGGTGGGAGCGACAACGCTGTCGGCATTTTTAAGTTCGCTCCAAATGGGATTTAAAACGCTCGCAATTGAACAGCGGGCTCAAGACGTGTGGGACACACTGCGGGCGGTGAAGTCTGAGTTCATCAAGTTTGAAGGGGTGCTCGATAAAGCCCACAAACAGATACGGCTTGCGGATGATACCTTAGAGGAGATCCGCTCTACACGGACAAAAGCAATTAACAGAAAACTGCGCAAAGTTGAAGAACTCAGCGACGAAAGCGGGGCGGATAATCTGCTTTTGCCGCAATTGCAAGAAGATGACAGTGATATAAGTTAAACTTATTTCTTGCACGTTTAAGACCTGATTATTTATATTCTATGTGAGAAATAAAACCGGATGGGCCTCTCATGACAACTAAAGAGACAGATTTCAAATCACTTATCAGTCTGAATACTGAACTCAACAAAATTCAGGATTTGGATCTCCTCCTTGAGCGTATTCTCCTTGAAGCGCGCAAAGGGGTGCGCGCCGACGCCGGTTCGATATATGTCAAGCTGCCGGTTTACGGCTCTGGGCGCAAAGATGTTCTCTTAATAAAATACGCTCAAAATGATACCGTCATTAAAACGCTCCCGCCCGGCCAGAAGATGGTCTATTCGATTGTTACAATACCGATTAGCGAAAAGTCTATCGCGGGTTACTGCGCGCTTACAGGAAAGACTATTAATATACCCGATATGTACAATATCGCGCCTGACGCACCGTATACCTTTAATTCATCTTTTGACAAACTGGCAAGCTATAAAACCGTTTCATCACTTACTTTCCCGCTTACAAGCGCCGACGGGCAGCTCTTAGGCGTTATTCAGGTAATTAACGGCAAAGATGACACAGGAAACATAGTACCGTTTACTCCTGATGATGAATTTCTTATCACCCATTTCGCCACCCACGCGACGATAGCTTTACAAAGAGCTTATGTAAACCGGGCGATGGTTTTGCGGATGATTAAAATGTCGGAGCTGCGGGATCCCAAAGAGACCGGCGCTCATGTAAACCGGGTCGCAAGTTACGCTGTAGAAATTTATGACCGTTGGGCGTACAATCACAATATTGCGGCCAATGAACGTGATAAGTTCCGCGATCTTTTGCGCATAGGCTCCATGCTGCACGATGTAGGAAAAGTTGCAGTATCAGATACGATACTTAAGAAACCCGGACGCTTTACCCCAGAAGAATTCGCCATAATGCAGCAGCACTCACAGCAGGGAGCGGCGCTTTTTAACGATCCCCAGTCACCGTTTGACATTATCGCAAAAGAGATCGCCCTTACCCATCACGAAAACTGGGACGGCAGCGGTTATCCGGGCTGGGTTAATCCAGACGACGGCACCCCCATAAAAACAGATGAAGCCGGCAAGGTCTTAGGCAAAAAAGGTACAGAAATACCTTTAGAAGGCAGAATCGTCGCAATCGCCGACGTGTTCGACGCGCTGTGTTCAAAAAGAGTTTACAAAGAAGCGTGGGACATAGAGGAAGCGTTCGATGAGATGCGCAAACTTAAAGGCAGTAAATTTGACCCGGAACTCATTGATGTTTTTTTTGAGATACTTCCTACTATTAAGCAGATTCAAGAGCTGTATCCTGAGCAGTAAGGGCGTTGCGCGCAACACCCTTACGTCAATCTCTTCCCATAGAAAGTATCTTTACAAACGCGCAGCCGCTTTTTATAAGCTCTTCTGTACACGCTTCCGCCGTTGCGCCTGTTGTTAGAATATCATCCACAAGAATAACGCTTTTATCTTTCAACTCATCTTTTTTTTCGGGATTTACGGCAAACGCTCCCGCCAGATTACTTTGGCGGTCTTCTCTGTCAAGCGCTGTCTGAGTTCCGGTATTTTTTATTCGTTTAAGTAAATCTGTACGCATCTGTAAAGACGCAACGCATCGCGTCTTTACTCCCTTAAGAACGCCTCTTGCGAACCACTCCGATTGATTGTAACCTCTCTCGCGCATTCTTGACTTGTGCAACGGTACTGGAATCACCAAATCAATACCGTTAAAATAATCATCAGGAATAAGTGATACGCATAACTCTCCTATATGATATGCCAATCTCTTTTTACCTTTGTATTTGACGTGTCTGGCTATTGAGCTTAGCGTATTGTCATAATCATAAACAGAGAATATTTTTTGAAAAGGATAATCCCAGGCAAACTCACACGCGCAAACTCTTTTTTTTTGATTCTGAGAGCAGAGAGGGCAGGCGTTACGGGCGTTGTAATTTAGAGTAAGTGCATCAAGGCAAGAAGCGCACAGCCAATTATCTGAACCAAGAGCGCCGTTGCATATAATACAGAGCGGAGGAATAAAAAAATCTTCCGCCCGCTTTACTAATGAAAGCAGCCTACTTTTGACTTGCGGTAACTTCGCTTTTTTCATTTGATTTTCCCACAGCGGCTCCGGCCGCGCCTTTTTTTGTGTCATCAACATCCGTGAGAAAATTCTTTAAAATGAGTCCGCCAAAAATAATAAATAACACTATGCAAAGAGCCTGATTGTGTGAGAACGGGCCTATTCTTTCGGAAGCGTTATAGACGCGTGTGAAGTCAATCCCAAAACGCAGTACCGCGTAAAACACAAACAACAAATAAAACTGCAATCCGACAAATGATTTTTTACTCTTGCCAATTAGATAAATAACTACCGCGATCGCAATTCCGCCTGCCGCCTCATAGAGTGTAGACGGCTGAAGACCATGAGCGCCTATGGAGTGCTGATAGTATCCGGCAGGACTTATAGTTGAATCAGGATAGTGTACGCAAAGAAAGTTATGCGCTTTCGCAGCAGCGCCGTAACAGCATCCGTTCAAAAAACATCCGACTCGTGTGAGGGCAATGCCAATGCCTACACTTGGCGCGCATACGTCAAGATACGGCAGATGCGGAACTTTTTTTATTTTAAAGAAAATGATTGCCGCCGCAACCGCTCCAAGAAATCCTCCATACATCACAAGGCCGCCAATTCCAATACTGCCGCCCGCAAACGGGTTTATGGCAGACAGGAGATCACCCCTAAACTCATCAAAATGCAAAAACACATAATAAAGCCGAGACCCTGCAACAGCGGCTATTATAACATATAAACCCATGTCGGAAACGGTATCAGGATTAAGCCCCGCTTTTTTCGCACGGTGCGCGGCAATAAAAATACCCGTAAGAAATGACAACGCAAGCATCATCCCATAAGAGGGCACAGGAAAAGAGAATATGTTAAACAAAACAGGATGCACGGTTATAGCCTTTTTTCAGTGTTCAGTTCTCAGTGCTCAGTTCTAATGTTTTTACGATTGTATACAAAAATAACTATTTATTACGCTTGTGTGTATAAAAAAGTTTTTAAGTGAATCCAATTTTTATTTTAATTTAGAGCTAAGATCCCAAATCTGCCTTTATATATGCGATATTGCCCTTCAAATCCGCCGCGTATTCCAATAATTTTTGTTTCCCGTGATCATTAAATATTCTGTAGCTTTTTAACAGAGAGTACTCGCTGCTGTCATGGGCGGAAGCTTCCGGACGTTCTATACCCAGAAGCGTATCGCCCGTAATATTAAGAGCCTTTGCGAGTTTAGTGAGTGTTAAAACATTGGGTTCACGTTTGTCTTTTTCGTAATAGTTAAGCGCCGAAGCTGAAATACCTGTCAGAGCGGCCAGTTCTTTTTGTCTCATTCCTGTAATTTTACGGTAGTATGTAATTCTTTCCCCTAATGATTTCATTATATCTCCTTTTTAAACAAAATATATATACATTTTGGTATTATATCCGCGATTAATTTACCATTTTGGGAAGTAATTTGTGAAAAAGATTGTTTTATTGACGCTATGTTATATATATTCTAATATAGTTATCATTTTGGCAATAAAGGGGACTTATAATGTTTCCAAATTTAGAGGCGGAACAGGCACGCAACGGACACACTAATGAATATATCGCTAAACAACTTGGGATAAGCCGCAGAACTTATGAGAATAAAAAACAGTCAGGTTCGTTTCGCCTGAGTGAAGTCAAGGCGCTTTGTGAAATGTACCAAATGCCTCTTGATTATCTGTTTGCTGATATCAATGATTGATAATTAATATGGAAAAACGGTATAAATTCCGGATATACCCAACTGCACCGCAAGAGCTTCAGATTAAGAAGAATTTCGGTTGTGTACGGTTTATCTATAACTATTATCTCAATAAGCGCATTGAAGCTTACAAGGAAGACAAAGGAATATTGACAGTAAACGAATGCTGCCGCGACTTGACTGCCCTCAAAAAAACAGACGGCTATGAGTGGCTTCAGGAAGTAGACGATAACTCTCTGCGCAGCACAATAAAAGAGTTGGATTTAGCGTATAAAAAATTTTTCCGCAATATTAAAAAAGGCGATACCGCGCCCGGATTCCCGAAATTCAAGAACCGAAAACAAACTAAACTCTCCTATAAAAGTAAAAATAACAGTACAAGCAGCAGAGATACGCATTGTATTGAAATCTATGAAAATGAGATAAAACTCCCTAAACTCGGTTTAGTCAAATGTAAAGTATCAAGAAAAACTGAGGGGCGAATACTTTCGGCTGCGATTTTAAAAGTCCCATCCGGTAAATATTTCGTTTCTGTTTGCTGTACCGAAGTTGAACCTCCGCATTTGCCAAAAACAGGCGCGGAAGTTGGTATTCAAATGGGAGTAAAAAACTTGGCCGTAACTTCCGACGGTAAACAGTTTGAAAACCACAGATTTTACGAAAAAACAGTCAGGAAAATTGCGCGTTTGCAAAGAGAGATGTCACGAAAATCAATAGATTCCAACAATAGAGAAAAAGCGCGGTTAAAACTCGCCTGTATGTATGAACGGCTTAACAATCAAAAAACCGACATTCTGCAAAAGATAACTACTCAGCTTGTACGCGAGTATGATGTAATCTGCGTTCGTGACAATCAACTTAAAAAAATGGCGAAAAACCGTCTATTCGCAAAGTATTTGGCCGACGCGGGATGGGGAACATTCGCCGCTCAGTTAGAGTACAAGTGCAATTGGTACGGAAAGAATTTCGTAAAGGTAAGCAGCTTGCATCCAAGCGCGCAAATATGCAGTTCGTGCGGGGAATTAAACAATGAGATGAAAATAAAAAAACATCTTTACGAATGGGAGTGTTCAATATGCGGAGCGCATCACAACCGCAGTGTTAACGCGGCTGTTAATATTTTGAGAGAGGGAAATAAAATACTGTTGGGCAAACAGGAATTTACGCCTGCGGAGAATATGTGAGACGGAAATTTATGCCGCTGTATTCGGCGAAGCAGGAATCCTAAAAGTAGTTTGGAATGCCAAATTCCTTATTATGATAAATGAGGGTCGTAGTATCGAAATTCTAAGAGACGCCAAGCATGGCGTCTGTACACGGCAGCAGGCATTTGTGAGGAAGTTTATGCGCAAATATCATCAAAAAATGATATTAGAGCTTCTCAAGAGTTTGGAAGAAGCTACTGACAATCTAAAAAAGCTATTCTCTAAAAAAGAATTTCAAGCTCTTACTAATCTATTGGCCGATTGTCAGGAGAGTGCGGTACAGATTGGGCAGTTTATTGAGCAGCTTGAGGGAGAGCAAGAGCAAAAGACGCAAAGGACATCAAGGACAACAATTGCATATCTTGAAGAATACTGTGAGCTTTTGTATCTTGCAAATGAAGAATTGAACAAACCGGAGAGCGGCGCGGGGCCGATTAAAAAACTGCAAAAGCAAATTATAAAAATAGAAGAGAGCGTTAAAAGCGATTTAAAACCTGATAAAATAGAAATAGTGTTCTTCCCCTATAAAGCAAGTATGTGGGATTCTCTTGAAAGTATTTGGCTTGCTGCTAAAGATGATCCCGCGTGTGACGCCTATGTTGTTCCGATACCATACTACGACAAAAATCCCGACGGGGCATTTGGACAGATGCACTATGAAGGGGATAAGTATCCCGATTATGTGCCTGTTGTTGACTGGCAGAAATATAATGTTGAAGAGCGGCGGCCGGATGCGGTTTTTATTCATAATCCTTATGATGGGGGGAATTATGTGACGAGTGTACATCAGGATTATTACGCGGAACGGCTTAAAGGGTTTACGGATTGTTTGGTGTATGTCCCGTATTTTGTAGTTGGCGGCTATACCGTAGATGAAAATTTCGCGGCAGCTGCAGGTTGTGTACATGCGCATAAGGTGATAACGCAGTCAGAAAAAGTACGTGAATCATACATTAAAACATACAAAAAGTTAATAGGCAACGCTCAAGGTAAGCCGGAAGAGAAATTTATAGCGCTTGGTTCCCCTAAATTTGATGCCGTAATAAACAAAAAGCGTGAAGATTTTAAAATGCCCGATGAGTGGGTGAAAATGATAGCGGGAAAAAAAATTGTCCTTTACAACACAAGTTTAAACGCGATTTTAAAAGGCGATGGGAAATATTTAGAAAAATTACGATGGGTGATTGAGACATTTAAAGGGCGAGACGACATTGTATTATGGTGGCGCCCGCACCCGCTTAGTGAATCTACGTATAAGTCAATGCGTTCTCATTTGTTAGAAGAATACATTAACATTGTTGGAGAGTATAAACGGCAGGGTTGGGGAATTTATGATGATACTTCTGATTTACACAGGGCAATTGCTTGGAGCGATGGGTATTATGGAACAACTGGTTCTTTGCTTCCTTTGTACGCTTGCTATGGTAAACCATTGATGGTTCAAAATATAAGTATTATCCGTGATAATAACTGTTCAGATCTTGGCAATATATATGATGATGGGGATAATTATTGGATTGTTGCAATGTGGGACATCAGCCATGTTATTCTTTTTAAAATTGACAAACGACATAATCAAACGGAATATATTGGAGGATTTCCAAAGGAAATTGTAAACACTCAATGGTTAAGTGAAAAAGTCAAAGTCAGCGGCGGCAATATACAGAATTTGTGTAAAGTTGAAGACAAGATTGTTCCAAATTGGTTTTTGGTTAAAAATCCAGATATGGTTAATAATATATCAGATTGTCTTTATCGTGAATTTGTTTTTTGTAAACTGTCGGATTTTTTAAATCATATTGTTTCTGACGAAACGATCGAAAATAAAACCGCATTACGCAGTAAGCGTATGGATGTTGCCCGCCAAATAATTGAAAACGCTGACGGGACTTGCGGAATTAAAACATACGAATATGTAAAATCTGAGGTGTCAAAATGAAAAGAGTAATTACCTACGGTACTTTTGACCTGCTCCACTACGGTCACATAAATTTGCTTAGACGGGCTAAAGAACAAGGCGATTATTTGATAGTAGCCCTTTCTGAAGATGAGTTTAACGAAAAATACAAAAACAAAAAATGCTATTTCGATTACGAAGAACGCAAACACCTCTTGGAAGCTGTCAGGTATGTCGATTTGGTAGTCCCCGAAAGATCATGGAATCAAAAAGTGCATGACATTCATCTCTACCAGGTTGATGTTTTCGTTATGGGCGATGACTGGGAAGGAAAGTTTGATTTTTTGAAAGAGTATTGTGATGTTGTCTATTTCCCAAGAACAAAGGAGATCTCAACAACACGGATTAAAAGTGATTTAAAAGATATAAAAAAAGAAATAGAGGCTGTATAGTTTTATGGATAAAATATCCGTAATTATCCCTGTTTACAATGTGGAGCCTTATATTAGAAAATGCCTTGACAGTGTTATAAATCAAACATATAAAAATCTGGAAATATTGCTAGTTGATGATGGTTCAACCGATAATAGCGGAAAAATTTGTGATGAATACGCAAAAAATGATAATCGTATCAAAGTTTTTCATAAAAGTAACGGCGGAGTAAGCTCCGCCAAAAATATTGGACTTAAACATATAACAGGAAAATACGTTGGTTTTGTAGATTCAGACGATTGGATAGAACCTGATATGTATGAAATTCTGTACAACGCTCTAAAATCTGAAAATGTATCTGTAAGCGTTGCAAGCTATTTCAAAGAAACTGCTGCGGAATCAACACCTGTTACAAACATGGAACATATACCAATCGGGATAGTATCAACACGTGATATGCTTTTATATCCACTAAAAAGAGACTATTACATGGGGTTTTGCGGGTATTTGTGGAACAAATTGTTTTTGGCGAATATCTTCTTAAACAATAATTTGAAATTTGATGAAAATATAAATTACGGTGAAGACGTTCTACTTTACATAAAAGCAATTTTAGCAGAAAAATGTGTTGGAGTGTATGTTGATAAACAGTTGTATCATTATTATCAAAGAGATGAATCAATTGCACATTCCAAATCGACTAACGTAAAAATCGATATTTTGACTGTATATAAAAAAGTTGAAAAGCTGCTCAACGAAAATGGACATTCTGAAATTAGCTATTGGGCGAGAGGATTTTACTGCCATCATGCAAGTGTTTTGGCTGAAATTGTACGCGGTGAGATAAAAAACCATTTAGATGATTATGTAAAGACAAATAAGGAGTTCCCTGAGAAATTTAACAGGATGCAGAAGATACTTAATGGATGAACATTATTGTTTAAAAGAAGAGAGGAATATTTTAGATGAGAAATATGAATGATATCGCGCAAATAGGAGAAGTTTATGATCATTTGTACGATGATGAATCTAAGAAAATATTTGAAAACAGGTTGCTTTATTCTTTAACCGGTGATTATAAATTCTTAGGAAATATTGGTTTTGAGAGACAGAAAAATTTTGCTTCTGTTTTGAAAGAGAATGAGAATAATATTGTAATATTTGGAGCCGCAAAATTAGGTCATCGTTTTTTGACTTTTCTTAATAACATTAAAATTACAGCATTTTGTGATAGAGATGAAGAAAAACAAAAAGAGTTATACTATGGTTATAAAGTTATTTCTCCCCAAGAATTAAAAGAGAAATATAATAACGCAATTATTGTTATTGCTGTTTGGGGTAAGGAAACTATTGCTGATATTAAAAATAATCTATTGAATATGGGATTTGGTGAACATCAAATTTGGATTTTTAGGCAAAAGTTAAATGATTATGAATATTTTGAACCCGATTTAATTATACCTAATGATGAAGAATTTTTTATTGACGCCGGATGTCATGATTGCGACACGGCTATTCAATTTGTCAAGTGGTGCCGTAATAAATATAAGAAGATAATAGCGTTTGAGCCTAACCCTAAACAATATCAGATATGTATGGAAAATTCTGAAAACATTAATAATATAACTATACATCCGTATGGACTTTGGGATGAAAATAACGAATTAGACTTTGTGGGGGGGGGGGGAAATGCACATACTTACGGCGGATAAGCATGAGGAAGGAAGTATAAAAATAAAAACAGTGAAGCTTGATGACATATTAAACGGTGAAAAGGCAACATTTATCAAAATGGATATAGAAGGCGCAGAGTTAAACGCTTTGAAAGGCTCTAAGGACACAATAATGAAATACCGGCCTAAGCTTGCAATTTGCTTATACCATAAACCTGAAGATATATGGGAAATTCCCGCTTATATCATACAGTTGCGTAATGATTATAAATTTTATATACGGCATTATAATTTATGGGGTTCAGGCTCAATTCTCTATGCGATTTAATTCAAACAAGTAATAAAATGGATAAGATATCAATAATAATCCCGGTATATAATGTTGAACCTTATATAAGAAGATGCTTAGACAGCGTTGTAAACCAGACTTATACGAATCTTGAAATTCTTTGCGTTGATGACGGCTCCGTTGATAACAGCGGGAACATTTGCGATGAGTATGCCGCAAAAGACAATAGAATTAAAGTTTTTCATAAAGAGAATGAAGGATTACCGTCTGCCTGGAATATAGGATTGACAAATTTCACCGGACAATATGTAGGATTTGTCGATTCGGATGATTGGATAGAACATAATATGTTTGAAATTCTGTACGATCTTATTAAAATTAAAGACGTGTCTGTTGTTGGTGCAAATATTTTTACTGATAGCGACATAGAATCCATTCCCAGAAAGAATATCAAGCCCATTCCATCCGAAAAATTAACTCAAAGAGATATGCTGCAATATGTTTACAGATTAGACCTCTATAACGGTTTTCACGTCGTAATATGGAACAAGTTGTATTCTGCCAAGCTTTTTACTGATAATAAGAATCTTTTTTTCAATACGGATTTAAAGAGCGGAAGCGACGTTTTGTTTATGGCGATGGTGTTTTTAACCGATAATTGCACTGGTGCTTATATTGATAAACATCTGTACCATTATTATCAAAGGTCAACATCTCTGGTCTCTTCCGCTTCTATAGATACAAAAATAAACGGGTCTTTGACAGCACATAAATTAGTAATTGATTTGTTCAATAAAAACGGGTATGAAGATTTAACGGTATTAGTAAAAAAAGAAATTTGCTACTACGCGAGCCTAATAGCCGAATTGGCTTTAAAGCATAAAAACAGTAACGCATTAATACGAATGCAAGATGAAATGAATGTTTATTTAAATGAATATGCCGAAGTTTATGCAGAATATCCAGACAGGGTAGAGCGTATCAAAAAGCTGCTAAAAGAAAATATTTGAGGATAATGTTATGGATAAGATATCAATAATAATTCCGGTATATAATGTAGAGCAATATATAAGAAAATGCCTTGACAGTGTTATAAATCAAACTCACAGCAATCTTGAGATTATTTGCATAAATGACGGCTCAACCGATAACAGCGGTAAGATATGCGATGAATACTCTAAAAAGGATAACAGAATAATTGTGTTTCACCAATTAAATCAAGGTATAAGTAAAGCCAGAAATTTAGGGCTTAGAAATTTTACAGGGCAATATATTGGATTTGTTGATCCTGATGACTGGATTGAGCCTGACATGTATGAAATATTATATAATCTTATTAAAAGTAAAGATGTTTTTATCGGCATCATTAATTATTATCAAGATACGGATAATGAATGCACTCGTATGAATATTAATGAGTTACCAGAGATTTTAACAAAAGAAGATATGCTTAAATGTCTTTTTGAATCTGGTTACGGAGGATTTAGGGGTGCGATATGGAATAAACTTTTAAAAGCGGAGCTGTTTAAAAGCAGCAAATTAGAATTTGCTACAGATTTAAAAATGGGGAGGGATATGTTATTCTTTGTATCCGCTGTTTTAGCTGATGTAAATTGTACCGGAGCATGTAATGACAAACCTTTATATCATTATTGCATAAGAGATTCTTCAATCACATACTCCACCCCTATACACAAAAGAAAAGACATGCTTATTGCACGTCAGCGAATTATTGATTCACTTAAAAACAAAGGATACGGCCATATAAGCATGCTTGCTAAAAGGCATTATTGTTATTGCGCAAGTTTATATGCCGAAGAGGCACTATGCAGCAAAGATGAATTTTCGTTAGAAATGATGAAAAACGAAATAAACATATATTTAAAGGAATATCTTGAATTGAACGAAAAATATCCCGACAGGATTGTGCGGATTAATAACATTCTTAACTCAAAAATAGGAATATAAAAATGAAATGGAAAAATAAAGGACATGAATTCGACTTCGTAAAAGAAATATCTCGCTTTAAAAAAATGTTTATTTTCGGTGCCGGAATTAACGGCAAAAAAATGTACGACATATCTAAAAATAGTATTGAAATATTGGGCTTTATTGATAATGACCCGTTAAAGCAAGGAAGTACATATTTAGGTGTTAAAGTATATTCGTTTGAGGAATTTCAATCTGTCAAATCCGATGATATAATGGTGATCATAACCGTTTTTGACAGAAATGAGGTTTTAAATATTATTAAGCAAATGGAAAATAACGGTTTTAAATATGAGCAAAATTTATTTGATATTAAAAATTTCTTGCCAGTGTATATGTGGTATAAGGAGCAAAAATTGATTACCGTCAGATGTACAATGTCTGTTACAGACTACTGTAATCTTAATTGTAAATATTGCTCATCTTTTACTCCATATTTAAAAAACCCTAAACATACCAACCTTGCTGAATTAAAAAACAATATAGATTGTTTTTTTAAGGCTTTTGATTACATTATTGGATTTAATTTAATAGGCGGGGAACCGCTTTTATACCCGGAACTGGATAAAATAATAAATTATATATGCGATAATTATGAAAATCAGCTCGGTGAACTTAAAATTATTACAAACGGTACAATAAAGCCATCCGATAACCTTTTGGGAACAATGAAAAAATATGAATCCGTTATAAAAGTGTATATAAGTAATTATTCGCATTTTTTACCGCACCTTAAAGATTCCGTATCAAAATTTGTAGATTGTATGATAAAAAATAAAATTAATTATTTAATTCCGGTTCCTGATAAATGGTGGGTTGATTATGGACGGGAATCAGTACGGCGCGATAATACTTCGGAAGAAAAACTTATAGATATATTTGATAATTGTAATATATGGTGCAGACTTTTGAAAAATGGAAAATACTATTATTGCGAACACGATGGTTTAGCGTTGAATGCAGGATTTGTTGATAACGACAGCGGTTTTGATCTGAAATGCTTTGATAAAAAAGACAAACCTTTACTGTTGGAATATAGTCTTGGCTACAGCGATAAAGGCTATGTAGATTTATGTAAAAAATGCAACGGTTTTCCGCCCATAAATAAAAATTATATTCCGGCAGCAGAACAGGTTGAAGAAACAAGGGGGTAATAATAATTTACGAATTAATGAATACCATTTACCGTGAAAAAAATATAGATTGTGACAATAAGCGGTATGTACGATTTTGAATCTATAATTTCCGGTTTAAGTAAAAAATATTCCAACACTTAGTTTACAATGTGGCATGAATACAAATAGAAAAAAACACGTTAGACCTCAATACTCGGAGAAGAGAATAACAACATCACAGTGTATTAGGAAAATTTAGTATTATATACTGTCTGATATGAAATATTGCTTAGTATTAATTCCGAAGCACCTATATAAAAACACGCTTAGATTAAACTTGGGGGACAGAGCTGACTAAATCCCACACACCATAGATTTATTTAACACGCTTAAGATGTATATATGCGCAATCAAAACAAGATCTATGATCTGTCGGGAATTTAGAGTTTTTTAATTTCGTCTATCGAAAGTTTAGTAACTTTTGCGATAATATCATCGCCAATACCTTCGGCTTTCATCGCAGCTGCATCTTCTATTTTGCCCTCTATCTTGCCCTCTATTTTACCCTCTATCTTACCGTCTGCAAATCCATTTATTTTAGCGGTATGTATTGCACTATTAACACTCGACACATTTGACCTGTACTCATCATAAGCCTTTTTTTCATCATCGGTCATTTTTAAGTAGTCTAATTTTTGAGCAGCTTTTTTAATCCCCTTTGCTTTCGAATCATCTCGAACGGCTGATTTTTTTAAGGCATACATCCATTCGTTAAACCCGCCACGAAGATGTTCATCAAACATTTTTGGCAAAATAAGATAGTATTCGGGGTGAATATCTGCCTTTGGGCTTAAAGGATTGTTAATATCGCATACCTGCTCGAACTTAATTAATTCGTTTGGATGATTTACACCTATAAAGCCATCTGTTTTACAATTAAACAAATATTCGCTCTTCACGTCAAAATTATAATACGCAATGTTTATAGAATAGATTTTCTTGACGTCGTATAAATCTTCACCTGCGGAGACTTGTTCCACAATTGCCTTACCCACGCCAAATAATACTCTGCTAAAAAAGTCTACGCTCTCCCGGAACTGTATCTCAAATACAGCAAATTCTTTGTTGTCTATCTGCGCCTTGAGGTCTATACGGTTGGTTTTACCGGTAGATTTGGCTCTGTTGCTCTCGCTTTCAAGAATAGCTAACACCTCAACATCCCTATTGAGAAGCTCGCTCAAAAAACCGCTCAATATTTCAAAATCAGACTTATCACGCAGCAAATATTTTATCGCGTAGTCAAATGAAACTATTGTGCGTTCACTCATGCTTTCCTCTTTGTTTTTGGGATTTACGGCTATCATTTTCACCCCTTTTCTCAATAGTTACACGTTTTAGCCAGTTGTAATTGATAATTTTTTTTGAGAACTTAAAAAGAGAAGCGAGAAATGAAAGAAACGTTCCTTAACCTGACAATCTCAAAATAATATTTGTTGGTTATTACAGGCAACCGTTTTTAAATTTCGGGGGACAGAGACAAGAGCGCCCAAGCAGATGTTGAATCAGAATTACCGTTACCGGCCAGCACCGTGAAATGCTTGACCAAGTTTTGAACGCTTTTGAGCTTACGCCTGATTACGACTTGTCAATAATGAAACAGAATCAGAATCTGTTTGACATAACTGTTAATATTCTTGAACGAATTAAAGAAGTGCTTGAAATCCACCGCATCATAATTTTGGGTAGCGGAATTCCGCCTGTTTAACATAGACTTAAGCAAAAAAGTCCAAGGTAAATTGCTCTTTCAGGGTATTGAAAACGTATATTTTTGAAATGAAATAATAAGCGGTAAAACTCTTACAAGAAACTTCCGGGACAGAGCTGACTAAATCCCACACACCATAGATTTATTTAACACACTTAAGATGTATATATGCGCAATCAAAACAAGATCTATGATCTGTCGGGGATTTAGAGTTTCATGTTAATAAATGAAGTTGCTATAGAGTATTGATTTACACCCTCTATCTTTAATGGTATCGGTCAAAGAAGCGCCAATTTTAATGAGTACACAATTCAATATTTACAAACTTTCGAGGTTTTGCTTCAATAAATGCCTAAAAAAGTCGGTATAGCGCCCAGTGACGCAAAGATCATTTCTCACGGGTTCTTAGTTACTGAATGTATATTATAATTGGGAGATTAATTCAGTATTGAATCTTATTATTCATCCACAACGTTATAATAAACCGTCCTAAACTGACTAATAGGAAGTATAAATGGGTATACCGACTAATATAAAGACATTATTATCTGGTTCTGCGGTTGAGTGGGCGCGAATCGAATTTAAGGAAAATTGGGACGCAGCCGCTTCTTTAAAGACGATATGCGCTTTTGCTAATGACATTGACAATTGGGGCGGCGGTTATATTGTTTTGGGCGTAAAAGAGCAAGATGGACGTCCTGTTTTTCCTCTTCAGGGTTTGCCCGCCGCAGAGTTGAACAGCATTCAAAAAGATATGCTGAATAAATGTAAACTCATTTCACCTGAATACCTCCCTGTTGTAGAAGTAGTTGATTATCAAGGCAAAAAACTGCTGGTTATTTGGGCTCCGGGCGGAAATTCCAGACCGTATTCTTCACCAAAGACTATGGCTAAAGATAACAAAGAGCGCATTCATTATATACGTAAAATGTCCTGCACGGTTACTCCGTCCGAAGATGAGCTTCGAGATTTGTTTTCTCTTTCAAATCAGATTCCTTTTGATGACCGAATCAATCATACGGCAGAATTGACAGATCTCAATATTACCTTGATTCAGAGCTATCTTAAAGAAATTGACAGCGGGCTTTTTGAGGATTCAAAAACGTTGGACTTTGTAGATTTGTGCAAAAGTTTGAATATTGTTGGTACGCTGCCGGAGTATGTAAAACCCAAAAACGTTGGGCTTATGTTCTTCAGTTTTGAACCTGACAAATTTTTCCCATATACTCAGATTGACGTGGTTGAATTTCCTGAAGATTTGGGCGGAGATAAAATCATTGAAAAAATCTTTAAGGGGCCGTTGCATATTCAGCTAAAAGATGCGCTTCTGTATATTCAAAACAATGTTATACAGGAGCAGATCATCAAGCTGCCCGATGTAGCGGAAGCAAGAAGATTTTTCAATTATCCTTATGCTGCCATAGAGGAATCTTTGGCCAACGCAGTTTACCATAAAGGATATAACGAGCGAGAACCCATTGAGGTTAGGATATTGCCCGATCGAATAGAGATTGTCAGTCATCCCGGAGCGGATCGCTCCGTTAGTATCGAAGGATTGAACAATTACAAAGTGTTTAGCCGCAGATACCGTAATCGCCGTATCGGTGAATTTTTAAAAGAATTGCACATGACAGAAGGGCGTAATACCGGTTTTAGAAAGATTATTAATGCTTTGAAACATAACGGTTCTCCTCTTCCAGTTTTTGAAACAGATGAAGGCAGGCTCTCTTTTGCTGTGACTATTTATCGGCACCATGAGTTTGCTGAAAATGTCCCAGAAAACACCGTGAATGTCCCAGAAAACACCGTGAATGTCCCAGAAAACACCGTGAATGTCCCAGAAAACACCGTGAATGTCCCAGAAAACATCGCGAATGTCCCAGAAAACACTGTGAATGTCCCAGAAAACATCGTGAATGTCCCAGAAAACATCGTGAATGTCCCAGAAAACATCGCGAATGTCCCAGAAAACATCGCGAATGTCCCAGAAAACATCGTGAATGTCCCAGAAAACATCGCGAATGTCCCAGAAAACACTGTGAATGTCCCAGAAAACATCGTGAATGTCCCAGAAAACATCGTGAATGTCCCAGAAAACACCGTGAATGTCCCAGAAA
>Ga0123356_10001097_pt1 | contig 30011 bp, 22 predicted proteins | sample TergutEmb28metaG_2_FD_92546 | JGI IMG/M metagenome (GOLD analysis project Ga0123356, IMG submission 92546) | Embiratermes neotenicus P3 segment gut microbial communities from Petit-Saut dam, French Guiana - Emb289 P3 | ecosystem: Host-associated > Arthropoda: Insects > Digestive system > Gut ...
AACGGCTTCACGCTTGAACTCCGGGGCATAATAACGCTTCTTCCTACTCATAAAACCTCCCTCTATAATATATTAAAACTAATTTAGGGGTTTATGAGTGTCTACCAAATAAGGGAAGGTTCACCACCGACCCCGATGCCGGCAAGGGTGCGAAGAGTGGCAACAGTGGGACGGTGTTGGTGTTGGTGGTGGCGGCACTATCTCAAACGTTGTTTTTTGTCGCAGCGTATACGTCTTTAGCCAGTATGTTCGCGGATAGTTGGGGGACATTGCTGCCGCCTATTGGGGTTAGTGTGGCTTGTATCGTGGCTGCATTTTGGCTTAAATCCAAATCAAGAAAAAAGAAAATAGACGGATCGCTATCCCTTGAGATACCGGAGGATGGTCTGACAGAGCAAAGAAAAATGCGGTCGGCAGTGGCGCCGGTTCCAAGTCCGGGCGCGGAGGGGTGACAGCATGACCAAAGCCTCCGTCTCTTTCCCTGTCGCCCTCGTTGCTGCGCTCAAAGCCGCTAAGATGTCGCAAGCCGACCTTGCGCGTACATTAGGCGTAAGCAGGGCAGCCGTGAGCGATTGGGTTGCCGGGCGCAAGGTTCCGCGACGGGCGATGGTAGACAAGATCAACGCGGCGCTGGGGGTGAACTTGTCGCCGGTACGGCCTATCACCGTGCGCGAATTTGCGCGGGATATGGGGTGCGGGGTTGCGACGATCCGCCGAGGACTTAACCTCGGACTGTTTACGGAAGTCGGGGTGGCGATACCCTCGCAAACAGGTAAGCGGCATAGCTATGTGTTTTATCCGCAAAAGTACAAAGAATTTGTTAATGCTGGCCCCTGACAGTGCGCGGAAAGTATTTTTATACCACACCTACTTTATCCCCGTTGATGTTGCGGTATCGGCAGTTTGTCGCGCTTTCACGGGTGTTTGGATTGAAACGGATATGGTAACACCAAATAATCCCCATCCTGCCTACGGGCAGGAGCTAAAATCTACGGCAGACGCGCTTTTGGAGGTTCCAATTAGTGAGCGAGAGCGTCTTATGCGGGCTTGGGACGAGGCAACGAGCAGCCCCGGCCACTTCGCCCAGCCTTATACTCTCGGCAGGGTTACGCAGAGGCTGCTTTCAGCCATCAGCGCGGTTCTCGGCTATAAGGTTGTTGCAAAAAAGCAGATCGCTCGACGCGGGTATATCCGACACATCAACATCAGGCATGGGGTGAACGGCGTTGCCGTGGCGGGTCAAATCCCTATAACGCGGGAAATGTTCGCGCTCATCCCGCATATTTTGGAACATTTTGATTCGGTCGCCAAAGGCCACCCGACGCGGGGTGGAATAGGGGTTTTAATCCGCAAGCAGTATTCTGATGGAACGGCAGTGGTAGTTGATATGGTACAGGCAGGAAAAAATCTTGAAATACGGAGTTATCGGATAGATAAATAGAGATGACAGGGGTTGAGCGCTTCTCAGATTATGGCTCACGAACCGATGATAACCCCGGCTAAACGTCCGAAACGTACAGAGCCGCCCCTGCCATCACTCTTAATAAGATACTACATTATGCTCCAAAAGTCAATACATTTGCAAAAAATCTTCCATCGGAGGGATTGCGCGGTGTGGTGCTTCTCATAAAATCAACAAAAAAGTAAAAAAAGGTTGAAAATCTAAATACCATATACTATATTACAATCATGAACGACAAAGACATTTTGCGCGAGGGCCTGCGCCGGCTCGGGATGCGGCAGACGGATTTTGCCGGGGTTGCTTGCGTGACAGACCAGTTCGTATCGAGTGTTATCAATGGCAAGGCCCCCATGCCGGAGCCCGTGCGGACGATACTTTCTCGGCTGCTCGATGAGGCCGCCATCCCCGACATGATCCGCTCTCCCGACGAGGCGGCTATATTATATGGATATAGGGAACTGTCCCCCGAGGGCAAATCCGCCGTTAGCGGAATGATCACAGCCCTTTGCAAGGTGGGTGTCAAATGAAAATTTACCTTGATAATTGTTGTTACGGGCGGCCGTTCGATAACCATGATATACCCAAAACAAAGGCGGAGGCTGAGGCAATCGAAAGTATTATTGAAATTTGCAAAGAAGCCGGAATTAAAATCATCGGCAGTACGGCGATAGAATCCGAAATCGGTGAAATTAATGATCCGCGCAGACCGTGGCTAAGGGAAGCTGTCGAACGGCATTATAACGAAACCATCAATGACAGCATTATATTGACTGACGACGACGACACAAGGGCGCAAGCATTACAGGCGTACAATATAGGCGTAATGGACAGCTACCACCTGACAGCTGCAGAGGCGGCAGGTGCGGATTTTTTGCTGACTACAGACCCAAAGTTTGAAAAGAGAGTTAGGCGGCATAGTTTGAGTGTTGTGCAAGTTGAAAACCCAATAACCTTTTTACCGGAGGTGATAAAATGGCTACAATGACCATTGACTTGAATGATGTTGTAGGGGTGCAGGCCGCAGGACTCCGTGCGTTATCCGATGCTTTGGGTGATGATGGGGCGCGGGTATTCATTAACCAGTATAAGAGCGAATACGAACGCCCACGCCTGTCCGCTTCGCAAATCGCAAGCGCAATCGAGCGCGGAAAGGCAAAAGCCGCCGCTCTGAACGCAAGCGTGGGTGGGGGCGTAGGGGATTACACCGTCGACCGCCACCAACAGCCGGAGCGAACCCATGCGGAAGTATCGGCAGACATAAAGCGGATACAGGCCGCAAAGTTGAACGCGGGTGCAGCGTCTTGATGATTGGGCATGACATTGAGAGGGCGCAAGGTGCTGAACAGACCACGGGCGGGCGAGGGGACTGGACGAAAGAAAAGTACGACCGGCCCGACATGACAGATGCAGAATTTGAGGCATATGCAGAAAAAGTAAGGGCCGAAACCGCAGCACGGCAGGGGCATTTGTGACTGCTGTGGACTATGTGGACGCCATGAAAGCGGAGGGGCGACTATGAAACGAGCTAACGGAGCCGGTAGCGTGGTCAAGCACGGCGGTAACCGTCGTCGCCCCTATGAGGCCCGTGTTACGGTTGGGCTGGACGAACAGGGCCGCCAGCAGCGCAAGGCGGTCGGCTACTACGCCACGCGGGATGAGGCTATGGTCGCACTTCTTGGGTACAACAAAAGCCCCTATGACATCGATGCCCGGACGGTCACAATGGCGGAGCTGTTCGGGCGATGGCATAGGCGGGCGGTGGAGCAGGGGAGGTTGGTTCCCGGGACGCTCTATAATATGTTGGCCGGGTTTAATAAACACTGTCCGGCACTGCACGGGATGCCGTACCATCTAATCAAGGCCCACATGATACAGGACTGCATCGACCAGTCCGGTGGGTACGCCCCGCAGAGGTTGGTCAAAAATATTTTCTATCATCTTGACAGGTATGCCATAGAATTAGATATTATCCCGCGTGGGTACTCCGACCTTACGCAGTCGGCGGCTCCTGCGCCCAAGGAGAAGCGGGTGTTTAGCGATATGGAGGCGGCTCGCCTTTGGGATAACCTTGAGGTTCCGTGGGTGGATACGGTCTTAATCCTATTATATAGCGGGTGGCGGGCGATGGAGTTTTTGAGTCTGCGCGTTGATGACATTAACTTTGAAATGGGTATCATGCGCGGCGGGTCAAAGACGAGGGCAGGCAAGGATCGCATTGTGCCTATACACAGCGCAATAGAACCGCTTATCAGGAGACGCTCCGCCAACAATACCGGCTACCTCGTACACAGTGACGGCAAGCCAATCCCGTACCGGTCGTTCATTTTCCACTTTGAGCGGCTTATGGCATCTATGGATATGCTGCATACGCCCCATGAGTGCCGGCACACGTTTCGCTCATGGCTCGATCGTGTGAGTGCGCCGCTGTCGTGCGTTAACCGTATAATGGGGCACAGTTGCGGCGATGTGGGGTTGCAGACGTACACGCATAAGACCATTGAGGAACTGCGGGCGGCGATAGAGATGATTAAAACCGAACAAACGCCCCAAAAACGGGCGGTAGGTGGCGCGTAGGTAGCAAATTTTTATAAAAGTGTTGGTATTATTGATTAATGTTGTTAAATACATAACTTGGAATGGTATGTCAAGAAATGAGCCGGCTGTACTATGGAGTGATGGTTTTTCCCAACCCTTCTGAGCGCCTTTTGGCGGCTTGGGAGGGCGTAACGAACTTGACAGAAAGCCTGCGTATATGTGTTTAAGCCAAACATTGGTAGCCGCGGCAGCCGCGGCCTTTACGGTATTCGCGGCGGCCCTGTATATCCGGCACCGCCACGTCCGCGCCAAACTTCGTAAGGTTGAAGAGGAAAACGACTGCGATTAGGGCAGTTGTGTTGATTAGGCGGTTGGACAGGGAAAATATTACCCTGCCCCCGGTAAAATCCACCCGTTAGCCCAATAATCAACACCGTATCACCCCCTTATTACCCATGTAACACCCCCAAATAGCGCCAAAACGCCTCTGTAATCACTACATATCATCAAAAACCAGCCCGCCCCCAGGCCTTGGCACGGGATTTGCAAGTTACATATAGCGAGAGCGTCAATCACCCAATCAAGGAGGCGCGCAGTGGAACAGTTAAAGAAGAATTTGATCAGGCAGGCCCGCAGGCAGTACAAGGTGATCTACCCTTGCGGGACCAAGAGAAGTTTGTCGGAGTGTTTCGTAACCTACGGCGACCAGTTGTCGTTCTGGTTCAACACGGCGGACAAGTCGACCCGGCTGCTCATGTGCAAGATGCCGGCGTAAGGGACGCAAGTTATATGGGTGCGGCCTTGAGAACCGCTCCTGTACGTAAAAACGCAAATTTTCGATGACGAGGGGCCATCATCGAGTAGTATCAAACTGTTGATACGGTGGGAGGTTTCACCGCCAGCAGGAAAAACACCGCAACCCCCGCAAGTACCCCCAGTACCCCCCCAAAAACAAACGGCGACGCTTGGCCCCAAGCGTCCCACATAAACCCGGCGATTACCGAAGCAGGCAGAAGGCCGATACCGACAACAGCGGAGTGCAGGCCAAAAGCGCTGGCCTTGAGGTGTGCAGGGGCGAACTCGGCAATCAAAGCCCTCTCGCCGCCGGTTGATATGGCGATGAACAGGCCGTACGCGGTGAACAGCCCCCAGAAAGCCATCTTTGAACTCAACAGTCCTATCCCCAAATAAATCAATCCATACAGTATATAGCCAAACGGCAAGGTGATCTTTCGCCCTATCCTGTCGGATAATTTGCCTACAGGGTATGATAATAATGCCGCCGTCATGCTGAAGACGAAGTACAGGAGGATAGTTTCGCTGACGGAGAATCCCGCCGAGTTGGCCCGCAACAATAAGAAGGCGTTTGATGAGTTTCCGAGCGTGAAGATGAATATTATCACAAAGAACAGTTTCAGCCTGATATCGAACGCTTTCCACTTGAACTCCACTTTTTTCGCCGCCGGCTTTTTGGTGTTCTTGACGAACAGCACGAGCATGGGCCCTATGAATGCCGGTATCATCGCCCACAGGAATATCGTATTGAAGTTTCCGTCTACCGCCGTAGACAGGAGGAAGAACGCGAGCAGGATGCCTATCGCCGTTCCCATCATGTCGAACGCCTTGTGGAACCCGAACGCCTTGCCGAGCGCCTGCCCCTCGGCCGCCTCGGCGATGAGCGCGTCCCGCGGCGCCGTCCGCAGGCCCTTGCCGAAACGGTCTATCACGCGCGCAAACAGCACCCAGCCCCAGGTGCCGGCGAAGAAGATGGCCACCTTGCTGACGAACGAGCCCATGTAGCCGGCGAACGCGAGCTGCTTTTTGTTGTTATGCTTGTCGGCGATTATCCCCGAGAACAGCCGCAGTATACTCGCCAAGCTTTCCGCGATGCCTTCGATGATGCCGATGATGGCGGGCGTCGCGCCGAGCACTGAACTCAGGTAGAGCGGCAGGATGGGGTAGATCATCTGCGTGCCGATGTCGGTGAAGAAGCTGACGAAGCCGAGTATCAGGATGCTTGTCGCAATCGGTTTCTTTGATGATTTTTCTTTTGCCACTATGATCTTTCCGTATACGAGAGTAGGGGCGACCGTCCCGGTCGCCCGCTTTGACTGTTAAATATACATCATTTTCAGAAAAACAGATCCAAATATAAATGCAGCGCCGGCGCCCACTGCGACCCTTCGTCGTTGTCGATCCGCCCGAAGACAAGGTCTATGCAGCCGCTCTGCCGTATTTCCGGCACAACGATCCTCGTCCCGAACCCTATCCCCATCCCGTCCTGCCACGGGCCGCCAAACGTCAGTATCCCCTGCGGTTCATGCGCCAGCCGCGCGTAGTCGGCAATGAACGTGGCGTCGAAACGGAAGCTTATGTCGCCGGCCCCCGCGAATACTACGTTGACAAGCGGGAACGGAACCCGCGGCGTCTTGTAAATTTGCTTGTGGAACTTGGCGGACGCGAGAAGCGAACTGTTGGCGACAAACTGCCACCCCAGCGCGTCGTCGCTGTACCCGCGGATCTCTCCAGTGCCGCCGTAGGTCAGCCGGTGGTACGCCCCGGCATCGCGGTCGCGCAGCGTAAGCCTCAGCCTCAGGGCGGCCATGTCGCCGCCGCTAAACGACCTGTAGCCGCGGAACTCGTTGGACAACTGGAAATACGGGATGTTAAGTCCGCTGTAGAGATGGTTGGTGCGCAGCTGCGCCGCGTAGTACCAGCCGCTCTTCGGGTCGAAGCGCGCGCTGCGGCGGTCTATGGTATAGCCCAATGTGCCGAAGGCCTCGTATATTTCATTCCTGAAAGACGGGAGGATGACGGTCGTTGAGTCTAGGGCTGATTCGACGATCTCCCTGTACCTGTAAACAGGAATCGCCCCGATTGACAGGCGCGAATAGTCACCCGTCTTCCTGCCGATGGACGCCCTCGCGTAAAGATCTGTGTAATCAATAGGCAGCATGTAGTCCGGGTACGCGGATATCCCCGTCCCTATAGTTATATCATAAGGCGTTGACAAAAACGGCTTGTACCACGACAGGTAGAGCGAGCGGCGTTCCCAGGCCCCCACGCCGAACCAGAACTCCTCGTGCCGCCCGCGGAAGTTGTCTATCCCAGCCTCTGCGTTGACGCCGTACCACAGCTCCTTGCGCCCGTGCTTGCGCGTGCTGTACTCGCCGCCGTAAGCTAACTGCAGGCGTACCGATTCCTTGAGTATGATGAAAACGTGCGCGCCGTCTTCGCGTGTGTGGGAGAAGATGTCGACCTTGGTGTAGAGTTTGGTGGCGAGGAGGTTGGCGCGGGTTTGGCGTAGCTTGGCGGTGTCTAGGGGTTCGCCCTTTTGGAAAGTAATGAAATGGTTTAGGATTTCCGGGCGTGTGGTGTTGTTGCCGTGGATTTCGATGTTAGCGATTGGGATGGTTGGGACAGGGGCGTTGGGCGTGGCGTATGCGAATCCGTAAAGGATTAGCAGGCATAGGGGTATTAGTTGTCTAAAAATCACAATCTTTAAAATCCTTAATAAAGTCAAAGTATTAAAGTCAAGGTCAAAATCTTTTAATGCTTTTGGGGACAGGGGCTACGCCCCCGTAACGCCCCCTATGCTAAAACCTATTACGCTAAAACCCGTATCCTAAAACCAAATACGCAAAACCGGTACGGCAAAGTCAACGGCAAAATCAACACATATCAACACCGGTACATCAAAACATATTAAAATCGGTATGTCAACATCAATAAAAAGTGGACGGAGGATCTGTAAGCCGGGTTCTGTCTTTCTCCTTTTGGGAGAGAGGCAGCCATTTGTCTGGCCGGGACCTTGCGGTCTCGGCATTGAGCGGCCTACCCGGTGGGATGGGTTGGAGGCGGACAGCCTCCTCTCCGTTGCGGGAGATCCCCCCTTATTTGGCCTTGCGCCGGATAGGGCTTGCCTGCCCCCGGGTGTCCCGGGGCGGTGGGCTCTTACCCCACCCTTTCAATTCTCACCCCGCGCCCATTATGCCGCTGGGCGAAGAGCGGTCTTCTTTCTGCGGCGCTTTCCGTACCCTTGCGGGCCCCGCCCTGCGGCGGTATCCTGTCCTGCGGCGCCCGGACTTTCCTCTGTAAGCACTAAACTCACAGCGGCTGCCCGATCCTCCGTCCGAGAATAAAATAATATATGCCTTGACGTATATTATATTATAGATTTAGCACCAAGGAGATTTATTTTGTCCGACTTTGCCGAATACGCCCGCCATCTCCATGAAACCGAGCGGCGTAAATACCCCCGCACCATCGACCCGCTTAGCCAAAACAGCGCCCAAAATACCCTTAAAGGCGTACGAGCTATAATATTCGACGTCTACGGAACCATGATCAACTACTGGCGCCCGGGCTTCGAATCGCGCGAAACACGGGAACAACTGCTCTTAGACGCGTTCGCCGAAGTATCATCACGATTCAAAATGGGCGATATGCTGACGGCGATGAACCCCGGCGAGCCCCCGGCGAAGACTTTGAACGATTTTTATAACGGGCTGATTGCCATAAATCACCAAAAATCCGTTGACAGCGGGATCGAGTTTCCGGAGGTGCGGGTTGAGGAGGTCTGGTCGGTCATTGTGCTGATGTTGAAGCGGAACGGGTACGATATCAATAAATACGCGCCCGGTGACGCTGCCGATTTCGCGCGGTATCTGGCTTATACGTATAATTTTTTTAGTATGGGGAGGGATTTGTATCCTGGCGTTGCCGACGCGCTTAAGAGGCTTAAGGGTGATAATATTGTTTTGGGGATATTGTCGGACGCCCAGTTTTATACGCCTGTTGATTTAACGTTATTGCTGAGGGATCAGTCCGGCGGCGGGGTAGATGATTATAATGAGCTGTTTGATGTCGATCTTACGTTTTTATCGTGCGAGTACGGATTTATTAAGCCGAGCGAGGTATTGTTTCGGCGGTTGTTTGACGCGCTGTACGAGTATCACATCACTCCCGACCAGGTTGTTTTTGCGGGGAATGATTTGTCTGTAGACATCAAGCCCGCCGCGGCGTTGGGTATGAAGACGGCGCTTTTTTGCGGGGATGATGTTATGGTATTTGGCGGCGGCGCGGATGTTGTTCCCGATATTGTTTTTAGTGATTGGGACGAGTTGGCGCGTAAAATCAGTTTTCACGGGGAATCGGAATCTTAAGGAGGCGTTCCATGAGAATCAGTACCGCAGTCGTATCCATGATATTTTTATTTTGTGCGGATGTCTTTGCCCGCAACGATCTTATCCTGCGTCTCGACCCGTCCAACACCGATGCTCTTCCGGCCGCCATTCTTCAGGCCGCCGAGGACGCTTATCAGTTCAACGTTCGCGGCCTCGACGCTCTTGAGCGCGGTGACTTGAACGCCGCGCATGGTCTTTTTCAGCAGGCATTGGACGCGTTTCCGCAGTATACGGACGCGCTCAACAACAGCGGGGTTGTGCTGTTCCGTCGCGGGGACGCTGCCGGGGCGCAGAGGATTTGGGAGGAGGTTATCAAGCGCGACCGCCAGTACCACGTCAGTTATTATAATATAGGATTAATACATCTTCAGAACAAAAAGACGGACGAGGCGATGGCGCAGTTTCAGACTGCGCTCAGGTATAACACCAAGTTCACAGAGGCGATACTGCGGATTGGCGCCATTCACATGCAGGCCAACCGTCCCGCGACGGCGGTGGAGCAGTTTGCCAAGGCTTACAAGGGTGCGCCGAAGCATCGGGACGCGTGGACATTTTATTCTTACGGGCTTCTCGCTACAAGAGACACCGCCGCGGCCATAAAGGTTCTTCAGGACGTTGGGGACGATGCCGGGGCGCTGGCGCAGTTGGGGCGGATAGAGGCGCTGCGCAAGCGTTTCGCGCCGGCGGCGGAGTATTTGGGCCGGGCGGTGGACCGCGGGGCGCCGGCGTCGGTGTTGTTGGAGCTGGCGTCTGTGCAGATTGACGCGGGGAAATGCAAAGACGCGCAGTCTGCGATGTCTAAATATTTTGCCAAGGATAAAAACCCCGGCGTTGACGCGTGGCTTTTGGCCGGGTTTGCGGCCCAGGAGTGCGAGGGGCCGGCCAAGGCGCTGGAGTACTATGAGCGCGGGTTGAAGAGCCACGCCCGCGATCCGCTTCTGTTGCATAACGCCGCGCAGGTGCACTTCTCCATGCAGAACCACGCGAAGGCGGAGGAGGCGTGGAGCGGCATTGGCGAGTCGGCTCAGGATCCGCAGATGCTCTACAAGCGGGCGGTGTCCGCGCGGTTTCGGAATGATTTGCCCGCCGCCGAGCGCCATATCAGAAAAGCTATATCGATGGACGAAAAGGCCGAGTACCATGACTTTCTGGGTATTCTATTACACGCCAAGGGGGATGGCAAGGCGGCTGAAGATCATTTTAAGAGGGCGCTAAGGCTCGACCCGAACAACGCGAGCGCGCAGCTGAACATGGCGCTCAAAAACAGGAGTCCGGCGGATTTGGAGAAGGCGGTGGCGGATGCGTCGAGGCGCCAGTCGTCGTGCAAGGGCGGTAAGGACTGCGCCGACGCCGCGCTGCAATTATCCGTACTGTACTATCATCAAAAGAAAGTGGCTCAAGCCTTGTCGGCGTTGGAAGCTGTGAAGGAGGCGGACAGGGATCTGCGCATATTCCGCCATCTTGCTATTTACAATAGAGAATTGCAGCGGCATGACAGGGCTGTTGCCGTCCTCGAAGCCGCGGTGAAGAGATTTCCCAATGATATGAAGATGCAGTACGAGCTTGCCGAGGCTTACTTGACGGCAGGCAGTCCGTTGAAGGCTGTGCAGATTTTTACGACGTTGCTGCCGAGGTGGAAAGAGAATGTTTGGCGTCTGCATTATCAGCTCGGTTACGCTTATAAGGATTTGAATGATCTGCCTAACGCCAAGGCGTCGTTTGAGAGAAGTATGGCCGCCAGGAAGGACAATCCCGCCGCGCGCGCCCTGCTTGCGTTTGTCCTCAACCGCATGGGCGATACCGAGAAGGCCGTTGGGCACTGGGAGCAGACTGTTAAGGAGGATGGGAACAACGCGGCGATCCACATCAACCTGGGGTTATCGTACGAGAACAAGGGTCAGTACGACAGGGCGCTTGAGAGTTACCGCAGGGCGCAGACGATAGATCCGTCCGACAGGGCGATCCACATAAATTTGGGCAATGCTTTCCAGGGATTGAATCGGATACCCGAGGCGTTCGACGCGTTCAACAGGGGGTTGGAGTCCAAGAAGCGCGATCAGGCGGCGTACAATATTTTCCTTTTGGCGCGGAAGCAAAACGACAACGACAGGGCGCGGCGGATGGCGGACCTGCTGAAGAAGGAGTTCCCGTCGTCGATATACAATCAGCGCGTATCGGCTGAGATGGAGCTGGTGAAGGGCGACACCGCGAAAGCGTTAGCGGGCTACGAGGCCATCAAGGAGAAGGACGTTGACGACTGGCACTCCCTCGCGCGCATCTACGCCGCGCGCGGCCAGCGCCCCCAGGCCGAGGCTGCTTTAGCGAAGCTGCCGGATGACGACCGGTGGGGGAGGCAGAAGAGCGCCATAAGGGCCGCGCTCGCCTTCAACGCCGGCGACTTCGCGGGTGCCTACAGGGCTTACCGCAGCGCCATCATCGGCGGCGGCCCGGCGGCGGAGGCCAACATCTACAACATGATCCTGGCTGCCTACAACGCCGGCATGCACTTCGACGTGATAGACGCGGCCAAGGAGCACGCCCCGCGCATTCAGGGCAAGACCCGCACGGAGGTGGTCCGCATAGCCGCCAACAGCGCGATATCATCCAAGAACTGGGGTGAGGCGAGAAACTGGTTCGGGCAACTGGCAACGCTCGAGCCGACAAACGCGGTAGCCATCTACAACCTGGCCGTAGCCCACTACAACCTCGGAGAAATAGAGTCCGCCTATAATCAATATAAAAGGGCGCAGAGGATGGACAAAAAGATCCAAAACAAGGAAATAGAGGAACGATACGACCAATTCAAGCGCGGCGACCCGCCCCCATCAGCCCAAAACACCCCGCCCCCATCCTCATCCCGGCGCACAAGCCGAGACAGCCTGGAGATATGGTACAACGAGGCCGTAGACCTCCAAAACGCCAAAAAAGAAGCACAAGCCGAAACAATCTACAAAAAAATCCTTGAAATCGACCCCGCCTTCGGCCTGGCCTGGAACAACCTAGGCGCAATCTACGGCGCCCGCGGCGACCTGGATGACGCCGCCACCGCCTACCTGAAAGCCCTGGAAAACCAAACCGCCCCAGAAACCTTCGCCAACCTGGCAAACGTCTACATAGCACTCGAAGACCTTACCAAGGCCAGAGACATAATAACCAGAGGCCTATCCTCAAACCCCAACAGCGCCATATTGAAGCGGATGGATCAACGCCTGAAAGGAAGGAAATAGGACTGCCCACTCCGGTTTCGCCAGGCAGCGAGCAGGTTGCAGACGCGAATGCTTCCGCGGCCGCGTTTTTAATGCAAGGGTTCTGCCCTCCCGCTGACACTCGCACGCTGCGGTTTTCCTATAGAAATGGCTCGGCGATAAGAATTACCCTCGCCGCCCCATAATCCCAAAATTATCTTTTGACTTTGATTTATGTATTAACGTATATTTATTAGTTAACGTCTGTCCAAAAACCAACCCAAGGGGCTTTAAACATGCCGTCTTCACCCAAAACACCCAAAAAATCACCACAATCCGTATTATTATTAATATTTCTAACGTTAACATTTCTCTTGATCCCGCTAACGCGGGTCCAGGCCGACGCCGAATTCGACCGTCTCTTCAACGCCAAGAATTTCAGGGCGGCCCTCGACCACGCCGACGCCAAGCTCCCCACCACCGAGCGTTCGCCCGCCATGTGGGTGAAGATCGGCCGGGCGAACGAGGAACTTAACTCTCCTGAGAAGGCGCTTGCCTGCTACATGGTAGCCTGGCGCGTGAAGCCCGACGAGTATCAGGCGCTTCTTGGGATTGCGCGGATTTACAACCGGATGGAGCAGCCCGAACAGGCGCTGCCGATGGCCGAGGCTGCGTTGAAGGTGAACTTCACCGCCGAGGCGAGTTGGGAGTTTGCCCGTGCGTGTATTGCGCTCAAGAGGCCGGCTGCCGCCCAGCAGGCTCTTGAGAAGGTTATTGAGACCGATCCCAACAATGCCATCGCCAACCGCGAGTTGGGGAACATTTATTTTAATGACGGCGAGTTCGCCAAGGCGATACCGCTTATGAGGCTCTCTTACAAGGAGCGTTCCGACGGGGAGGTGGCTTTCAGGATTGGGCGCGCTTATCTTGAGACCGGTGTGCCCGACAGCGCGATTGTTTATTTGAAGATCGCCGCCGACCGCAACATCAACGCCGCCGAGGCGCGCGGGTTGATGGCGCGGGCGCTTGTCGCCAACCAGAAGTTCAGGGAGGCGCAGGAGCCTCTTGAGGCTTTGGTTAAGGCGCAGCCGAACAATATTGAGTTTTTGAGGCTGCTTGCCGCCTGTTATCAGGCCGAGAACGCCCGGGAGAAGTTGGCGGAGATCGACCGGCGGATTGTGGCTCTCGACAGGCAGAATGTGGAGGCGCGCCTGCGTCTTGCCGCGTTTGCCGAGTCTAAGGACGATCTGGCGACGGCGGTTACGATGCTGCGGGAGGCCACGGCGCTTGATTCCAAGAATCCCGATCTGTTCAAGCGTCTTGCCGCGGTTGCCGACAGGCACAAGCAGGGGGCTCAGGCGGTGTCGGCCATGCGCGAGTTTGTCAAGTTGAAGCCGAACGATGCCGAGGGGCACCGTCAGTTGGGCGATTATCAGTATAATGTCAAGGATTTTGACGGCGCGCTGGCCTCGTACCGGACGGCGCTGCGGCTCGACCCCAACATCAAGGGGTTCCACAAGCGTTATGCGGAGATTGTGATAGCCAAGGGGCAGACGCAGGAGGTTATCAATACGCTAAACGCTGTTATCAAGAATGGCGAGGCGGATGTTAGCACATACAATACGCTGGGTATGATTCATCACGGCCGCAAGCAGTATCAGGAGGCCATAAAGATGTACCGTGAGGCGCTCAAGCTCGAGCCGTCCAATTTCGACGCGCTTGCCGCTATGGGGCATAGTCAACTGGCGGCGAACGACATCAACGGCGCGGTTATTACGTTTGAGCAGGCGGTTATGATGAATGCCGAAGCGGCGCAGGAGTACAAGATTTTGGGTGATCTGTACACGCGGCAGAAGAAGGACGCCGAGGCGCTGCGTTCGTACATGCGTTATTTGGACAAGAACCCGACCGACCGGGTTATCGCCGCTAATGTTGGGCGGTTGTTGTTTGGTCAGGAAAAGTTTGCGGAGGCCGCCAAGTACATATCGCAGTCGCAGACCAACGATCCGGCGGTGCTTTTGATTTACGCCGACGCGAGTTTTAAGTCCAACAATCTGAAGAACGCTATCGGCGCCCTTGAGGAGCTGCGCAACAGGCGTCCCCGTGTGGCCAACATCGGCCCCGTACTTTCTCTTTTGGGCCAGGCTTACGAGAAGGATGGCAAGACGGTACAGGCTGCGCAGATGTATGCCGAGTACATTGCCTTGCCGGGCGTGAAGGATCCGGAGGCCGCGCACAAGGCGGCGCTGTTGCAGGAGAAGGAGAACCCGACGGCGGCGATCAGGATATACGAGTCTAACATCAGGGCGTATCCGAACGATATGCGTAATGTTTTGCGTCTTGGGGTGCTTTATTCGCAGCGTAACGAGAACGCCAAGGCGCTGCCGCTTTTGCAGAGGAGCACCGCTGCCGCCGACGCAGACCCGGCGCTTTGGCTGCAGATCGCGCAGGTTTACAACGCGATGGGCCGCGACTCAAGCGAACTTGCCGCCTACCAGCGTTTCATCCGCACCAACCCGCAGCACGTGGAGGCCAACAGGCGCATCGGCGCGCTTCTGATGCGGCGGGGCGATTTCAGCAACGCTATGATAAACCTTGAGGTCGCCAACACGATGTCGCCTAACGACCCGACCGTTTTGTCGCTTTTGGCGCGCGGCTACGTGCACACCAAGCGCAACTCCGAGGCGATAGCCGTGCTGACGCGCGCGAAGGCCGCAAAGCCTGACGACGTCAACATCCGCTGGCAGCTTTACGAGTTGTATGAATTGACGAAGCAGCCGGACAAGGCGCTTGAGGAGATAAAGCAGTTGGCCGAGATGAAGAAGGAGGGCCGTTATCTTTTGGCTTACGGCCAGCAGTTGATCAGGCAGAAGAAGGTGAACGAGGCTGAGGGCATAGTGCGGGAGCTTTTGGCCCAAGACCCGATAAACACCGATGCCATGATGCTGCGCGGCTTCATTCTGCGCTCGCGCAACAACTTCGCGGAGGCCCTTGAGGTCTACGAGGAGGTAACCACCATTATGTCCGGCTACGCTCCGGCGCTGTACGAGATGGCTGAGACGCACATGCAGATGCGCCAGCCGCCGCGGGCCGAGATGAACTACAAGCGCGCGCTGCGCGCCGATCCGAGTTTTGCGATGGCGGAGCTTGGGCTGGCGAAGTTGTTCAAGTCGCAGAGGAAGATGGATGACTACAGGAAGCACCTGCAGAACGCGCAGCGGTTAGCGCCGGATAACGACGAGGTGCTGGCGGAGGTAAGGAGCGCGGCTGGGGGGAAATAGGGCGAATAATTATTTTTAAAAAATATTTGCATTTTGGGCGCCCATCTATTATATTATGGACGAACATAAATACTCCTGCCCCTTTCGTCTAGTGGTTAGGACACAAGGTTTTCATCCTTGCAACAGGGGTTCGATTCCCCTAAGGGGTACCAAAAGGGCTTTTTCGTCAGAAAGAGCCCTTTTGTTTTATCGGTTGGTTTGCCTTTGATTTTATTCGTTGAATTTATCCGTTGATGCCGGTATATATGACAAACGAAGATATCCTCCAACATTGCCCGCGCTGCTCCAAACCCGCTTCTTTGAGGGATGGCAGGAAAATTGTCTGTACCGTATGCGGGTTTGGGATGTACCTGAACACCGCGGCGGCGGTGGCGGGGATGATCTTTGATGGGGACGGGCGGCTGATGGTTATACGGCGGAACCACGAGCCCCAAAAGGGCCTTTTGGACCTGCCCGGGGGTTTTGTGGATTTCGGGGAGGACGGCGAGGGGGCGCTCTTGCGGGAGCTTTCGGAGGAGTTGGGGGTTGATGTTGATAAAATCGAGTATTTTCGGTCGATACCCAATACATATTTATATGGTGATGTTTTGTACCATACATTGGATATATTCTACGTCTGCCGTCTCAAAGAACAGTTATCAATAAGCCCGAATGATGAGATAGCGGAGATTCTTTACAGGTTTCCGGGGGATATTTCCGATGATGAGATTGCGTTTTCGTCCATGAAAAGCCTTATTGGCGGGTTCCGTTCATCATCAAATATGTAGGGGCGGCAACTTGTTTATCTCGGCGTAGCCAATCTGCCGCCTGCCGTTCGCTGGTTATGCCGGACAACATCAACAATTAACGATGCAGAGGGACAAAAATGAACATCGACCACCACAAGCCCGATCAGCAGGTAACCGACTGGCAGGTATCATTAAACTACCTCAAGGAGGGCAACCTTCGCTACCGCGAGGGCAGGACGACCATCGTGCAGGCCACTACGGCCGGTGACAGGGACATATTGAAGGGCGGGCAGGTGCCGTTTGTTACGGTCGTTACCTGTTCCGACTCCCGCGTGGCTCCGGAGATCTACTTCGACCAGCGTCTGGGGGACATCTTTGTGATAAGGAACGCCGGCAACATCGTGGGCGAGGTGGCGATGGGCACGGTTGAGTTTGGGGCGGATGTTGTGAAGATCCCGCTGATATTAGTTGTGGGGCACAGCGACTGCCGGGCGGTGATGGGGGCTTACAACGGCGCGGAGTTTTCCGGTAACCTGGGGGCGGTGATGGAGCGGATCCGGCCGGCGGTGAAGGACTGCAAGTGCGTAAGCGACGCCATCCACGCCAATGTAGATTACGTTGTAAATCAGATAAAAAACAATGAAGTTGTCAAGCGCACGGGGGTTAAGGTGCTGGGGGCCTATTATAATATAGAAAACGGCGAGGTAACGTTCGGATAATATTTTACCCCCAAAAACCGAAATTCTTAGTGGCGCGATGTATATTAGTATATTGTATTGCCGTTGATTTTACCCATATCAAGGGAAAAAACCATGCCTTGGTTTAAGCCTAAAGAGCGCGAGCCGGCCAAGAAGCCGCCGTTGCAGGACGAAATCTGGACCCGCTGTCAGTCCTGCTCCGCGCACGTTTTCAAGCAGGATTTCATAAATAACATGAGCGTCTGCCCCAAGTGCGGCTGGCACGGGAAGCTGACCGCCTACGAGCGCATCGGGATCACGCTCGACAGCGGGACGTTCAAGGAGATGTTCGAGAACGTCCGCCCCTGCGACCCGCTGCAGTTCGTCGACGGCAAGGGGCCGTACACCGAGAAGGTGGAGCAGGCGCGGGCCAAGACCAAGCTCAACGAGTCGGTGGTTACGGGGACGGGCAAGATCAACGGGTTAGAGGTCGTGGTGGGCGTGATGGACTTCCGGTTCCTCGGCGGCAGCCTCGGGTCCGGCACCGGCGAGAAGATCCAGCAGGCCGCGGTCTACGCCGGCGACCACAAGATACCCTACATAATATTCTCCGCGTCAGGCGGGGCCCGCATGCACGAGGGGATACTCTCGCTCATGCAGATGGCCAAGACCTGCGCGGGCGTGGCGCGTATGAATGAGAAAAAGGTGCCGTTCATATCCGTACTCACAGACCCGACCACGGGCGGCGTCTCGGCCTCCTACGCGATGGTCGGCGACGTCAACATAGCCGAACCCGGCGCGCTGATAGGCTTCGCCGGCCGGCGCGTCATCGAACAGACTATAAAGCAGAAGTTGCCTGATGATTTCCAAACCGCAGAGTTCGTCCTTCAGCACGGATTTTTAGACAAAATCGTGCATCGGAAAGACATGAAGACCACGCTGCATACGATCCTCTCGTATCAAAACAGGAAGGGAGGTCGCCATGGAGCGCGAGCTTGAGTTTGAAAAACCCGTCGTCGAATTAGAAAAAGCGTTAGAGAAGTTAAAGGCTTCCGCTGATAAGGCTGATCCCCGCGTTAAGGCGCAGATCGCTGAGCTTGAGAAGACTTGCGAGGAGAGGAAGCGGGAGATTTACGACGGCCTGACGCCATGGCAGACTGTGCAGGTGGCGCGGCACCCACGCCGTCCCGTACTGTACGATTATATCGCGATGCTGTTTACCGATTTTGTTGAGCTGCACGGAGACAGATGCTATGGTGATGACAGGGCGCTGATAGGCGGTTTTGCTACGCTTGAGGGGCGCAAGGTTATGCTGATCGGGCATAGCAAGGGTAAGAATGTTGAGGAGAATGTACGGCGGAATTTTGGGATGGCCAGGCCGGAAGGGTACAGGAAAGCCATGCGGTTGATGCACTTGGCTGAGAGGTTTAATATTCCGGTATTGACGTTTATTGATACCGCCGGAGCGTATCCTGGGCTTGACGCCGAGCAGCGCGGGCAGGCCGAGGCCATCGCGCGGAACTTGACGGAGATGGCCACGCTTGAGGTGCCTATCGTGTCGGTAGTAACCGGCGAAGGCGGTAGCGGCGGGGCTTTGGGTATTGGGGTTGCTGATGTTGTGCTGATGTTGTCTAACGCGGTCTATTCGGTGATATCGCCGGAGGGGTGCGCGTCAATATTGTGGAGAGACGCGGCATATTCGTCGCAGGCCGCGGAGAGTTTGAAAATTACGGCTAAATCGCTGTTATCATTAGGCGTTATTGATGAGATCATAAAAGAGCCGGCCGGCGGCGCTCACAGCAACCACACCGCTGCCGCGCAGTCCATCAAGGCCGCTGTGCTCAAGCATTTGGATAAGCTGATAACGGTATCGCCGGAGAAATTGAAGATGAAGCGTTTTGATAAGTTCTCCGCTATGGGGAAATTTATTAAGTGATGACAATATCATCATCATAAAAATATTTTGTGGTACGACGGTGATATTATCGTCATCATAAAGAATCACATTGCAGTGGCGGCTTGCAGCCGCCCGCCATAAAAAGGACATTGCCATGAGCAATACAAGAAAATTAAAAACCGAAGACATGCGCCACGAAATTCCGCTGCGCATCACCGACACGACCCTCCGCGATGCGCACCAGTCGCTTTGGGCCACGCGCATGCGGACCGAAGATATCCTGAACATCATCGATGTCGTTGATAATGTCGGGTACTACTCGTTGGAGGCCTGGGGCGGAGCGACGTTCGACGTCTGCCTGCGCTTTTTGCGCGAAGACCCCTGGGAGCGCCTGCGCCTTGTCAAGTCCAGGGCCAAGAATACGCCGATACAGATGCTGCTGCGCGGCCAAAACCTCGTCGGGTATCGTAATTATGCTGATGATGTTGTAGACAGATTCGTCGCCCTTGCCTGCCGCAACGGCGTAGATATCGTCCGCGTGTTCGACGCGCTCAACGACACCAGAAATTTAGAGGCCGGCATCAAGGCCGTCAAGAAGCACGGCGGTCACGCGCAGGGTACGCTTGCGTACACTATCTCGCCCGTCCACACCGTAGAAAAGTATGTGCAGTACGCCCGCGAGCAGGTCGCGCTGGGTATAGATTCCCTGTGCATCAAGGACATGGCCGGCATCCTTTCGCCTATCATGGCGGAGCGCCTCGTGTCTGCGCTCTACGACGAGTTCGGCGCCGACATCCCCATCCAAATACATTGCCACGCGTCAAGCGGCATGGGCACGGCGGCCTACGTTGAGGGCGTGCGCGCCGGCGCCGGCGCCATAGACTGCGCCATATCGTCCATGGCGGGAACATCGTCGCAGCCGCCGGTAGAAACCATGGTCGCGATATTCTCGGAGACCAACTACTCCGCGAAGCTCGACCTCGAAGCGCTGGACAAGATTGCCAAGTACTTTGCCGAACTCGGCCCGCGCCGCTGCACCACGCCGCCGTCGGCCATGTCTATAGACCCCGGCATCCTCGTCCACCAAATCCCCGGCGGAATGATCTCGAACTTCCGCTCGCAGCTCCAAATGCAAAAAGCGCTCGACAGGCTGCCAGAAGTATTGGACGAAGTAAGCCGCGTACGTGAAGAGCTGGGATACCCGCCGCTCGTAACGCCCACAAGCCAGATCGTCGGCACGCAGGCGGTTATGAACATTCTCTCCGGCGAACGCTACAAGATGATCCCCAAAGAGGTCAAGGACTACGTTAAGGGCCTCTACGGCAGGTCGCCGGCGCCTATCGACAAGGCTATCATCAAAAAAATTCTTGGCGACGAGAAGCCTATCGACTACCGCCCGGCCGATAAAATCGAACCGATGCTGCCGAAGTCTACCGACGGTGTAGATCCGTCGCTTATTCACGGCGAGGAGGACATCCTTTCCTACGTCATGCTGCCCGAACCCGCGCTCGAATACTTCAAGTGGAAAGCGCTGCCGGCCGACAAGCGCCCGGAGATCCCCGCCGACCTTGAACTCAAGGCCGCCGGAAAATCGGCACAGGCGAAGAAAGACGACGCACCGCAGCAAAGCGCGCCGCCGGCGGCGCCGGCGGTATCCCCGGTACAGGCATCAACCCCGCAAATACCCATAGACGGCGTTGCGGCCGAGTTGATACAGAAAATCGACGGCCTGGTCATAGATCAGATAGTTTTCCGCAAGGGCGACTCTACGATATCCGTGAAGCCCACCGGCGCGGCGCAGTTCGCAGCAAACGGCGCGATGAACGGCGCCTCTATTCCACTGATGACACACTCGTCGTTGCTGCCGCAAACACCCGCGGCCGCGCATGCGCAGCCTGTACAGTCAGCGGCCGCACCGGCTCCGGCGCAGGAGAGCGCCAAGGAAGAGGCGGCGTTCAGCAAGACAATCAAGGCGCCGCTCGTAGGCACCTTCTACTCGGCCCCCGGCCCCGGCAAACCAGCGTTTGTCAAGGAAGGGGACGTCGTCGAAAAAGGCGGCAAGGTCTGCATCGTCGAGGCCATGAAACTGTTCAACGAAATATCGGCCCCCATGCGCTGCAAAATTGTTAAGGTGCTGGTGGCTGACGGAACCGCCGTCGATAAGGATCAGCCGTTATTTGGTATTGAAGAATTGTAAATGGGCGCATCCCTTCGGGATGCGTCGGATTTTTTCGGGACACGTTTCTACCAAGCGGTGCATCCCTTCAGGATGCAGGAACGTAATGTTAACAACAAAAACCTTTGGCACACCGATTGTTTAGCATCCCGAAGGGATGCACAGCCTGGTAGAAGGTATGCCCCAATTTTTTTTCCGCATCCCGAAGGGATGCGACCTTTTATGCTTATGACAACACAACAGGAAATCTCCCGTCGCCGAACATTCGCCATCGTATCGCACCCCGACGCCGGTAAAACGACGCTGACGGAAAAATTGCTGCTGTACGGAGGCGCCGTACACCTCGCCGGGTCCGTCACGTCACGCAAAAAAGAACGCGCGACGGTCTCCGACTGGATGGAGCTCGAACGCAAGCGCGGAATATCGGTCAGCTCAACCGTCCTCAACTTCGACTACGACGGATACCACGTCAACCTGTTAGATACACCGGGACATAATGATTTTTCGGAGGATACTTATCGGGTGCTGACAGCCGTAGACTCCGTCATTATGGTGATCGACGGCGGCAAGGGCATAGAGAACCAGACGAAAAAACTGTTCGAGGTCTGCCGGCGCAGAAATACGCCCGTATTCACGTTTATCAACAAGATGGACCGCCCCGCGCTCGACACTTTGGCCCTGCTTGATGAGATCGAACGGGTGTTGAAAATCGGCGCGTATCCCATGAACCTGCCTTTGGGGTCGGGGGTTGATTTCAAAGGGATATTAGACCGCCGGACGGGGCTCGCGCACTTCTACGAGCGCACGCCGGGCGGAACTTACCGCGCGCCTGTGGCAACGCATGGGGGATTGTCCGATCCTGTTGTCAAAGATGCGTTGAGTCCGTTAGTCTATACTGCGTTATGTGAAGAGATGGAGATGGTGGAGCACGCGGGGGTGTCGTTTTGTCCTGAAGATGTTTTGGCGGGGAAGACTACGCCGGTGTTTTTTGGATCGGCGGCTAATAATTTTGGGGTGCAGTTGCTGCTGGATGGATTTTTGGGATATTCCCCGCCGCCGCTGGCCAGGATTAATGCCGGCGGTGTTGATATCGGTATTGATAATGGTGCCGGCGGTATCAACAATGGCAATGCCGTTGATGGCGGCAATATCAACAACATCAACAATATCAATAGCGATAATCTGATCGACCCGAATACAGAAACATTCTCAGGCTTCGTCTTCAAAATCCAGGCCAACATGGACCCGCGCCACCGCGATCGCATGGCCTTCATCCGCATCGTCTCCGGCAAGTTTACAAGAGGGATGACGGCGACGCTGGCGCGCACGGGAAAAACCCTCCGCCTGTCCAACTCCAGCAACGTCTTCGGCCGGGAACGGACGACGGTCGATGAAGCATTCGCCGGCGACGTCATCGGTGTGATGGGGACCGACGCGTTCAGGATAGGGGACACGCTTTGCGACGGCGACGGGACCGTGTTTGACGAAATCCCAAGCTTCCCGCCTGAGTGCTTCGCCTACATCCACAACCCAAGCCCCGCAAACTACAAAAGGTTCAGGGAGGGGCTGACGCAGCTTGTGCAGGAGGGGCTGGTGAAACTCTACGACATCCCCGCCGGCCACCAGAAAATATCACTCCTGGGCGCCGTCGGCCCGCTGCAGTTCGACCTGGTCCAGTACCGCTTAGAATCCGAATACAACGCCGCCTCGCGCCTTGAGCAGACAAACTGGACGATCGTGAAGGCGGTTTTGAGTAAAGACGGCAGCCCTGTTGATGAAAAATCTCTGCACATCCCAATGGGTGCCAAGGCAGCGTTTGATAAGGATGAGCGGCTGGTATTATTGTTTCCGAGCGACTGGCATAAGAACTTTTTTGTTGAGCATAATGCCGGGGTTTTGCTGGAGGATTAAAGTCAAAAGATAATATGGGATTAAGTGTCTGCGAGGGTAATTCCTGTCGCCGAGCCATTTCTTGGGGGAAACCGCAGCGTGCGAGTGTCAGCGGGAGGGCAAAACCCATATATTATTGTTTTTTGATGATTCCCATATATTATATTCATCTTTTATACCTGTAACCCATAAAATTGATAATGAAACGATTATTGTTGCTGATAGCGGTCCTTTTGGCCTTCGTTTTAGCCCCTTCGGCTGACGCCGGGGTTACTGTTGTGTCCAATACGCCCTCCAGGCTTGTTCTCTCGTGGGAGATGGCCGGCTTCGAGACAGCCGCCATGCTCTCCTCTCACGGGGCGTTTACGCGGGTTTCCTATGCCGGCGGGAGTGTGGTTACCGGCGACTCCGGCGCGGCGCGGCTTCTTGCCTACTCGATACATGCCGGGGTTCCGGCCCACGGCGCGGTTCGTGTTACCGTTACGCCGGAAGAGTTCACAACCGTTAGCGTCGCCCACCCCCTGGAACGGCGCCAGTCGGCCGTTAGCCCCCACGAGCATGTGTTCACGCAGCAGTGGGTCAGCGAGCCGGCGTACGATATGCTGCGCGACTACCGCACGGCCCACATTCTCCTGCGCCCCGTCCGCGACTTGGGGCCCGGCAGAGTCCAACTGCTTAAAAGAGCCCGCATTGTCATAGATTTCCCGGCGGCCGCCCACACTGGCGCTACCTGGACGCCGCGCAGCGAATACGAGCGCATGGTCAGCGCGCTGCAGATTAACTTCTCCACCGCCCAGGGGTGGCAGCCCGCCCGCGGACGCTCGATGAGCAAAGCCGCCGCCGAAATTGAGCGCTACCCGTTCGCGCCAAACCAGCAGGTAGCCGCCTTCCGTATCGGCAACGGCCACCGCGGCGGCAACGAAACTTCGCTTGCGGGAAAAAACAAACTGATAAAAATCTCCGGCAAGCGCATACGCGAACTCTTCGGCGAAAATACCCCGCTCTCCTCGGTGGCGCTCTACGTTTCACCCAAAGGCGAGATGGAACTTAACGTACCCGAATACGGCGAGATCCCTGCAGGCGTGATCGAGGTGCCGGTCATGCGCAGCGGAAACGCCGGCGAAGATTACATAATCGCGTACGTCAGCGCGGCGTCGGACTGGGCCTTAGACCAGGAACGCCAGTACTACTTCTCGCTCAACCGCTACGACGACTACCGCACCTACTGGCTCACAGCCGGCGGCGGGGCGGGCGCCGAGATGGTAAAGTACGCCCAGCCGGCGCCGGAACCCGGCATGGAAGTCCACGAATCTTTCGACGCGCACCTCTTCTTCCGGTCGCCAACCTTCATGTCGACGCAGGATTTCGTCAACGACGACGGCGACGGCGGGATCACCTGGAGCTGGCGGCGGTTTACGCTGGGCAACGCCGACACTACGATACGCCTTGACCTGCCGGGCCTCGATCCATCCGCCGAGGGCGCGGTATGGTTCGAACGCGGCGCGATTAGTGGAGGCAACCCCGGAGGCCGGCCGAACCTGCCGCCAAACGGCATAAGCCGCCTTGGCGCGTTTTTGGGAGAAACCGAAATCTGCATGAACTGCAACATGGGCGGCGCAACCATAAACAACTGGGGGCCGGGACCGCAGAGAAACCTCCTGGTCAGGTTCAGCAACTCAACGCACAACCCGCACTCGTTCATAGAACTCAACTCCATGCGCCTCCAGTACAGGCGCTTCGTAGCCATATCCGAAAATACCGGCTTCTTAGACGTTTTCTCGCCCAACACGGCGGTACTGTCGTCAAACGGCGAAGTCACATATTACCGGCCGGTGCCATACAGACTCACCAACACCGCCAGAGCCCTCGCGTACGTAGTCAGGGTGCCGGTTGACGAACGGGAAATTTCCCTGATAGACACTACGCGTGAACCAACGTTCGCCTGGAGCGATTACGGCGGACAGGGCACACGGTACGCGGTCATGCTCGAAAAAGACATAGCAGACTACAGCGACTCGCTGGAACGGAAAACCCCCATCCCCCTGAACGGTCAAAACTCCCCGTACCAGATACGCGATCTCAGGGGTGCGTCAAACAGAACAGACTACCTGATCATAACGCACGAAAGCTTTTTGGAGTCGGCGCTCAAACTCGCGGCGCACAAGGCCGGCATTGGCTTCCGCTACCCCAGGGTAGCGCTGCTTAACGATGTCTTTAACCAGTTCAGCGGTGGCCACGTAGACCCGGTCGCCATCAGGAACTTCCTGCTCTACGTCTACCGCAACTGGGACGGCGGCAGCGAGTTCTCGTACGTTACGCTGGTAGGCTCGGGGCACTACGACTACAAGCTGGTCTCTACGCGCCGGCCCAATTTCATGCCGGTTCCGTACATCTCCAACAAGATCAACGAAGACTTCTACGCGCTTTTCCAAACGGGCATCCACCCGCACTCGCAGTTCACAGGCTACTACTTTCTGGGGCGCCTGCCGGCCAAGAGCGCGGCGGAGGCGGGCGACATGGTGCAGAAACTCATAGAAATGGAAGACCCGCGCTACGCAGACTTCGACGCGTGGCGCAGCCGGCTGCTCATGTCCTACGACGACGACCAGCAGCTCGCCGAGGAAGACAGGGTCCAAAGCCACCGCTGGGTCTCCGACTCGATGTCCGTCATCGCAACCAGAGCGCGCCCTGACCTCGACCTCAGAAAACTCCCGCTTCTCGAATACGAGTGGGACGGACGCTGGCACAAACCGGCGGCGACGCGGGCGCTCATAAACGAGATAAACAGCGGCCTCGCGCTCTTCAACTGGGTCGGCCACGGAGGAGCGTTTGTAGTCGCCGACGAACGGCTCCTGCACGTACAGGACGTCCTTTCGCTCAACAACAAAAGGCGGTACCCGGTCTTCTCCATGTTCACCTGCTCGGTGAGCAAGTTCGATATGCCGAACGACGACTGCCTCTCGTCAATGCTGATGAGGCAGCCAGGCGCCGGCGCCATCGCGGTCCTGTCGAGCGCGCGCAGATCTAAAGCCACAGAAAACGACGACCTCGCCCCGCGCTTCTTCGCCGCCCTCTTCGACACAACCGACGCCGGCGCAAACATGTCCATCAGCGGCGCGATGACCATAGCGAAACAAAGAGCCAGAAGGGCCGGAAACACGTTCTACGTAACGCTCGGCGACCCGTCCCTCAAACTCTTCAAGCGCGACAGAATCGTAGAACTCGAAATTACAGACACATCTCGGAGCGCGGCAATAACAGACACGCTCAAAGCCATGCAGCAGGTCATCATCAAAGGAACGGTAAAAGACCGCGAAGGCAGGGAAGACACAGAGTTCGGCGCCAGCGGCGCAAGAGACAGCGTCAACATCACCATCTTCAACCCGCCGCAAGACTCGGTCCGCAGAAAAGACGGCGGCAAGTTTTTCTACTCGCGCCCGGACTCCATGTACTCACTCCCCGGAACCCCCGTCTTCAGCGCGAGACTTCCCGTCATAAACGGAAAATTCGAACAGCCGCTGCGCCTCCCCATGAACCTGGTCTTCGGAAAACCAGGCGTACGGCTGACTGCGCACGCGTGGAAAAATAACGACACAACAATAGCCGCTGGCCACCTGGGCGGACTGATCTTCGCAGGTACGGTAAACGAAAACATAAGCGACACCACTGGCCCCAAAATCAGCATAAGACCAATCTACGGCGACACCCTGATGGACCGCGCCGGACTCTTCGTCAGAAACCGGGTCACAGCGCAACTGCCGCTGACATTAGAGGTCAGCATAGAAGACGAAAGCGGCATCAACCTCATAGGGGGCGGGCCGGACGAAGGACTCACAATGGAAGTAAGAGGCGCGCTGTCAAAACGCCCCATCAACCACCTGTTCAAATTCACGGAGGGCAGCTTCAACAGGGGCGCGGCGACAATAATATTCGAGGAAAACTCGCTGAAAAGCGGAACGCACGAACTGATACTGAGCGCGCAGGACCTGCTGGGCAACGTCTCAAAACTGAGCGCGGTACTGGAAATAATAGACCCCGCGGAAATCAAACTCGACCACGTGATAAACGTCCCCAACCCCGTAAGGATGGGCCGCCCGACGCGCTTCTACTACTACCACTCCGACACGCCCGGAAACCTGGACACCAGAGTAACAATAAGAATATACACGCTCGGAGGCAGACTCGTCTCGGTGATACGCAACCCGGCCAACGGACACGAATGGGTGCCAAGAGATCAAGCCGGCAACCTGCTGACGCCGAACGTATACCTGTACCAGGTAACAGCAACCTCACCGAATATTAATCGAACGGTGAAGAGCAAGATAAAGAAATTGGTGGTTCACCCGCCAAGATAGGGGATTGGCTTGAACGACGCCTTACTGTGGAACAAATCCGACGACGGCGCCGTGCAGTGCGGCCTCTGCGCCCACCGCTGCCGCATTGGCCCCGGCAAGTACGGCCTCTGCTCCGTCCGCATAAACGAAGGCGGCACGCTGCGCACACGCGTCTACGGACGCGCCATCGCCGAACACGTAGACCCCATAGAGAAAAAACCGCTCTACCACTTCCTCCCGGCAAGCTGCACATTCTCCATAGCCGCCCCGGGATGCAACTTCAAATGCGCATTCTGCCAAAACTGGAGCATCTCACAAGCCGGCGGCCTGAGAATCTCCGACAACCGCGCCAACACCTACGGACGCGCGCTGCCGCCGCAAAAAGCCGTGGAAATCGCACAGAAAAACGGATGCGAAAGCATCGCCTTCACATACACCGAACCAACAATATTCTTCGAATACGCATTAGACACCGCAAAAATAGCAAAAGAAGCAGGCCTGAAAACAGTAATGGTATCAAACGGCTACATGACGCGCGAATGCCTGGAGATAATAGGCCCGTACATAGACGCATGCAACATAGACCTGAAATCGTACAGCGACACATTCTACAAAGACCTCTGCGGCGCGTCGCTGCAGCAGGTACTGGAAAACCTTACGCTCATACGCGCAATGGAAATATGGCTGGAAGTAACAACGCTGGTAATCTCAGGCGTCAACGACACCTACGCCGAACTCTCCGCCATAGCGCAGTTCATCTACCGGGAACTGGGCCCAAACGTCCCATGGCACGTTTCAAAATTCATACCGCAGTACCACATGGCAAACCGATCGGCGACAGAAGACGCCGCAATAGTAAAAGCCGTGAAAATAGGGCACGAAAGTGGGTTGCTGAATGTGTATGCGGGGAATGTTAATGTTGATGTTGCTAAGGATACGGTTTGTCCGGGGTGCGGGGTTGCGGTTATTACGAGGCGGGGGTATAGGACGGATAAGAGGGGGTTGGAGGGGGAGAAGTGCAAGGGGTGCGGGGTTAAAATTAGTGGGGTTTTTGTTTAAGAGTACTCACCGCGGGCTATGAGGACGTGTGCTGCGGTGAGTACTGTCCTTTAAAATATTATTGTTACTGTTAATCCACCTATCCCTACCCCAGCGATCACAGCACCGATGGTGCTTGTTTTTATGGTGGTGTTGATTTTTTCTTCGTAGTAGGCGGATAATCTGTTTGAATTGTCGTCCCTCGTGTAATGCTTGAAATATGTGTTTTTTTGGGACAGGCTTATGGCGTAGATGGTTGTTCCGGCGATTGTTGTTCCCAGGGCGGTGTAGTTTAGTATCAGGCGGGTTTTGGATTTGTGCTTGCAGATTGGTTTGGGGGGGATTATTGTGCTGTCTGCAGCGCTCTCTGTGATGCTGTCTGTGGTGATTTCTTCTATATTCCATTTTGTGCTGATTGGTTCGCCGGGTTTTACGGGGATTATGAGTTCTCCACGGACCAGGGAGGCGTAGCCGTTGTTGTCGAATGTTACGGAGTCTAGCGCTGCTTTTGTTTCGGGGTCGCGTATGCTTACGCCGTAGACGCTGTGGGATATGTTTGTGTGGCGGAGGCGGAGGGCTGCGTCGGCGCCCTGTGTTTTTACGCCGTTCCAGTCGAAGCCCTGGGCAGTGCCCGCTGGAGCGCCGGCGGTGTCGTTTATTGATGTCAGGACTACGGGGGCGGAGTGTGTGCCGGCGGCGGCGAGGGCGCCCTGGACGTTTATGCCGGTTAGCGGGGCGAAGTAGATGGTGGTGCCGGCGGGGATGGTGAGAGTGGCGCTCTTTGGGACGGTGATGGTCGATTTTACCATGTAGGCGCCGGCCTGTAGCTCGCCGGTAACGTCGCCGGATATCGCTTGCCTTTCGCCGGCGGCGGTTAGTGATGCCGCCGCAATGACGGCGGTGATTACGGTAAATATTGTACGTTTCATACATTTCTCCTTTATGGATAATTGTTTTGGGTGATATGTGACAAAAGGCGCGGCCAGCGCCGGCGGCCCGGCGGTGACAGCTGAGGGCACACCCGTGGGAACGGCCGTCCACGGCGTTGATGCCAACCGAAAATGTTAACCAAGAGAGTAAACCAAGAGATAGTAAACCGCAATCTTCCCCGCGGTGTTGGCGGTATTCGTATGCCGATATATACCGTCAACGGTACTGCAACTGCCCTTATAATATATATTATGCCGTTGATATGTGTATAAATCTTTGTTTTTTTTCACTGAATTATTTTAAAAGGCTCTATACCATAATATATATTATATTGTTGGCTTGCGGTTTAAGGGCCTTGTGGTTTGCGCGAGGATGGCGGAACTGGCAGACGCGCCGGACTTAGGATCCGGTAGGGCGACCTATGGGGGTTCGATTCCCCCTCCTTGCATTTACCGGCGTTAAACCGGCCAACGGCGTTTAAATCGAAAGCTTAAAGTCAAAGTTAAAACAGGAGGAAGCGTCAGTTGAAGACGACCGTATCGCAGCCCGAGGTGTGGAAGCGGGTAATAGAGTTCGAGATCCCAGCCGAAGATGTAGCCCAGGCGGTTTCCGCCAAGCTTGACGAGTACCGCCGCACCGTGCGCATGGACGGGTTCAGGCCGGGTAAGGTCCCCATGGCCATGGTCAGGCAG
>Ga0123356_10001098_pt1 | contig 30005 bp, 23 predicted proteins | sample TergutEmb28metaG_2_FD_92546 | JGI IMG/M metagenome (GOLD analysis project Ga0123356, IMG submission 92546) | Embiratermes neotenicus P3 segment gut microbial communities from Petit-Saut dam, French Guiana - Emb289 P3 | ecosystem: Host-associated > Arthropoda: Insects > Digestive system > Gut ...
GTTATTATATTTAAAATAATAAGTTTTTATTTTTTTTTTTGGCGGGGGAAGAAATATTTTTTTTTTTTTTCCTTCCCTTTCTCCCCCCAAAAAAAAAAAAAAATTCCCCCCCCCCCCCCCCCCCCCCCTATCGCATAGAATCGTTCATAATCCAATACAATTTCTCAGAAAATACTACAATGCCAGAGATCTATCTGCATTTTTTGTATATTACCCGTTATTTCAGGTTCCTGTCCGGCAGGGCAATCAAACGTTGTTTGATCAGGGTTATCAACCCTGAATCTGAAGCGGAGTTTTATAAGGGAGTTTAAGTAATGAAAAAATTATTAAAACTAATACCGGCATTAGTGCTGGTAACAGGGTTGCTGTTTTTAACAGGATGCGACGAAAACGGCAACGGCGATGGCGACGGTCCCGATACTTCTGTATTGGAAACACTGATTTCCCAGGCGGAACTTTTGCTTGAAACCACAGCAAAATCTACAGACGGCACTGATATTGCAATTGGTAAATGGTGGGTTACCCCGACTGTTTGGGAAAATTTTGAAGACAATATAGATACTTCAAGAGCAATACTAAGTTCCGCTCAAACTCAGCAGGAAGTAAATAGTGAAGTAATCTTTCTTACCAATAAAATAGCTGATTTTACCAATGCAAGAGAGAGGGGCTCGATAACTACGGGATTAGATGCAGATGATATTGCAGAATTTGCAGCTGATATAGAAGCGACAAAAGCTTTAATAAAAATCAGCACAGATGGTAAAGATATCAGCCCGTCTGAATTCTGGGTTACACAGGAAGTTATGGATGCGCTAAACGAAGCTATCAATATAGCAATAGCCGCAACAGATAATTTTGATGACGCTTACATGGCTCTCTATCAAGCATTTGGAGATTTTGAAGAGGCAATATCGGCTGGTTTAAAAGCAGCTACTATAACCATCAATGGTCTTCCTGATGAAGTAGAATTAATAGCAGCTTTCCTAAGTTTAAGCAGTAACGATTATTTAAACGCGCAGCCTTTTGTAGGATCTGAAGGAATTGTGGAAAATAATACAGCAATTCTTGAATTATACTCTATGCACAACGGAGACTTATGGTCTGCATCAGGTACCTGGTATATATGGATTGTAACCGGAGATGAAGAAGAAGAACTTATCGCTCATGGTATAAGTAAAATAATGTATAATTTCGGCACTAATCCAAACCCGGTACTTAATTATTCCGACTTTAACATGACAAATTTCGCTGAAAATGCTGCAACTGTTACTGTTAACGGTTTGGATTTTGAAGATGATACCTATGCACAGTTAGGCTTATTTGCAAATATGACTGCCATGATGAACTACATAGAAGCTATGTTTTCGGAAGAAGATGGTTTTAGAGTGGGAGTAACAGGCGGCTACGGTTATATCGAGGATGGCTCAATAACAATTGAATTGGAAACCGGTTTAGGTATTCCCTGGAACGACGGCGGTTCATGGTATGTATGTCTGATGATTGATGATGGCGGAATGCCTTTATTCCTTGTCACCAAACAAACGGTCGATTTTACCGCTAATTCTGATCCTGAGCTGGAAATGTCTGATTTCTCTTATGGTTCATTCTGGGGATTGTTTGCGTTTTTATCAACAGAAGTAGATCCGGATGACGGCACCGAAATCGACGGCGGTAATGCTTTTGATATACACTTTGAAACAACCGGAAGCAAAACCATGACACTTAATCAATATGCCGGTTATATAACAGGCGGAGCAATGAATTACGCCCAATTAACATCAGGAGGAGATGATAGAGATCCTTGGGTAATATATAAAGACCCCGCATTAACATCTCCTGCTTTTACAGGAACTGATGTAGTAGGCTTCTTCACACTGATGTTCTCCAATGAGCCGATGTATGCTTCAGACGACGGCGACAGCGGCGGTGATTGGGAGCTTCCTCACCAAAGAATTGTTGTTGAGAATTTGGATTTTGGTTTTCATGGCGGTGATGTTTATGTTATGTTAGGTTTGTTTGGAGATATGGGTGAAATCGAAGCATATTTGGAAAACCCTGATTTGGATATAATCGGTAACCAGGGTAATATCCAGGACGGAACATTAGACTTCCTGATAAATGATGCTAAAGGCAACGCCTGGACTGGCTCAGGTAATTATTATGTGGGTTTAGTGATTACTTATGAAATGATGGCAGGAGAATTTGATACTGTATTTTATGTTAGCAAGGAAGCAATTAATTTCAAACCCACATCATCTGGCGGTCCCGGTCCCTCTCCCAATCCCACAACCATGTTGAACATAGACAATGATTTTACACCTGGTTTTTATTTTGGAATGGAATTCGCAGAACTTTTTGCCGGTGGTGTCACCATGACTCTTGACGAATGGGCTGTGGCTTTTTCTGAAGGTGGTTTTGCTGACTATGATGCATTGGTAGAAGCATATGGAGAAGCTGCTATGTTATTCAAAGACAGTGCAATGACCATTCCATTTGTTGGTACAGATACAATTGGTTTCTTCACAATAGCGTTCGCGGAAGGCATGGAAGATGAACCCATCGACCCGTAACAGGTAAATCAAAATGGTAGCAGCTACCAATTTTAAAAAAAGGTAGCTGCTACCAAAAATTAAGCTAGAATAGTTACAGGCGTGTTAAACTAAACCCATTGTAATTAAAAATTTCTGTTTGAGATTCACTAATAGTGAAAGAAGAGCTGTTAGCGCTCCAGCTGTTGCCATCAGTTACCTGTACTATATATGTACCTGCCGGAATATTGAATAAGGTAATGGAATTATTGCGGGCGCAATTACCGCTTGCCAAAACATTAGATGTATTGTTTGCATAACGAACAGATACGGTTACATTTGCATCTGAAGAATAAGTTGAATCATTTCTGACAATGATAGTTCCGCCGCTTATTCCGCCTAAACTGCCTGCTTCTCCCAAAATACCCGGATCCATATAGGAGCCGTCACATGAAGATAATATCAAAAGCATTATTGATGCTAAAATCGGCATTAGCACAAGCAAGGAAAACTTTGTTTTTTTCATACGATCTCTCCTTTATATTAAAATGAAAAACCAAAGCGCAGACCGCCCTGCCATCCCAATGGAACAACTGAGGCGCCGCTAAAATTAATCGCTCTTGTTTTTGATAAAACATATGATATAGACGGTTCAATATATATGCTTTTTATCATTATTCTATAACCTGCGCTTAAGCCAGCCGTAATTCCTGTGAAATTATTATTATTCATGGACTGTGTGTTAAAACCCAAGCTGGCACCAAGAAAGAATTTTTCGGCGTTTTCGGACATGAGATAATAACGCCCAACTCCGCTAACACCAAAATATAAATAACTTATATTATTAACTGAACCTATGAAAAAATCTGCATTTGCGCCAATAGTAAAACGAGGGAGGATAAGACGTTCGTAACCTAAAGTAAAACAAATGAAATAAGTTGAGTTTCCGGAGTCAGTAGCTATAAATCCCTTTACCAGCGGATATAAATCTACTGAAACTGAATTTGACTTTTTGCCGCCTTCCTCGGCAAAAAGCACGGCAGATACACATAGCAGCAGCAAGATAATAAAAATTCTTTTTATAAACATTAAAATCCTCCTTTATTTTATGTTTAAATATTATCATAATAAGAAAAAAAGTGTCAAGTATTACTTCCATTTCTTCCCCGGAGTATGATACAATATAAATTACTAAAAAAAACACGGCGGTAAAATATGTATAATAATTCCAATTTGATTGACTGGTCCAAGACGTTAACTTGCGGAATAAAAGTAATTGATGAACAGCACAAAGGACTCGTAGATTTAGTAAATGAAATGTTTAACCATGTAACGGGAGATGAAGATCAGGAACGTAAATATTTAAACAGGGTAATTGATGAAGCGGTAAACTATATCAAGGTACATTTTGCTACAGAAGAAAAAATAATGAATTCTTCAAAATTTTCGGGCTATATTGAACATAAAGAAGAACACAAAAAATTTATATTAACCGTTGCAGAGCATATCGAATATTTTAACACAGGAAAACGAGTATCCCTTATGTCATTTTCCAAATTTCTTAAAGAATGGGTGCTGTCTCATATTGCGATAGTAGATCGGAAATATTTTACGCATTTTAAAGAGGTAGCCACGCGTAAAGCGGACGGCAGTTTAAGCATCAGTTTGTCAGACGGCGAAGAAGTCCTTTATTCAAGTGCGAATCCCGGCGGTATATAGGGTGCCCCTTTACCCTAGAAAAAGGTAGCTGCTACCAAAAATTAAGTTAGAACAGTATGCCCATTGTTCTGCCTGATTTAAAAGTGATAAGCTCAACTCGCTCTCCGTACAGGCGCGGCGGTCTGCGGGTCTGCGTGCAGAGAAAACATTTGCCGGAATCTGCTACAGAGCCCTGACCACTAAAACTTATAAATTACAATTCAATTTTTTTAATTTTTCTTAGTTTTAGTGGTCAGGTCTCTTTCGCAGGGAGCTGCAAAGATTGTTTTCCCTGCCCGCAGTCCCGCAGCCCGCCGCGCCTGTACGAAGTTCATTTATTTTTAACAATTATAAAAACAAACAATAATTAGGGGGAGCACATTTCCCATAAATAATATAAAATTTTAGTGGTTTAGTGGTTATTTTCTCCATGACGCTTGCCATCACCATTTAAGTGCTTTTAAAATAGTCCGCAAAATAAGAAAATCTTCAATTTTTCCATGTTCGTGGTAAAGATTCTTAAAAATTTTCAAAAAACTTTCGTTTTCGGTCAAGCACCACGCATCTGCGCGCCATTAATAGCTATAACTTTTTTCAAAGTTAAATCTATTCTTTGGAGGTTTACATGAATGTAAATCGAAAATTTAAAAGCAGCGTATTCACAACGCTCTTTGAAAACCCCGACCTTCTGCGGGAATTGTACTGCGCTCTGGAGGGGGTTTCCCTGCCCCCAGACACCCCGGTTTCCATGCCTCCCTTTGGTCGGCAAGCATTAAGGAAATTTATTTAAACGCCGCGAAAACGCGGCTTTTGCTCAACACATTGGAAAATGTTTTGTGGATGGATATTTTTAACGACATATCTTTCGTAATAGGCGAAAAATTGGTTGTTTTGGTTGAACATCAAAGTACCATAAACCCAAATATGGCACTCAGACTTTTGTTCTATATTTCTGATGTCTATGAATCAATGATTGACAGTAACAGCATTTATTCAGAAAAACAGCTTTCAATCCCCTGGCCTGAGTTCTTTGTATTGTACAATGGACAGAAGCCTTTTCCCGACAAGAAGACTGTAAAATTGTCAGATCTTTTTGAAAACCCTAAAGAGCTGGGGCTTCCGGAAAAAACCCTGCCATTTTTAGAGCTTGAAGTAAAGGTGATAAACATCAAAGAAGGCAAAAATGAAGATATCGTGAATCGCTGTAAGAGACTTCAGGAATACAGTATGTTCATAGCTAAAGCGCATGCTTTTTGGGAAGAGCTGGGTAATTTAAAAGAAGGGATCAAAACAGCTATTAAATATTGCCGGAAACATGATATACTGAGTGAGTTTCTGGTTCTCTCAACGAGCCCAAAGGGCGAAGTTTCCAGAGTAAGGTATTCAAAAGAGGTATTGGGTATGTTATACGCAGAATGGAACATGGAAGATGCGCTTGCTTATGCCCGCAAGGAAAGCTGGGAAGAATGCAGCAAAGAGAAAGACAGAACTACAGTACGGAATTTACTGGCAAAAGGCTCAACGCTTGAGTTTGTGCAGGAAATAACCGGGCTTTCTTTGGACGAAATAAACAGGTTAAAGAGTTAAATTCCTCTCCGTACAGGCGCTCGCGGCATCGGGCTCAGAAAAAACCACTCAGGAATTCGCTTACGAGCCTCTCGCTGCGCTCGGTCTCTTCAGCGAGGAATTTCGTAAGATGTTTTTTCTGACAGAGTTTACTCTGAGCCCGCTTCCGTGAGTGCCTGTACGATGTTGGGTGTTAAAATTAACAATCATAATAAAATTACTGGAAAGTTGTGTTCTGATGCAAAGGAAGTATACGCATGTTGGCAAAGTTTGTTATGGTTTATGCTGCTAATGTTATTATTTTATGGTTAAAGAGAAATTCGTATGATGTGCGTTTTTGGATGGGTTATAGGAAATTTGTTTACAGGTAGATAAACGAAAGACGCAAAAGGGTGAATGAATGAAGTAAATAATTTTTTTGCCCCACAGGTTACGACGCAAGCGCCATCCTGAGTGCATGAAATTTACCCCAATGTAGGCAAAAAAATTAAAAGAATATTGTTAAAATATTATAAAAATTGTATAATACAATTAAAATGGAGGTTTTTTATGAAGTTAAAATACAGTTTTCTTGGCTTTTTACTAATTTTTGTGTTGATATTTTTCGGCGGCAATCTGTACGCTCAAGAAGCTGGTGATATAGAAGACTCTCCGTTGGAAGGTGAAGAGGTTTCGATTGTACCTGATGATGATGAGCTTGCTTCGCTTTTAACCGCCGCACCAAACCCCGGCGCTATAGTTGGACCGTTGCTGCAAACCAAATGGGGTCAAGGTCATCCCTATAGCAGCATGTCACCTGTAAACTGCGTGGTTATTGCAACTGCGCAGGTAATGAAGTATCACAATTATCCAAGACGAGGAATAGGACGGAACGAGCCTTTCACGTTTAGAGGAGCAGCAATTCCATCAGTAAATTTTAATATTGATTATGATTGGAACAATATGCTCAATTCTTATCGAAGGGACGGCAGAAACAGCACTGAGCTGCAGCGAAATGCTGTAGCTACATTTGTGTACCACGTCAGGGCAGCACTTCAGCCCGGTTTACGATGGCCCAGGGCGGTTGTTACTTTTTTTGGGTATGATAGAAGTATTCAACAGCTTTTTCGCAGATATTATAACGATGCAGAGTGGGAAGCAATAATAAGAGATCAATTAGACAACGGCTTACCGGTAGCATACAGCGGAAATGGCAATGCTTCTCACGCTTTTGTAATAGACGGATACGATAATGCCGGCAGGTTTCACATCAATTGGGGATGGGGAGGAAGGTCTGACGGATGGTATTCTCTTAATGCGTTAAATCCCGGGAATTATAATTTCAATAATAACAATGATATGCTTATCAATTTTAAACCTAATGCAGGCGGTGTTTACCAGAATCATGAATTTGGGTTAACAAGTTTTACCGTAAATAAGACATCGGTTTCTCAAAATGAAAATTTTACAGTTTCTGTACGAATGCAAAATATTAATGTCTTGGAAGCATTTCCCGGAGGTCAAATAGCTATAGCATTAGTAAATAACAGCGGCAGCATAACGGCAGTTATTGGAACAACTAATTACAAAGCGATGAATTCCAGGGTTTACCGTAATTCAACAATAAACAGTTTTGTGCCGGATACTGTAGCGCCTGGGCAATATCAGTTAAGAATGGTTTTTAGGCTCGCTGACGGCGAATGGAATATTGTAACGAGGTCTGATTTAAACAGTAATATTCCCAACGCTATACCTTTTACTGTTACTGCAGAAAGAGGCCATCCGGGCGGCGGTTATGGGCTTGCGTTAACAGTTTTTACTGTAGATAAAACAACTGTTTCCCAAAATGAAAGGTTTACGGCAACCGTACGTACAAGAAATCGCGGAGAGGAGAGATGGGGCGGCGGTCAAACAGGAGCTGCGCTGGTAGACAATAATGGAAATATAACAGCAATTGTCGGCACCAGAAATATCGGATCGATTCGTGTTGGGTACACTAATGCTAATCCTTTAGAAATTAATTGTGTTGTACCCGATACTTTAAGACCTGGACAATACCAATTAAGAATTGTAATAAGACCAACCGGCGGGGAGTGGCGAATCGCCACACTGGCAGAAAATGTGCCAACCAGTATTGATTTTACAGTGCGGTAATGAATCCCATATATCTCAAAGCTTCGATATATTTCCAGGGTTTAAGACTCCGTATTCGAACAATAACTCCGCGTACTCTGCGCCTCTGCGAGAAATTCTTGCCAGTCGAGGCTCTGTGAGAAAATCTTTAACCCCGTATCTGGCTCCCTTTACCCTTCCCCCTGAATTTTGTATAATAACAGCATGAGTTCAGAAAATAATTACTCAGCGCAAAATATCACCGTTTTGAAGGGTTTGGAAGCCGTTCGCAAGCGCCCCGGTATGTATATCGGGACTACAGGCATTGATGGCTTGCATCACCTTGTTTTTGAAGTTGTCGATAACTCTGTAGACGAAGCTATGCAGGGCTTTTGTACCGAGATTCTCGTTGTTTTGGAAGGAAACGATGTGGTTCGCGTCGAGGACAACGGGCGCGGTATCCCCGTAGATATTCACCCTGAAGAGCGTGTCAGCGCCCTGGAATTGATAATGACGAAGCTGCATTCCGGCGGAAAGTTCGATAAAAAATCGTACAAGGTCTCCGGCGGTCTGCATGGCGTTGGTGTTGCTGTTGTAAACGCCCTTTCCGAGTGGTGCGAGGCGTTTGTTCACAGAGACGGTAAAATCCACACCCAGCGTTATAAGGCCGGTATTTCTCAGGGGCTGGCAAAGGAAATAACCGCAGCCGGGCTGCCTTACGTAAGTACCCCCGAACGCCGCGGGACGGTCATTCGCTGGAAAGCCGATACATCGATCTTTGAAACCACAACCCATAATTATGATGCGCTTTCCAACCGCCTTCGCGAACTTGCGTTTTTAAATAAAGGGCTAAAAATTACCATCCGTGATGAGCGGCTTACCACGCCCAAAGTTCACGAATTTAAATTTGAGGGCGGCGTAAAAAGTTTTGTAGAGTACCTGAATCAAAATAAAACAATTTTGTATAAAGAGCCTGTTTATATTGATGGTACACGTGAAGACGGAGCCGGCGGCGAAATCGAAATTGAATGTGCTATCCAGTACAACGACGGCTTTAATGAGATAATGTTCTCGTTTGTAAATGATATTAATACCCGCGAAGGCGGCACTCACCTTGTTGGTTTTAAATCTGCGCTTACCCGCACCCTGAACGAGTTTCTTAAAAAATCCAAACATTCCAAAAAGCTGGACGAAACTCTTTCCGGCGACGATGTGCGCGAAGGGCTGACCGCGGTACTGTCGGTGAAGGTTCCCAATCCTCAATTTGAAGGGCAAACCAAAGGAAAGCTCGGCAACTCAGAGGTTAAAGGCATAGTTGAATCTTTTATAAACGAACAGCTGGAATTGTATTTTGATAAACACCCCGATGTAATAAATAACATACTTGAAAAATCCGTGCTGGCAGCAAAAGCGCGAATTGCTGCACGTCAGGCGCGTGATGCGACACGCCGTAAAAACCTGATGGACTCTGCCGGTTTGCCCGGCAAACTTGCCGATTGTTCCGAGAAAGATCCTGCAAAGTGCGAACTTTTTATCGTTGAGGGCGACTCGGCAGCCGGTACCGCAAAGGGAGGCCGTGATCATCGCTATCAGGCAATTCTTCCGTTGTGGGGAAAAATGCTCAACGTAGAAAAACAACGAATAGAAAAAGTTATCACCAACGACAAACTTCAACCCATAATTGCAAGCGTCGGCGCAGGCTGCGGCAACAACTTTGATATTTCCAAAATCCGTTATCATAAAGTCATTATCATGGCAGATGCCGATGTTGACGGTTCTCATATCCGCACATTGCTGCTGACATTTTTCTATCGTTACATGACACCGCTTATTGAGCAGGGTCATGTTTATATCGCAATGCCGCCGCTTTACAAAGTAAGCTATGACAGAAAATCTTTTTACGCCTACGATGATGCAGAAAAAGACCGTATTCTTTCCGAGTCCGGCAGAGATGCAGAAAAAGTTTCCGTTCAGCGCTACAAAGGGTTAGGCGAAATGAATCCCGATCAGTTATGCGATACCACGATGGATCCCAATAAACGCAATATAATCCAGGTGCATCTTGATGACACTGTCGAAGCGGAACGCATCTTCACCACATTGATGGGCGAAGTAGTGCAGCCGCGCCGCGAGTTTATCGAAGAAAACGCGCTGCTTGTGCAGAATTTGGACGTGTAGCTTAAAACCCTCTGCCGCTGTAACCTTGCGCTTTTAGTTTGCCTCTTGCTGCGAATGGCAATTTATTGCAGTTTAAAAAAGTGTTGTCTACGGGATTCCATCTGTCTTCAATTTGGAATATTGTCAGGCTGTCGGGAACATTCATCTCTTTTAAATTTATGCATCCGCTGAATGCCGCATATCCCAATGTGGTTAGCTCTTCGCCGAAAGTTACTTTTTCAAGGCTGGTTGCGTCCATAAATGCGTAGCCGGCGATTGTTACTATCGAAGGCAATGTGATGCTTGAAATGCCGGAACCTCTGAATGCGCTGCTTCCGATTGTTGCTGCTGCAGGCAATGTTAGGTCTGAAAAAGCAGTGTTTCTGAAAGAATTGTTTCCAACTGTTATTACTCCGGGAAGAGTAATACTTGATAAGCCGGTGCAGCCGCTGAATGCTTCATTTGGAATTGCGGTAATTGTAACAGGAAGGGTGATTGATTGTACGATTGTGTCGCCGCGGAACAGTCCGGGCTGGAATCCTGTTACGGGAAGATTTTCTATGCTGTCAGGAAGAACAACGTTAATTGCATTTACAGTTTTATAGGTAATAATAATTCCGTCATTGGTTTGATTCATTATATAACCGAAATCTCCTGCTTGCGTCTGTAAAGCAATCTCTGGTCCTTCATTGTCTGTTTCGTTTTTTTCTTTGAAATTGTTTTTGCAAGTTACAAAAACAAATACTAATGCCGGTATTAAAACGGCTAAAAACATTTTTTTTAACATATATCACTCCTTGCCTTATTATATTTTCATGTAAAAATTATTTTATGTCAATTATTTTCTGTAGGATTAGGGCGGCTGTTTCTTCGATGCCGCAAACGGTGACGGTGTAATCGCTCCATAACGAATAAAGCGGCAGACGAACCGCCGCCAATGTGTTAACGCCTTCTTTTTGAGAAAGCGGCCTCCCTGATACCGGCAATTGCGCAAGATCTCTTTCCAAATAAATAACTATTCCGTTTTGCTTTATTATTTCCCGGTTTTCCGGTTTTGTTACAATTCCTCCGCCTGTGGCAATAATCAAGCCGCTGCGTTTACATAATGTTTGCAATACATCGGATTCCAGTTTACGGAATACATCTTCTCCGTCTTCTGCAAAAATGTCAGGGATGGATTTACCGGCAGTTTTTATAATTAGATCGTCCGAGTCTGCAAATTCCCGGTTCATTTTTTCAGCAAGCGCTGTTCCGATGCTTGTTTTGCCGCAGCCAGGCATTCCAATCAATATTATATTGCGCATTTACATCCCAATAATGCATCGTATATTGCTATTGCAGCCGCAGCTTCAACGCATGGGACAGCGCGCGGAACAATGCAAGGGTCATGACGGCCTGTTACGGCAAGACGTACTTCTTCTTTGCGGGATAAGCTGACGCTTCCCTGTTCTATTGAAATGGACGGAGTGGGTTTAAAAGCAGCGCGGAATAGTAAAGGCATTCCCGATGTGATGCCGCCTAAAATACCGCCGTGACGGTTAGTAGAAGTTTGAATAACATCATTGCGTATAACAAAGGCGTCATTGTTTTGCGACCCGCGTAATTCAGCGGCAGAAAAACCATTACCGAACTCTACGCCTTTAACTGCGGGAATACCGAAAATTATTGCCGAAATACGATTTTCCATGCCGTCAAAAATCGGGTCTCCGATACCGGCAGGTACGCCAATTGCTGCACATTCAATTATTCCGCCAAGTGAATCTCCGCTTTTCCGCGCTTCTTCAATGGCAGATTTCATTCGTTCGCCCGCATCTGTATCGAGTACGGAAAAATCTGCTGTTTTTAAAAAATCAATTTCTTTTTTACTCACGTTAACAGGGTCAAAGGGGCGATCCTGTATATTTGCTATTTGCAAAATGTGCGCTCTTATATTTATTTTTTGCTGACGCAGTAATTGCAGGCAAATTCCGCCGGCAATACACAATGGAGCTGTCAGTCTTCCGGAAAACGATCCGCCGCCGCGAACATCCCGTTTTTCGCCGTATTTAATATACGCGGTATAATCGGCATGTGAGGGGCGGGGAATATCTTTTATTTGTTCATAGTCTGATGAGCGTGTGTCCGTGCTGTGGATGATTGCGGCTAACGGTGCGCCGCAGGTAACGCCGTCATTCAATCCTGATAAAAACTCCGGTATGTCCGGTTCTTTTCGCTTGGTTGAATGTGCTGCTGTTCCCGGCATACGCCGCTTCAGAAAAGTTTGCAGTTCATCAAAATCTATCGGGAAACCGGCAGGTAATCCGTCAATGCTTACTCCAATGGCAGGAGAATGAGATTGCCCAAAAATGGAAATTTTTAAATTCGTTCCGTATGTTGATGACATTTGCAGCTCCTTTAAATTATTTCGTACTCACCGCCCAGCGCGGTTTTAAAATCTTCGAAAAAAGAAGGATAGGATTTTCTTACTGCCTGCGCATCTTTAATTATTACAGGTCCTGAGCAAACGGCGGATAGAACCGCAGCAGTCATGGCGATTCGGTGATCTCCGTAAGATTGTGTTTCTCCGCCCGTTAAAGTTTTTTTTCCGATTATGACAAGTCCGTCCTGTGTTTCCGTAATATCTGCGCCAAGTTCTGAAAGAGAGGCAGCAACAGTGTGCAGGCGATCGCTTTCTTTCATTCGCAGACGCGCTGCATTGCGGATAACGGTTTTTCCATTTGCAGAAGCTGCCACAGCGGCAAGAACAGGCACTAAATCGGGTATGTCTCCCGCATCAATATCGATTCCGCAAAGGTTAGCGGGGGTTACCGTTACAATATCGTCTTTGCAGACTACATTTGCGCCGAAACTGGAAAGCAGTTTAAGGATAGCGCGATCTCCCTGCCGGGATGCCGGATTAAGTCCTGTGCAGGTAACTGCGCCGCTTATAGCGCCTGCGCACAGCCAAAATGCCGCGTTTGACCAGTCGCCTTCTGCATGAACGCTGTTAGGTGAAATCAAGGTCTGTCCGCCGGGTATGCGGAAAGTCTGTCCTTCTTCATGAACAGTTACGCCGAATAAACGAAGCGCATCCAAAGTCATATCCACGTAAGGGCGCGATTCCAAAACGTCTGTTATTTTTATTGAGCTATCTCCTGAAAGAAACGGAAGCGCGAGCAGCAATCCGCTGATATATTGCGAAGTAATATTGCCGGGCAGCGTAAAGGTTCCGTTTGTTAATTGATCTTCGCACTTTAACGGAGAGGAACCAGGTTCGGACAAAATACAGCCGTGAGAAATCATTTCATCGCGTAGCGAGGAAAGAGGACGCGAAGGCAGCCGCCCTCCCAGAGCAAAAGATACGCGCAATCCAAGCGCGGCGCAAACAGGTAAAAGAAAACGGAATGTTGCTCCGCTTTCGCCGCAGTTTAGCAAATAGGGTTTATCTTTATTTATTTTGCGCAGGTTAACAGGAGTAACGAAAAATCCTTCACGTTCATGGCGTATATTAGCACCTAACGCCTGCAGGCAGCGTATTGTTGCGTCTATGTCTTCGGAGAGGGCATCATGGAGCTGCGGACAGTGTATAAATGTTTCTTTGTCGGCAAGCGCTGCGCAAATCAACAGTCTGTGCGCTGATGATTTTGAGGTTATTGCAGGGACTGTGCCGCCTTGCAAAGGTTTGGTTATTCGAACATCCATCAGAATTCCTCTAATCCCATTTGTATTACAGCTTCCAGTTCTTCGACAGGAATGTCTTTAAGGACACATTTTCCTGTTTCAAGCGGAAAGATCATCGTTAATTTTTTTCCTTCCCGTTTTTTATCAGATAAACATACGCGCGTTATTTCATCGGCTTTATATGAAGTATTTTCCGGAAAACCGTAAAGACGCAGCATTTGTAGAATATCCTGCAGGCATTGCACATCACACAAACCCAGGCGTACAGCAGCGCGGGTTACAATTGCCATTCCTGCAGCAACAGCATGACCGTGGGAAATACTGTAGCCGCTTAAAGATTCAATTGCGTGTCCTGCAGTATGCCCAAAGTTAAGCAATTTCCGCAAAGAGGTTTCAAATTCATCCTCCATGACAATATCGCGTTTTATTGCCGTGCATTTTGCAATCACTTCTTCCAGTTGTGTATTAATTGGCTTTTGCGTCAACAAAGTTGACGCTAGAGATTCAAATAAATCGCGATCGGCTATTATTCCGTATTTGATAACTTCTGCGCAGCCGTCCCTGAAAACATCCGCAGTAAGTGTGGAAAGCAGCGTTACATCGCATAACACAACATCAGGCTGATAAAATGAACCGAGCAAATTTTTTCCGGCGGGAATATTTACGGCGGTTTTTCCCCCAACAGATGAATCAACTGCTGCCAGCAAAGTAGTTGGTATCTGAACAAAGCGAATGCCTCTCATGTAGCAAGATGCCGCAAAACCCGCTATATCTCCTGTTACGCCGCCGCCCAGCGCGATCACGATGTCTGAGCGGCCAAGTTTTTCCTGCGCGAGAAATGAAATGAGGGAGAGGAAAGTATCGGTATTTTTGGAAGATTCTCCGTGCGGAAATACATAGGAAACAACACGGTAACCGTTTTTTTTCAAAGAGTCTGCCAGCCGTTTTTCGTAAAGTGCAGATACATTGTCATCCGTTACGATAGCTGCTGTCAGGGCATTTGACGCAGAAAAGGTCTTGCGTATAACAGAACCTGCCTCATCAAGAAACCCTTCGCCGCCGATTAATATGTCGTATGTTTTTGACGCATTAACGGTAATCGTTTTCATCAGTTATCCAGCTCCTTTTTCAGCCGGCTGCCTTCTTCCAGTAATTTTTTAAGTTCGTTTTTATTTTTTTCTGCAAGAGCTTTTTTGTATCGCTTAATTTCTTTTATAAAGTTATCCAGTTCCTGCTCCAAAAAATCACTGTTTTCCATGCACAATTCTGCCCACATATCCGCATTAAGCTGCGCAACGCGGGTTAAATCTTTATAACTTCCCGCAGAAAAACCTTTATGTGTAATGGCTGTTGGACTTTTAATATAAGCATTGGAAACCACATGTGCCATCTGAGAACTAAACGCAATTCTTTCATCGTGTTTTTCTGCGGATGTAATTGTCAGGTGACTGAAACCGGCAGGTATTAAAATTTCTTCGATCCTGCCGAATAAAACAGGGTCATCATAAACGGGCGGCACCAGAATTATCGATGCGCCGCGAAACAAATTATCCCGGCTGTTTTTAAAACCCGCTTTGTGGCTTCCTGCCATTGGATGTCCTCCGACAAAAACAAAACCGTGCTTTTGAGCAAGCGGAAAGCAGCGCGAGCAGACAAAACGTTTAACGCCGCAGCAATCGATAACCATTGCGTTTTTTTTAATTTTAGGCGCGGCTTTTTCCAGATAAGCCACTGCATCGCCGGGATTAACAGCGATAAACAAAACATCGCATAAACCGACAGAATTGTCGTCTAACACTTTATCTATCGCGCCGGAAAGCTGTGCAAAACCCAAAATAGATTCGTCTGCATCATAGCCGTAAACGATGTTACCTGCAAGTTTATATGCTTTTGCCAAAGAGCCGCCGATCAATCCTATTCCGACAATACCGACATTCATTATTTTATAACCTCGCGTATCTTACGTACTTTTTCCGATACTTCAGCAAATTGTTCCGGAGTAAGCGATTGCGCTCCGTCGCATAGCGCTTTTGAAGGATCATTGTGTACTTCGATCATAAGTCCGTGTGCGCCTGCTGCTACAGCCGCCATTGACATAGGCTGCACCAAACGCGCAATCCCTGATGCATGGCTTGGATCTACTATCACCGGCAGATGCGAAAGCTCTTTTAACATCGGCACTGCCGAAAGATCAAGAGTGTTACGTGTATAGGTTTCAAATGTGCGGATACCGCGCTCGCAAAGTATAATATTGCGATTACCGCCGGCTATAATATATTCAGCGCTCATAAGAAGTTCCTCAAGCGTGTTCGCCAATCCGCGTTTAAGCAGTATCGGTTTTCGGGTCATGCCCAGTTCTTTCAGCAGCTCAAAATTTTGCATATTGCGCGCGCCCACCTGAATAATATCAACATGTTCAAATACAGGAAGATGGCTTGCGTTCATAATCTCCGTAACGATAGGCATCCCGGTTTGTCTTTTTGCTTCCAGCAATAATTCAATACCATCTCCCCGCATCCCCTGAAAAGCATAGGGAGAAGTGCGCGGCTTGAATGCGCCGCCGCGAAGGATGGTTGCTCCGGAGGCTTTTACGCTTTGTGCAATGGCAAGTATCTGCTCAGGGGATTCAACCGAACACGGCCCCGCAATTACCTGAAAATGAGCCCCACCGATTTTTAATCCGTTTATATCGATAATGCTGTCATCCGGGTGAAATTTTCTATTGGCGTTTTTGAACGGCTCGGTAATTCGTTTTACCGAATCCACCATTTCAAGGCTGCCCAGCAGTTCTGTATCAATCTGGCTTGTATCTCCGATCAATCCAAGAATGGTGCAAAAGTCCCCTTTGGAGATATGGACGGAAAGTCCCCTGCTTTCCAGCCATTTGGTTAGGCTTTCGATTTGCTCCTGTGTAGCGCTGGGTTTTAATACTGCTATCATTTTTGCCTCCTTGGGGCGTTTCACCCCATGTATTTGCTTACCTGTGTTATAATATACAGCAAGTAATAAAAAAAATAAAGGTTATATAAGACTAGCATAATTTTAAGAAAAACTGTACAATGTATATTGTAACAGTGTAGCGATTTTTTTTATAAATACTAGGTTAACGGGAAGGAAAATGAGAGACTTAGTAAAGACAAATCTTGATATTTGCACAGGCTGCAGCAGATGCGTAAGAAATTGTCCGATGGAAACTGCAAACGTCACATATCTCGACGAAAACGAAAACATAAAAGTTAAAGTAGATTGCAAACAATGTATTGTCTGCGGTATTTGCGTTTACGCGTGCAAACATGACGCAAGATATTTTGCTGATGATGCTGAACGTTTCTTTAATGATTTAAAAGCCGGTATTCCCATAACCCTCATTGCGGCGCCTTCGGTTCAAATAAACATTCCTGAATATAAAAAACTTTTTACGTATTTTAAAAAAAACGGCATAAAAAAAATATATGACGTATCGTTTGGCGCGGATATTTGCGTATGGGCAACCATAAAACACATACAAAAGTCGGATTGCGCGGGAAACTTCGTTGCAAAATCAGCCAAGATTATTAATCAATCATGTCCTGCAATCGTTTCATACTGCGAAATGTACCGGCATGATTTATTGAAATACCTGTCGCCTGTACACAGCCCGATTGCCTGCACCGCAATTTATTTAAAAAACTATTTAAAAACAGAAGGGCAAATTGCCGTGCTGTCGCCTTGCGTGGCAAAAGCCAACGAATATGAATCAGTTGGAAATCCTCATTATAATATTACTTTTCAGAAATTACTTGAATACTTAAAAGAAAACAAAATAGAACTTCCCGAAGAAGAAACTGATTTTGATCTTAGCGGCGCTTTGGGTTCTTTGTTCCCTGTGCCCGGCGGATTAAAAGAAAACATAGAATTGATTATGGGAAGAAAAATCAGCGTGTATAAAGCGGAAGGACCTTCTGTATATAAAAAATTAAACACTTACGCCGATACGCCTGTTGAATTTCTGCCGGATATGTATGATCTTTTAAACTGTATTGACGGATGCAATGTAGGAACCGGCTGCTCGCATCAGCAAAATATACTTAAGATTGAAACTGTGATGAATGACCGCAGAAACACGGTAACACAAAAGTTTGATGCCGATTTTTACAAAGCGTTATACAAAGAATATGATGATACATTTGACTTTTCGCATTTTACAAGAACGTATTGCCCGATTGATACAAAATTGACTCAAATAACCGAAGAAAAAATACAAGCCGCTTTTACGCTGTTAAATAAAGGGACGCGCGAAAAACAAACCGTAGACTGCGGCGCCTGCGGTTCGGATAGCTGTCTGGGTATGGCAAGACGGTTAGCGTTTAAAGTTAATATACCTATGAATTGTATTATGCGCGATATGGAAGTTATGCGCGAAGCTGAAGAACGCACTAAAATTATGATAGATTCCACGCCCATGTGTATCAGTATCTGGACCAGAGATTATCAAATAATTGATTGCAATCAGGAGGTTGTGAACTTATTCGGATTGACACAAAAGCAGGAATATTTTGACATGTGGAGTACCAGGTTTACGCCGGTGCATCAGCCTAACGGAAGACTATCGTCAGAAATGGCAAAAGAACTGATAGACGGCGCTTTTGCTGAAGGATACCGCAAATTCGATTGGATGCATTTGGATGGAAACGGAGAACCGCTGCCGTGCGAGGTTATCCTTATTCGCGCAGATTATCAGAATGATTATACATTAGCATGTTATGTAAGAGATTTAAGGGAACATATAAAATTAATTGATGAAATGCGTAAATCAGAAATTGCAACAGAGTCGAATAAAGCAAAAAGCGACTTTTTAGCGAGCATGAGTCATGAAATACGCACGCCGATGAACAGCATAATCGGCTTTTCCGAATTAGCGCTTGATGATGACATTCCAAATAAAACCAGAGGTTATCTTGGTAATATTCTTGATAATTCAAAGTGGCTTTTGCACATTATAAACAATATTCTGGATATATCAAAAATCGAATCAGGTAAACTGGAATTAGAAAAAATACCTTTTGATATGCATGAATTATTTACCGCTTGCCGCTCTATAATTACTTCGGATGCAGAAGAAAAAGGGCTAATACTGTATTTTTATGCGGAACCTTCTCTTAGCAAAAGACCTCTTGGAGACCCGGTCAAATTACGTCAGGTGCTTATTAACCTCTTGTCTAACGCCGTAAAGTTTACAAGCGCAGGTATTATTAAACTATATGCGGCAGTTAAAAGCACAACCGAAAAAACTATTACCATGACTTTTGAAGTAAAAGATTCAGGGATTGGAATGACACCTGAACAAATTAATAAAGTACTCCATCCGTTTATGCAGGCAGAAGCCGGAACAACACGAAAATACGGCGGTACAGGTTTAGGGCTTCCTATCACAAATTACCTGATAGAGATGATGGGCGGCAACCTTATGATAGAAAGTACGCCCGGAGTAGGAAGCAAGTTCAGTTTTGAACTTACTTTTGATACGGTTGATATTGAGAAAGATGAACAGCTCAAAAACCGAATAGTATTAAACGAATTAAAAAAGCCGACTTTTGAGGGTGAAATTCTTCTGTGCGAAGACAATACTTTTAATCAGCAGCTCATTTGCGAACATCTAAACAAAGTGGGAATTAAAACTGTGATAGCTGAAAACGGTAAAGTAGGTTTAGATTTGGTAAAGAGCCGTAAAGCAAAATTGCAAAGTGGCCTTTGCGACGAAAAGCAGTTTGATCTTATTTTTATGGATATGCACATGCCGGTAATGGATGGCCTGGAAGCGACAACGAAAATCATGGAACTTAAGACAGGCATCCCCATAGTGGCATTGACAGCGAATATTATGTTACAGGATCGTGAATTATATAAAACGATAGGTATGGTTGATTATCTTGGCAAGCCGTTTACATCACAGGAATTGTGGCTTTGTTTAATGAAATTCTTTACACCCAAAGCCTGGAATACAGAAAACAAAGCCCAACACGCAAAGCTCGAAAACGAGCTTCAGCAAAAACTGATAATAAACTTTGTAAAGAACAATAGTAATAAAATTAGTGAAATAAAAGATGCCATAAACACAGGCGATATAAAACTTGCGCACAGGCTGGCTCATACATTACGAGGCAATGCAGGACAGTTGAAAAAAACAAGACTGCAAAAAGCAGCCGAAGATGTAGAAATGCAGCTTAAAAACAATATAAACAATGTTAGTCCTGAACAAATGGCTGTTTTGGAAAAAGAATTAAATGCAGCATTGGCGGAATTTGAACCTCTGGCAAATAATGCTGCTTCGGAAAAAGAGCTGCCGGTTAAGCTATTGGATAAAACGGCTGCAAAACTTTTATTGGACGAACTAGAACCAATATTGAAAGACAGCGATACAAATTGTCTAAATTATATAGAGCCTCTCCGTTCGATTTCCGGCACCGAAGAACTAATCCGCCAGATAGAAAGTTTTAAATTTAAGGGCGCATTGGAAGCTTTTGAAGAGTTAAAGAAAAAACTTGGTTAATGGGAAAGATGGGTGAAAAATTACACAGCCACTTTTGGGAACTCTTTTAAAGAGCTAAGTTTGATCTGACGGGCTTCCCAAAGATCGAGTTTTATTTGCATTGCAAGCCAAAGCAATGCCTTAATTGCGAACGCAGTGCGGTCGTAATTGGACTTCTAAATACCCCGAATTCGGGGGAATTAGAATGTAGGGTTATTTTCTAATCCAGTCGAATTCGACAGGATTAGAATAATAAACCCTTTCTCAAGAACATTCATTTTTGACATTTTGTACCTTCCTGTTATTTTGTTGTTAGTATTAGTATATCATGCGGAGCCTTCAAATTTTTCTTGTAATATACTATACTAACATCCAATGAAGTCCGACAGAGCAATAGCAACTTATCGTCGCATGCGCGCACAGCCGTTATGGCGTTTACTCGCTTCTGACAATGGTCCAACCGTTATTGGCTTATTACAAGCACATCTTTATGATAACGAACGCTATCTTCCTTCTTCGATCATGCACGAACGAAAGGCGCTTCGGGCGCAAGGTGATGATTTTCCTCAAACAGCCCAGGCGTATATAGCCAATTGGCTGGCAGAAGGATTCCTTGACAGACGATTTCCTCAAACTGCTACGGAAGAAGAGTACGAGCTTTCTACAGCAGCAGTTGAAGCAATCCGATTTGTGTCGGGTATCGATCAATCACACTCGGCAGCGACTGAGAGCCGGCTTGCTTTGGTTATTCAAGCGCTTGTAAAGCTAGCTGAGGATACGGATACTGACAAACAACGTCGTATAGATCGGCTGAAAGCAGAACAAGAACGAATAGAAAAAGAGATTACTGCAATTGAAAAAGGCTATATGCGAGTGCTTCCGCAAGCCACGGCGCTGGAACGTATACGGGAAATTATTTCTTTAACAGATGATCTTACAGGAGATTTCCGCCGTGTTCGGGATCAATTTGAACAATTGAACCGCGATTTAAGAGAAAAAATAATTGATACTGAAGGCAGCAGAGGAGAGGTATTAAAATCCCTGTTTGCAGGTATAGATTTAATTTCTGAAAGTGATGCGGGACGGACATTTTCTGCTTTTTATCGTTTACTTACTGATCCGGAACAGGGAGCAGCTCTTGCCCAAGCTTTAGATAATGTGATGTCGCGTGATTTTGTAGCTGATCTGAATGCCAAAGACAGGCGCTTTCTCTTGCGAATGATGCGCAACCTTCTTGAACAAGGAGGAATAGTTAACGATGTATTGCAAACTTTTGCGCGCAGCTTAAGGCACTTTGTTCAAAGCCGCGAATATCTTGAACAGAGGCGGATAAATCAGCTATTGAAAGATGCGGGACGCGCCGCATTGATGTTAAAGGATGAAGTTAAAGCGACTGAAGCGCTTCAATATACCCTTGAGCTGACCAGCAGCCGCCTAAGATCTTTGTCGCAATGGATGCTTTATGATCCGTCTCTTCAGGCGTTACCCGAAGGAATGACAGCCGGGGAAGCCCTGTCCATTGATCTGGAATCTATAGGAGAGCTTGTAGCTCAATCGGAGATTGATTTTCGCTTGCTTAAAACGAATGTGCGGGACATTCTTAAAAAACGCTCTCAGGCTTCAGTCGGTGATGTGCTTGAGCAGCATCCGGCGGTTCAGGGGCTAGGCAGTGTTGTGGGACTATTGGCGCTTGGAAGCAGGCACGGTTTTAAAACGGATAGTTATGAAACTGTATCCTGGAATATTGATGATGCTGAACAATGCGCGGTAATTACCCGCGCGAGCAATACTCGCAGCGCGCGAATACCAAAAATATTTTTTTTGCAGGAGAAAATAGATGAATTGGTCTGAAAATACAACGCAAGAAAATATTTCTGAATCGCAGGATATAGCGGTGCCGGAAAACAATTTGTTCACAGGCGATACTGGTGAATTAGCGCTGGATACACGCCAGGCTCTTGTGTTATTACTTTCCGGTCCGTCTCTGGACGGTCAGCGGCATACAAAACTTTGGCCTATCTTTTTACGGGATGAAGGTATCATCCGCCGCAGGCTTGCTGATTTATTTTTGGAACTGGTGATAGATCGCGATCTGCAAGTTGCTTTTACCAGACAGGCTGACACAGGTGATTTGGAAGCGCCGCGATTACTTCGCCGCACTCATCTGACTTTTATCGACTCGCTATTGCTTCTTTTTCTGCGGGAGCAGTTAACGCGGGCAGAGACTCACGGCGGACGCGCAGTTGTCTCAAGAGATGAGATTATTGAAAACTTAAATTTGTACGAAAGAGCAGGAAACACCGACAAAGCAGGTTTCACAAAACGGATTGATGCATCAATCGAAAAGATTAAAAAGCATAATATCCTGCAGAAAATTCGCGCAAGTGATAATCGTTTTGAAGTGTCGCCTGCTTTGAAATTACTTTTTTCTGCAGAGGAAATCATCGCGCTTACAAAACTTTATCAGCGTATGTTAGCGGGTGAGATATTGAATGAACAAGAACTAATATCTGATGGAGAAGAAGAATGAAAGCACAACCGCCTAATGCAACGAAGTTTCCCGCGCAACCTCAATCAGGCATGCTGTTTGAGAAAGAACAATTTCGTATGTGCAGGCTTCAGGTATTTAATTGGGGGACATTCTCGGGGTTGCATGATATACCTATTTCAGAAAAAGGATTTTTATTTGTCGGAAAATCCGGCACAGGAAAGTCAACTCTCCTTGATGCTTTTTCCGCATTGCTTGTTCCTCCTCGTTGGGTTGATTTTAATGCCGCTGCCCGCGAAGCAGAACGTCATGGGAAGGATCGAAACCTTGTAAGTTATGTACGCGGCGCATGGGCGGAACAGAAAGATGAGGAATCCGGTATAATCGCTACCCGTTATCTTAGAACAGATACAACTTGGTCTGCATTGGCATTATCGTATAGAAATCCTTCAGGGAAAGTTATAGTTCTTGTCCAGATTTTTTGGCTTCGCGGCAGCGCAAACAGTAATGGTGATGTTAAACGTTATTATCTTATCTTTGAAAATAAGTTTGATTTAATAGAGTTAGAAGATTTTGGGAAAATAAACTTTGATATAAGAAAACTAAAACAATTATTTCCCGATACATTCATTCAGGATGATTTTCGCTCATATTGTGATCGCTTTTGCTGGTTACTCGGCATCGATAACGACATGGCATTACGGTTATTGCACAAAACTCAATCCGCAAAAAATTTGGGAGATTTAAATGCATTCTTAAGGGATTTCATGCTTGATAAACCCGAGACATTTACTGTTGCAGACAGGCTTATTAATGAATTTGGAGAGCTCAATGCCGCTCATCAATCAGTAGTGACAGCACGTCAGCAGATTCAAACGCTTGTTCCCGCAAGAGAAAAAAATTTACAAATGGAATCAATGACAATGCAGAGGAATTCTCTTGATGAATTGCGCGCAGGTATCGATATATATCGTGAAACAGCGCGTATTGGTCTGCTTAAAGAACAAATAGAATCTCTTGTTATCGAGGCTGAAGGTCTTGAGGGTGAAGCCGCCCGACGGCAGGGGATTTTTGACAATCACACAAGCGTGCTGCGCGATCTTGAAAATCAGCATCGTGATATTGGCGGAGATCAAATTGAACGATTGGAAGATGAGAAGAGAACCCTGGAAGTACAACGCGCGGAACGTCTGCGCAAGCGTGATATGGCGCAAGAGGCATGTAGCAAGCTTGGCTGGACTCTCAGTCAGACACCACAGGGATTTGCCGAACTTACAGGTGAAGCGCGAAAAGAAATTGAAGGATTGGAAAACAGAAGCAATACCACCCGAGATGAGCAGATGATATTGGCTGGCAGAAAAAAAGAAGCAGAAACCGCATTTTCGATTGCTGTAAAGGAAGTTAAAGCACTTGAACGCCAGCCGTCTAATGTTCCGGCTGATATGCTGGATATGCGTAATGAAATTGCGTCAGCAATTGGGCTTTCCGATGAAGCACTGCCGTTTGTTGGCGAGCTTATCGAAGTTAAACCTGATGAGTCATCATGGCAGGGCGCTATAGAACGGGTCTTGCGCGGTTTTGCTTTATCTATATTAGTTGATGAACGCAACTACCCTGCATTATCAAATTATATTAATAAAACGCATCTTGGAAGACGCTTGGTCTATTACAGAACAGGACGTGAAGAATCGTCACAAGTTAAACATATTAACGCCGATTCGCTGGTATTAAAACTTAATGTCAAGGAAAATAGTTACGCAAACTGGCTAAAGCTGGAACTGCGTCACCGATTCGACTATGCTTGTGTTGATTCAGTTCAGGCTTTCAGAACAATTGACAGAGCATTAACGCGGGAGGGACAAGTCAAGCACAGCAAAACCCGTCATGAAAAAGATGACAGGTTTAATGTTAACGACAAGCGTAATTGGGTATTAGGTTTTGATAACCGCGAAAAGCTGTTTTTGTTTCAACAGCAGGCTCATGAACAAGCTTCGATAATTTCCGCTTGTGACGAAAAAATTAATACGCTGTTCGATAACGAAAAAGAAAGCAGGCTCCGTACACTTCACTGCCAAACTCTTGTTAATTTACAGTGGATCGAAATTGATGTTTCTCCTTTGCTTAATCGAATTTCAGATATAGAAAAACATATCCGTGTTGTGCGCGATGGAAATACAGCGCTTAAAAAACTTGCAGACAGGATTCTTGAACAAAAAACTATTGTCTTTCAGGCTGACAAAGATCTGCGTGAGGTGAAGGTTGCTCATGATAAAATGCTAGATAAAATTACTGAAAATGAAGATAAACTTAATGAGCTGCAAAGCGATCCTTCTATTGTACCTATGACACCTCATCAGAAGGCAGGTCTTGATGAACGGTATTTTAATATTTCACGTTCTGTTAATCTTGAGAATCTGGATAAAGTTACAACAAGCGTGGTTCAGCTTTTAAACAAAGATGTTGAAAGGGTAAATCGGGATATTGCTGACTGTGAAAAACGGATTGAAAGTATCTTTACAGAGTTCAAACGGGATTGGCCAATGGATGCAAGCGATCTGGATACTACACTTTCCAGTGCGCCGGACTTTTTTGCTAAATTGACCAGACTGGAAACAGATGGTCTGCCCGCACACGAACAGCGTTTTTTCGAGCTGCTGCAAAATCAAAGTAACCGCAACCTTGCCGTCTTATCTACGTATCTTAGCGATGCAAGAAAAGCCATTCTGGAACGAATGGAACTTGTTAATAATGGTCTTAGCCAGGTGCCGTTTAATCAATCTGCAGGTCAAAGTACTTTTCTAAGGATAGATGTAAGTGATCGGCAATTGCCTGAGGTTCGGGAATTTATACAGTGTATAAAACAAGCGTTAAGTCACGCGTGGAGCGAGGACAGCGAAAATGCTGAAGAGCGTTTTATCGCGCTCCGCAAGCTTGTTGAGCGTCTTTCCAGTCAAGACCCGGATCAAAAACGCTGGCGTGAATCCATGCTTGATGTTCGCCAGCATGTAGAATTCATCGGACGGGAAACTGATGAGAGCGGTATTGAAGTTGAAATTTATCGCAGCGGTGCCGGCAAGTCCGGCGGACAGCGCCAAAAACTTGCAACGACTTGTTTGGCTGCCGCTCTTCGCTACCAGCTAGGTGGAAACGATCACGGAGTCCCCGTGTACGCTCCTGTTATTCTTGATGAGGCGTTCGACAAAGCAGACAATGAGTTTACAGCGCTGGCTATGAATATTTTTAACAACTTTGGTTTTCAAATGATCGTTGCAACGCCTCTTAGATCTGTGATGACTCTTGAGCCATTCATCGGAGGCGCTTGCTTTGTAGATATCAAAGATCGGAATATATCAAGTATTTTACTTATTGAATATGATACCGAACATCAGCGCTTAAATCTCCCGGTTAGCCCGTAAGGAGACAGATATTGAAATTTCCGGACGATATACGAGAAATTCTAAAGAGAAGATTTCAAAATAAACACAAAGAATGGCTGAAGGCGGCAGTTTCGGATAATGCAGAGGCAATATGGCCGCTCGAAATTAATCTTGGCATCCCTAAAGAACAAGATGTTATCAGGCAGCCGGATGCTGTGCGGTCATGGGTTTCCGCATGGAAGAAATGGCCAGGCAGAGGTTCTTTGATTTGGATTGAACGCCATTGGAGATCGTTTGGAACACAAAATGTTCCGGAGAAATTAATTTTGCAAAATCCTGATGATGTTGCTTTTCTGATTGGTGAAGAGGCAAGATGGTCAAGAGCTGTCGAACGTTTTAAATTTTTGGTTCAGCGTTGGTCAGTTTTGCCCGATGTTCTGCCCAGACATTTTACTATTCTTGCCGATTATGATGATTCCGATTTTTTACGTCTTAGCGATATGTTATCATGGCTGGAAAAAAATCCAGACAGCAATCTTTTCATTCGCCAGATACCGGTTGCCGGTATCAACAGCAAATGGCTCGAATCTCGCATGAATATTTTTTGTGATTTAGTTGCGGCAATACATGGTGACAATTCCGTCTCTAAGGATTTTTATAAATGCTGCGGATTGAAACCGCTGCCGCAATTAATTCGCATGCGTATATTAGATCCTTGTTTAAGAAAACATTTTGGCGGACTTGGTGATATATCCGCGCCATTGGAAGAAGTAGCTAATCTTGATATAACACCTGTAAATGTATTTATTATTGAGAATGTTCAAACAGGACTTGCCTTTGAAGATTTGGCAAACACTGTTGTGATCATGGGATTGGGATATGGTGTTGATGTGTTAGGAAAAATCCCATGGCTGCAAAAAACACGATGTTTTTATTGGGGTGATATTGATACTCATGGCTTTGCAATTTTAAATCGTGCCAGAACATATCTGCCTAATTTGGAATCAGTATTAATGGACGAGGTGACACTCTTGAAACATCGTGAGTTGTGGGTAGAGGAAACGACACAGCTTGTCTCGGCAGAATTACCATTACTTACTGATGCTGAACAAAAACTTTTTCAATCGTTAAAGAATAATGCTTGGGGGCAGAAGGTGCGTTTGGAACAGGAACGGATTTGCTGGGATGCGGCGTGGGAGGTGTTGCGGAAGGTTGTTGAAAGGAAAAATTCGGCAGGCTTTACCTGTTTAAACATTAAACAATGAATAAAATAATATCAGTTTTTATCCGCTTTCCGCATATTTCTGTACTCAATTTATACCTATGCTTTTAAAAATGTTCCAGCCATAAACGATTATATTTTTGCAAGTTTTCAGTATTTTTAGTAATTATTGCTATAATATCAGTTAGTGCTTTGCTAAATGAAGATGATGCGTCTGTGCCAAAGCAATGACATAACTCATGACAATATGTGGAAAAAGCTTTTGAAAAATTATCCTTAACAAGTGAAGATTTTTTTATAGATATTTGTTCTATTTTGTAACTGAAAAGATAGCCATAACTATTATAAAGTTTATTTTTATTTTTTAATATATGCGCAGTTCCATTATAAACCGATGTATCATTTTCAATAATCATATAATCTGGATAGTATATAAAGAAATCTGAAAATATTTCTTTTGTTGCATTTTCCATTATTTTTAACAGATTTTTTTCTTGAATATTGGGTTTTCGTGTCATATTAAAACCTCCAGCTTTCTCACATAAATTTATGATACTATCATAACCTAATAAATAAAAATTATCTTGTACTAAATAAGCATTTGGTAAATATAGTTTTTTCCAGGCTAAAGCCTGTGTTTTCTGATTACGCATATGTTGGTTTAGCGGGCGTTCACATACAACAAGGTCGTGATGCCTTTTTATAAAATCATTCTTTATTGCGGAATCAAAATATGTTACTTTACAAATTAATTTTTTTATTAAGGAATACCATGAATCTACATCTCTGTTATTTTCTGGATAATCGTACCAATATTTCTTCATTTTTTCCAGCAAATAACACGATGTTTTTGCGTCTATGTAATCAATAAGATCAATTAAAACGTCAAGTATTGTGCCATGATAGATATTATTGCGATCCCGATCTTTCAATTTATATCGGTGGTTACATATTACTAGAGGTATATTAAATCCTCCGCGAATTTGGTAGCCAATAAATATAATTCCTTCGCCGCTTACTTTAATGCTGGAAGGTAAACATTCCGGTTTTTGCTTATTGGAGCGTTCGTAAACAGCTGCATATTCGCTTTCAAAAATACTTTTCCCAAACAATGTATTTTCTGGAAAATAAAATCCTAATACTACATCGTTAAATAAATTTGCATCTTCTTTAGTAAAATGTTCTATAGTCATTAAAGTAATATTGGAATGTTCACTGCCTTCAGTTACATTATATGCAAGCTGTTGCAATAATTTACCATCTATTGATGTATCTAATGTGCAGACATCAAGAGACCAACTGCGAGATGACATTTTTATCTTCCAGTTGTAATCGCGCAAAGCGCACAAAGAAGCCATTTTGAATCCTTCTCCAAAAGAACCAGCGTATTTTCCAGAGATATTTTGTTTTGTTGATGCTCCCATATGCAATAACCATTTATAGCTAAACCCTTCATTAGCAATGGAAAGATAGATTTTTTCTTCATTGGGTTTATAATTAATTATAAAATTATTGTTGAACTTTTGCGCTCCTATTGAGTCATAAAAATTCTGAATAATGTCGCGTAATACTTGATGTTTTGTCCATTTTACTGGGTATGAAGTCATAATGTTTAAAGGTATTGTTTTCATCTTATTCATCTCCAGGTAATTCGTTTAGAATAATGGCATCTTCATTATCAAATGGCCAACGACTAAAACATTTTTTATTCTCATTTTTTTTTGGTAATAGAAAAAGCTTGTCATAACAATTCTCAAGTTCTTTTACAAATAGTTTTTCATCAAATACACTAAATAAAAGCCCACCAAGAAATTCTAAGTCAGTTTCACGGTTAATTTTTTGAATTAATTTTTTACTGGGAATAAAATTTTGTTCTCTGCCCATTTTATAAAGGTATTCAATAAGTATTTCTCTTCTTGCTTCTATCCTGCCGATACGAGATCCCTGCAGATAGCCTAATTGGTGGCGTTCTTCATGTGATAAATAAATTTGTTTCATATTGTTATTGTACTAAAATACTATACAAATGTCAAGTATAAAATCTGGAATTATTTCTAGAAAAAACAGGGTGGGATTGGCTAAAATTGGCTAATTTTAACAAGATTATTCGATAATTAGCCAATGATAACTCTTTATAACACAAAGACTTAGCAAAAACTAATTCGAGAGAAATTGGCTTTTATTGGCTAATTTATCCGTCCTTTTTAGGTTTAGCCAATACCCAATTTGCTATACGTTTGTTTGGAGTGTCTGCTACAATTTTACCTTGATTATTTCTATTGTTGTGGTTAATTTAATTTGCTTAGCGAAGATTTCTTCTGGAGCTAAGGGGAATTGAACCCCTTCCGTCAACTTTATATATAGAAGAAAGTTAACGTTTTGCTCCTAGGTCTAGTTTAGGTCAACTTTTTTTACGTGTTGATTGACACACACGCTGCAATCCTTTGGTTTATTCGGGATTTCCGAATGAACCATGCCCCTTGTCGGGGGTAAAAAAAGCCTAACATATTGAACCAATTAAGTCAATAAAGCATAGATATTGCTGTTTTTCTTCCCGTTGAGGTATTCCAAAAGCAGCAGTTTAGATGTAAAATAGAAATATGAATGATATTTCCGGCATTAAACAGGAACTTGATGAAATAACCAAGGCAATCTCGAATACTGTCCCTGTAGAAGAAATATATCTATTCGGTTCTTATGCTTATGGAAC
>Ga0123356_10001099_pt1 | contig 29998 bp, 21 predicted proteins | sample TergutEmb28metaG_2_FD_92546 | JGI IMG/M metagenome (GOLD analysis project Ga0123356, IMG submission 92546) | Embiratermes neotenicus P3 segment gut microbial communities from Petit-Saut dam, French Guiana - Emb289 P3 | ecosystem: Host-associated > Arthropoda: Insects > Digestive system > Gut ...
CTGCCGCGAATACAGCACCTCATACATGCTCATTTTGTCCTTGACCTATCATCACTTAATATATACAATATGCTTATACTATATTACTTCGTGGCAAAGGGACTATTCCTCCGATGTGCGAGGAGCGGGTTGGTTCCGTGACGAGTCACAACGGAGGAATAGTCCCTTTGCTACGAAGTAATTATACCATATTCTATACTCATTTCAATACAATACGGAGGGTATATTTTGAAAAAGTTAGTTGCCGACCTGTCAAAATGCACCGGCTGCAAAATTTGTGAAAATACATGTTCTATGGCTTTTTACAAAGAGAAAAACAACTTCAAGAGTGCTATTCGTATTATTTCGGACGAAAACGGGAGCATATCAATTGCCGTTTGCGATCAATGTGGCGCTTGTAAGCAAATGTGCCAAATCATTGCTCTAAAGACAGCAAAAAACGGTGTTGTTTTGCTCGATAAAAAAACATGCGTCGGTTGTCTTGTATGTGTTGGTGAATGTCTGCGAAATTATATGTTCTACAACGATGAGACTCCTACTCCTTTTAAGTGTATAGCCTGTGGTCTTTGTGTAAAAGAGTGTCCTACAGGAGCTTTGAGGATTTCTGAGGATAACAACTACGACACGATTATAGAAATATTTGGAGAGGAGTTTAGCCATGCCTAACACATCAGATGATTGCAGTCATAAAATAGACAAAGATGCAATAATAAAGATGAAATCAAACCATAAGGTTCTTGCCGCATATATGTTTGATGAAACTACTATTGAGCGCGGTTATAATAACCGCAGCTTATATATAAGTGTTGGCGGTGACTTCGATACTTCCAATCAGGACAAAATGACCGTATCGGTCAGCGGCGAAGGCGGAATAATAATCGGCGAAAAAGAAGTCACACCCCACATGAAAGAGAAATTTGTCGGAGGCAAGGGTTTTGGTTTATACTGCCTGTGGAAATCAACTGACGAAAACACCCGCTGGTACAAGCCCGAAAATAACATTGTTATATCTCCCGGCCCTCTTGCCGGGATAACACAGTATCCCGGAACAGGAAAATCTCTCGTATGCGCAATCTCCCCTCTTACAGGTTTACCTGTTGACAGTAATGTTGGTGGTTTTTTCGGACCGTTTTTGAAGTTCGCCGGTTTTGATGCTTTGGAGCTCCAAGGTAAGTCTGAGGATGAGATTATAATCTTTATCGATGGTGACAAACGCACTATTACTGTTGAAACAGCGCCGCTTGAAGCTATAGACAGCCATATTCTTGCCGAACAGTTAACCGAGATGTACAGCATCTCCTCTCAAGACAGGGAAAATGTCTCTGTTATATCCTGCGGGCGCGCTTCAAAGCATTCATATATAGGTTGTCTCAACTTTTCTTTTTGGGATAAACGTAGAGGCTGTGTCCGTCTTAAGCAGGCAGGGCGCGGTGGTATAGGCACTGTATTTCGTAACAAAAAGATAAAAGCAGTAGTAATTCGCTTCAAAGGGCTTCATGGTGACCTTAACAACCCTGCAAAAAAAGGTCTTATTAATGCTGCCGGTGTGCGTCTTCACAAAGAAATGGCACATCTTGATACCAAACAAAACAATATGCGAAAAATCGGAACAGCAAACATTATCGAAGTAATGGACAGATACGACCTGCTTCCGACACATAATTTCCAGTTTGGCAGCCATCCCGAGACACCAAAAATCTCATCAAAGGTTTTTATCGAAAAATATGTCACACAAAACCTTCCCGACGGCTGCTGGTATGGCTGCTCTATGAGCTGTGCAAAAGCTGCCGACGGGTTTGAGCTTCGCACAGGTCCATACAAGGGTCACAAGGTCTGTGTTGACGGACCTGAATACGAAAACGCGGCAGGGCTCGGCTCCAATGTCGGCTGCTTTGACCCGCATTGGATACTGGAGGCTAATTTTTACTGTGACACTTATGGTGTGGATACCATTTCAATGGCAACAATGACCGCATTTGCTCAGGAGTGCTATCAGCGCGGTCTTTATAACCTGAGCGATACCGAAGGTCTGGATATGCGCTGGGGCAACGGCTTTGCTCTTTGTGAGCTTATGCACCAGATGGCAATGGGTGATGGTTTTGGTGTTATAGTCGGCAAAGGAATAAGACAGCAAAAAAGGATTTTTGCAGAGCGTTTCGGCAAGGTCGCGCCGGAATATGAGCATATGCTTGAAGGTATTTCCAAAGATGACATAACCGAGCTAAAGATAGATAAACCAATCCCTACCTCTCATTTTAATAAAAACCTGGCAAACTGTGAATTTTTACAAAGCATTGATTATGACGACAATAAAATCCTCGCCGAAATAAAAGACACTATTTACGAAAATGCCGGTGCTAATAATGACAGCGCTTTTATCGCTAAGCCTGACAGAATTGGGAGAATTAAAGGCATACCAACTATCAGCCGCGAGGAAATCTCCGATTGGCCGGTTGGCAAACCATACTATAGCGATGATCCGGATTGTCCCTATACAAACTCCCGTCCTTGGATAAAGATGACCTCAGAGCAGGTTTCTCAGATGGAAGAATTTGGCATGGAAAATAAGGGTCTTGAGTATTCCGAGTATTTGATGAAGGAATCGCTTGCACAGCAGGGCGGATATGCACTGTGTAACAAGGGTCCGCAACATGACGAGGCATGGCTTATCTTTATGGATATGGTAAATAATCAAATTCCAACATTTGAGGACAAAGCCGAAGCGCTCCATTATTTCCCAATGTTTCGCACCTGGTTTGGGCTGCTTGGTCTTTGCAAGCTGCCATGGAACGATATTACTCCCGTAAATAACAAACACGAGAAGGAACCTGCAAAGATACCCGAGCATGTCCAAAACTACTTCGATATTTATGAGGGTGTGCTTGGATTTAAGCATACCGAAGCAACAATGGTACAACAAAGCGAGAGGGTTTATACATTTCAGCGTATATTTATCCTGCGCATGGGCAGCGGCCAACGCAAGCATGACACACCACCTGCGAGGTCACTCGGTCCGATTTCGGAGGGTGAGTACCTTTCTCGTCAGGAGCGTTATGACACGCAGATGAAGGATATCATCGGTGTTGACCCTATTGGTAAAAGCACCGCAGAAAAAGTTAAAATAACTATGGACTACCGATGGGATCAGTTTAAGCAATTGGTAGATGCAGTATACAAGCGCCGCGGCTGGACACCAAACGGCATTCCAACTCTCGAGAAGCTAATCGAGATTGAAATGGACTTGCCGGAGCTTGTAGAGGTTGTTAAACCGTACTTAAAAGCAGAGGGTTATTGGCCACATAGCACGTAAGGTATTTACCATAACTCTAACAAAACGCAATACAATAATAAATGAGGTGTTTAAATGACGATATTTGTAACCGGCGGAGCCGGATATATAGGAAGTCACACAGTGCTTGAGCTTATAAAAAACGGCTATGAAGTAATAGTTGCCGATAACTTTTCGAATAGTAAGCCTGAGGCTGTGGTGCGCATAAAAGAGCTTGCAGGACGTGATTTTAAGTTCTATGAAATTGACATATGTGACAGTAAACAGCTTGATAATGTTTTTACAGACAATAAGATAGATGGGATAATACATTTTGCAGGTCTAAAAGCTGTGGGAGAATCTGTAGAAAAACCACTTGAATACTATAAAAATAATTTAAACTCCACAATATCACTATGTGAAGCAATGAAAAATTATAATGTAAAAAAGCTTATTTTTTCATCCAGTGCTACGGTATACAGTGCAGATAATATTATGCCGCTCACGGAAGATTCACTGACAGGCGGGTGTTTAAATCCTTACGGTTGGACAAAATATATGTGCGAGCAGATACTGACCGATGCGGTCAGTGCAAATAAAAGCTGGGCAGTTGTACTGCTTCGTTATTTTAACCCTATTGGAGCGCATGAAAGCGGCAGAATTGGCGAGGACCCACAGGACATACCAAATAATCTTATGCCCTTTGTTGCGCAAACTGCAGTAGGGAAGTTTTCTCATTTAAAAATTAATGGAACTGATTACGACACTCCGGACGGCACTTGCATAAGAGACTACATTCACGTAGCTGACCTTGCGAAAGGGCATGTGACAGCGATTAAGTATCTTGAAAGTCATGAAGGAGTAAGTATATTTAATTTGGGAACAGGAAAAGGTGTCAGTGTACTTGAACTTGTTTCGGCATTTGAACAAGCTACAGGAGTAAAAATAAACAAAGAAGATGCCCCGCGTCGCTCCGGAGACTCGCCGGTTAGTTTTGCTTCGACAGAAAAAGCGAAAAAAGAGCTTGGTTGGGAAGCGAAAAGATCAATAATTGATGGCTGCGCCGACTCATGGCGCTGGCAAAAAAATAACCCTGAAGGGTATAAGTAGTAGCTGTTTATCACTTTCGGCGCTTTTTTTTGTTATCGATAATATCGCCACCTGCCTGGGCATATTTAATCAGCAAGTCCTTTTGCTCGTTTGTCAGAGAAGTCGGGACAACAACGTTTACGGAAACATACTGGTCTCCGCGTCCCGAGCCGCGAAGATGTGAAATACCTTTGTTGCGCAGCCTGAAAACAGAGCCGGTTTGTGTGCCTGCAGGAATTGTGTATTTGACATTACCGTCGAGAGTCGGGACTTCAAGCTGCGTTCCGAGAGTTGCCTGTACAAAAGAAATTGGCATAGTTAACAAAACAGAAGCCCCTTCTCTTTGGAAAAATTCATGTGGCTTAACATAAACGGTTACATACAAATCGCCTGTTTCGCCGCCATTTGCGCCCGCACTGCCTTGTCCTCTTACGGAAATAGTCTGACCGTTATCGATGCCACCCGGGATACTGACACTTATAGAGCGGTTGCGTCTCACCATTCCCAAGCCTTTGCACTTCTCGCAGGGCTCGTGAATAAGCTTGCCGCGCCCGTTACATTTCGGGCACTCTGCAGTACTTTGCATCACACCAAAAGGAGTCCGCTGCTGAGTTGAGACAACACCTCTGCCTTGACATTCGGAACATTTTTCGGCTGTTGTGCCTTTTTTGCAGCCCGAGCCTTCGCATTCATCACACTTTTCGATTCGCTGCACATTAATTTCTTTATCACAACCAAATGCTGCTTCTTCAAATGTTATGGTGAGATTAGCTCGTATGCGCTCACCTTTTCTCGGAGCATTTCGGTTGCGGCCGGCTGAGCCTCCGCCGCCTCCGCCAAAAATGGAACTGAAAATATCACCAAGATCGAAGTCCATTCCGCCAAAGCCGCTAAAACCTCCGCTAAATGGGTTGCCCCCGCCATAGCTCGGGTCGACACCCGCATGTCCGAACTGGTCATATCGTGCCTTTTTATCGGAATCGGACAAAATCTCATAAGCTTCGTTAATTTCCTTAAAACGAGCCTCTGCTTTAGAATTGCCCGGATTAACATCAGGGTGGAATTTCTTCGCCTGCTGCCGGAATGCTTTTTTGATTTCTTCGTCTGACGCGCCCTTTTTTAGTCCGAGCGCGTCATAATAATCTCGTTTTTCGCTCGCCACATTAAGTCTCCGATGTCTTTAATACTCTTATATATCTCAGTCGTCAACAACCTCGTAGTCGGCTTCGTAAAACTCGTCCCCGCCTCCCGTAGCATCGCTGCCGGGAGCCCCGCCTCCATGGGAAGCATTTCCGCCGCCAAAGCCACCCGGGTCTCCCCCGCCTCCGTCTTGTGGAGGTACTTGGCTGTAAAGCTTTTCGCTGACGGCATAAAATGCTTTTTCCAACTCGCCTACAGCATCCTTAATACTCTGTGTATCTGTGCCGTTCATAGTGGTTTTGACTTTTTCGATAGCAGCCTCAATATTTTGCTTATCGTCTGCTTCAATTTTGTCTCCCATTTCATCTAATGTTTTCTCGCTTTGATATACCATTTGGTCGGCATGATTACGTGTATCTACCTCATCTTTACGTTTTGCATCCTCTTCGGCATATTGCTCGGCTTCCTTGACAGCATTTTCTATATCTTCCTTAGACAGGTTTGCCGAAGCTGTGATTGTGATATTCTGCTCTCTGCCTGTGCCGAGGTCTTTTGCAGAAACATTAACGATTCCGTTTACGTCAATATCAAATGAAACATCAATCTGCGGGATGCCTCTGCGGGCAGGCGCGATGCCGTCTAAGTGGAACCTGCCGAGTGATTTATTATGCTGTGCCATATCGCGCTCGCCTTGCAAAACGTGAACCTCAACCGATGTTTGATTATCCGCTGCGGTCGAGAATATTTGGCTCTTCTTAATAGGAATGGTAGTATTACGTTCGATGAGCTTTGTACAAATTCCTCCCATGGTTTCAATACCAAGCGAGAGAGGTGTGACATCGAGCAGCAAAATGCCTTCGACATCACCGCCGAGTACACCACCTTGAATAGCGGCTCCGGCTGCGACACATTCATCGGGATTTATGCCGCGAAACGGGTCTTTGCCGGTGATTTTTTTAACGGCATCCTGAACAGCGGGGATTCGTGTGGAACCACCAACGAGCAGAACCTTGGTAAGCTGCTCCGGTTTTAGCCCGGAGTCTTCTATAGCCCGCTTGACAGGTGTCATGGTTTTTTCGACTAGGTCTGCTGTCAGCTCGTTAAATTTTGCTCTTGTTAAGGTGCAGTCAAGATGCTTCGGCCCTGTTGCATCTGCTGTTATATAAGGCAGATTGATATTTGCAGTTGTCATGCCCGAAAGGTCGGTTTTTGCCTTCTCGGCAGCCTCGCGCAAACGCTGAATAGCAATTTTGTCTGTGGCAAGGTCAACACCTGAGGTTTTCTTAAACTCTGCAAGCAAATGCTCCATGATACAATCGTCAAAATCGTCACCGCCCAGACGGTTGTTACCTGCTGTTGCAAGAACTTCTATAACACCGTCGCCAATCTCAAGGATTGACACGTCAAATGTACCACCACCAAGGTCGTAGACCATTATGTTCTGGTCTTGTTCTTTGTCGAGACCGTATGCAAGTGCTGCAGCTGTGGGCTCGTTAATGATACGTTTAACGTCAAGGCCCGCAATTTTGCCTGCGTCTTTTGTTGCCTGGCGCTGAGAGTCGGTGAAATAAGCGGGCACTGTTATAACCGCTTCTGTTACTTTCGTGCCGAGATATGCTTCGGCATCACTTTTAAGTTTCTGCAAAATCATCGCAGAAATCTCCTGCGGTGTGTATTGCTTGCCGTCTATATCAACCTTAAATGAACTACCCATCTCTCGTTTTATTGATGAAATCGTACGGTCGGGGTTTGTGATAGCCTGGCGTTTTGCAACATGACCTATCATGCGCTCGCCTTCTGCCGAAAACGCAACAACAGACGGTGTTGTGCGGTTACCTTCGGCATTTGCTATAATGACGGGCTCGCCACCCTCGATAACAGCAACACAAGAGTTTGTTGTTCCCAAGTCAATTCCTATAATTTTTCCCATTTCTGTTTACCTCCTGAAATGTAATGTTTATGATTTAATTTGCTACAACAACTGTAGAAAAACGTATTACTCTGTCTCCTAAAACAAAGCCTTTTTGATACTCTTCGGCGATGATACCCTCACCAAGACCGGGGTCTACAATTTTCATAACCGCATTGTGACGTTTCGGGTCAAAAGGCTCTCCGACTGCAGGGATATGACGCACTCCCATGTCCTCAAGAATTTCTGTCAGTTGAAGCATAATAAGCTCTATGCCTTTGTAGTATGACTCGTCTGAGCATTCTATTCTGAGAGCACGTTCCAAATTGTCATACACAGGCAGCAGCTTTGTGATTACATCTGTGCGTGCGTCACTATAGGTGGTTTCGCGCTCCTTTGCGCTGCGCTTACGGAAATTATCGTATTCGGCAGCGAGGCGCAAATATTTATCCTTTTCAACTGCAAGCTCCTCTTGAGGAGTGACTTCCGGAGTTGTCTCCTGAGCTTCTGCAGCTTCGTTTTCGTCCATAGTGTTTTCTGTCTCGGCTTTAGCGGTGTCGTCCGTGTCCGACCGGGCAGAGGTTTTAGTTTTAGCCAATATCATCATCTCCTGACTTGCCGGATTTTGTCAACTGGTCTGCGTTTATTGCGCAGCCGGCGATTTGTGCGTTTGTGCCTGATAAAAGTAAGCTCAACCCTTGAGCGATATATGAAAGATGAGTTGCAACCTTGGAATAGTTCATTCTTGTCGGTCCGACTACACCGATGAGTCCTTGCATGTCGCCCCCTGCATCATATCTGACAGTTACAATACTGGAGTCCTTGAGCTGCTCTGCAAGATTTTCAGGACCAATAGTAATTTTTACTTCTCCTGTAACATCCGGTGAGGGCAATCTGACAAGCTCGTTGACGTCAGAAAGGTAGCGAATAATACGTTGAGCCTTGTCAACATCGCGGTATTCGGGATGATCCAGGAGATTTACTGCTCCTGTAAAGCTTGCTCCGACAGCTTTTGCTTCAACAAGCAGCTCAATAATAAAGCCGGCGATAATTGCAACTATGCCACTTGTGTCTGCAACGGCGCGTTCTGTTGCGGTTATGAGATTTGGGGTGATGCGTTCCTCAGCAATCCCTGTAAAGCTTGCGTTAAATATTGCTGATAGCTTTGATAGTACTTTTGGGTTAAAAGGTGATGTCAGATGAACAAGTTTATTTTTTACAGTGTCGTTGCTCAAAAGTGCTATTATAATAAATGTATAAGAATCTACGTTGATAAAATCAAATCTTGCAATACTGACGATACCCGTTGACGAGGTCATTGCATATGCAGGATATGTTGTCAGACGTGATGTCAGGCCTCCTACCTCGTCGAGCATGTAGGGTCTTACTGCCAGATTGCTGTCAAGCGTTCTGTTGATAACCAGAGCATCATCGGTTGAAATACCCTGAGCATGCATAAGCTCGTTGACATATAAGCGGTAACCGAGAGATGAGGGGATCCTGCCTGCTGATGTATGCGGCTTTTCCAAAAGACCGAGGTTTTCGAGTTCGGACATTTCGCTGCGGACAGTAGCCGACGAGAGAGTTGAACCCAACTCCTCGACGACGGCTTTCGAGCCTATAGGCTCCGCTGTTTTGACATATAACTCTACAACGGTGCGCAGAATACTTTTTTTTCTCTCACTGAGACTCATCGGAAACCTCTGCTTCTAACTTTAGCACTCGACGACCGAGAGTGCTAACAATAAGATACCACCATTTTAATTACCTGTCAAGAGATATATTTTTATGTTATAATACACAAAAGGGGTTGATACAATGTCGAAAGCAAAATTGGTTAACATAAGACTGAGCGACGATGGAGCATCTGTTATAATAATCGATCAAACGTTACTGCCAAACGAAACTAAATATCTCACACTAAGCACGGCGGAGCAATTATATGAAGCAATATACTCGCTGCGCGTCCGCGGCGCGCCGGCAATTGGTATATTTGCAGCTTATGCACTATATGTCTTGGCAAAGCAGATAAAAACAGATGACTACGAAGTCTTTGCTTCGGAAACTGATAAGTTTAGCAAGTACTTAAACTCATCGAGACCCACGGCAGTTAACCTGGAAACACAACTTCGCAGGATGACCGATACGGTCAAACATATGAAAAACGAACAACCTGCAAAAATAACCGAAGCGATGAGACACGAAGCTGATTGTATATATAGCGAAGATGTTAAAATGTGCAAAGCTATATCGGAACACGGGCTTACACTTATAAAAGACGGTTATGGCATAATGACACAATGTAATGCAGGACCGCTTGCGACATCAAAATATGGTACAGGCTTGGGTCCGATAATATTAGCCCATGAACGTGGTATGAAGCTTTTTGCCTATGTATGTGAAACCCGTCCGCTGCTGCAGGGAGCGCGCCTTACATCATATGAACTCAGTGAGCGCGGAATCGACTGCACTTTGATATGTGACAATATGGCGAGCATTGTAATGAGTGAAGGTAAGATAAATGCTGTTTTTACAGGCTGTGACCGTATTGCAGCAAATGGCGATGTCGCTAACAAAGTAGGCACGAGTGGTCTTGCTATACTTGCAAAACATTACGGGATTCCTTTTTATGTATTCGGTCCTTCTACAACAATCGACAAAAACTGCCCGACCGGTGCTGACATTGAAATTGAGCTTCGCAGTCCGGACGAGATCAAAGAGATGTTTTATACAAAACCAATGGCTCCCGCCGGTGTCAAATGCTATAATCCCTCATTTGATGTTACTCCAAATGAGTTGATAACAGCAATTATTACAGAAAATGGAATATTAAGCACGTCAAGAAGTCTGTATAATTAATGCTTTATAAGAGTGATTAGCTTTACTCTTTTGGAGCAACAGCAAAATAAACAGTAATAGCATAAATTATTACAAAAATATGTAAAAATTATACAAAAAAAGTGTTGACAAGCATATAATCTTATGTTATATTGTACATATGCAAAGGCAGTTATCGTAGAAAATCGAGTCCCAATGAGGTTTACTTTAACTATCGGTTCATGGCAGACAGGGTCAATAAGACCAAATTGGCACAACCGCGGAGAAAGACCGCCGGTACCCTAAAAGGGGATTGTATGGTGTGCATGTGCTGCATCGGAGACGGATGTTTGTAGACAAAAGGGGTTCGAAAATAGAAAGGTGGTTAAACTCTGTTGATATTTGAGTACCACGAGTAGCCCCGCATTCGCATAGGACGGATGCGGGGTTTGCAGTATTACAACTTCTGTTCAAACCTCATACGATGTTGCTGATGTAGTACCACCTGAGCCGGTCCAGTTTGTGTGGAACTTTTCACCTCTTGGCTTATCTACCCGCTCATAAGTATGAGCTCCAAAATAGTCGCGCTGAGCCTGGAGTAAATTTGCAGGTAGTTTTGCCGTGCGATAACCGTCGTAATAAGTCAAAGCGCTTGCAAATGCCGGTATTGCAACCCCGTTAGTAATAGCTGTAGCGCAAACTCTGCGCCAGCCGTCCTGTGCTTCTCCCAGAGCATCTTTGAAGTAATCGTCCAGCATCAGATTATCAAGCTTGGGTGCTTTGTCAAATGCTTCTTTAATATTCGATAAAAATACCGAACGTATAATACAACCACTGCGCCAAAGCATTGCAATATCCCCGTAATTCAAATTCCAGCCATATGTTTCGGATGCCGCGCGCAAAAGCGCAAAGCCCTGTGCATAAGAAATAATTTTAGATGCAAAAAGCGCTTTACCTATATCATTGACAAAGTCCAGTTTTTCAATAATCAGGTCTAAGTCACTATCATCCTTACCGGATGCTCTCCCTGCCGGAGCCGGTCCCGGTAAAACCTGACAGGCGCGGACCCTTTCGTCCTTTAGAGCAGAAAGACAGCGGGCATAAACCGCTTCGCTGATAAGAGTCAGTGGTATTCCTTCATCAAGTGAGGCGACAGACGTCCACTTACCTGTACCCTTTTGCCCTGCAGTATCAAGAATTTTCTCCACCAGAGGCAACCCGTCATCATCTTTAAATGCCAGTATATCCCGTGTTATTTCGATTAAATAACTGTCTAAAATACCATCATTCCATTTCTTAAAGACCTCATACATTTCGTCGGCACTCATTGCAAGATATTCCTTCATTAAAAAGTATGCCTCGCAAATAAGCTGCATATCACCATATTCTATTCCGTTGTGTACCATTTTAACAAAATGCCCCGCTCCGTCGCTTCCGACCCACTGGCAGCAGGGTGTGCCGTCTGAAACCTTTGCTGCAATAGCTATAAAAATCGGGGCTACATGCTGCCATGCAGCTTCTGAGCCGCCGGGCATAATACTTGGCCCCTTTAGCGCACCTTCTTCACCACCCGAAACTCCTGTGCCGATATATAAAAGCCCTTTGGACTCAACATACTTAACACGTCTGATAGTATCCGGGTAGTGAGTGTTCCCACCGTCAATCAAAATATCTCCCGGCGACAGCAGGGGGATAAGCGCATCAATGTACTCATCGACAGGCTTTCCCGCTTTTACAATAAGCAAGATTTTCCTTGGTGTTTTCAAAGAGCTGACAAGCTCCTCGAGTGAATAAGCTCCGCATATATTTAAACCCTTAGCACGAGAACTCAAAAAACTATCGACCTTTTCCTTTGTACGGTTATAAACACAAACAGAAAAACCTTTACTTTCAATGTTCATAGCAAGGTTTTCACCCATAACAGCCAGCCCGACCAGCCCAATATCCATTTTTCCCATACTAAACCTCATTTCTTATCTTTGCACTCTTGCGTTGCCCTCATAAATATTCCAAACCATATCCTCATCGGCAGGCTGTGCATAGTCCTCATAAGCTGTTACGGCAAGCGCGCCGGAAGCCCATGCAAACTGCGTTGCTTTTTCAGGTTCCATTTCGGTCAAAACACCGTAAAGTAAGCCCCCGGCAAACCCGTCACCACCGCCAATGCGGTCGAGAACCTCAATCGGCCGCGGCTCGATGACTGTCCAAACATCACCAAATAGAGTAATTACTCCCCACAAATGCTCGCCAGCCGCGATAACCTGCCTCAGTGTATTGCCAAAAACGCAAGCATTTGGATAAGCTTCTTTGATACGTCCCACCATTTCTTTAAAACCGGCTATTTGAGAAGCAATGTCCGAGCCGCCTTCTTTGGGACCATCTATACCAAGACACAACTGATAATCCTCTTCGTTACCTATGAGAATATCAGTTTTGCTTGCCATGTCGGTAAAAGAAGCGCGAAGCTCTTTTTCACGCCCTTTCCAAAATGTTTTGCGGTGATTCATATCAAACGAAACAAGAGTTCCATACTTTTTTGCCACTTTTATACAGTCCTGACAAAACTTGGTTGTTTCGGGTGAAATAGCCGCAACAAGTCCGGAAAGATGCAAAATAGACACACCATCCTCACCAAAGATTTTTTCAAAATCATAATCCTTGGCATTTAAAACCCGCCCGACCTCGCCTGCGCGGTCATTATGCACGCGCGGGCCTCTCGGGCCAAAACCACTGTCGGCAATATTAAACTGATGACGATATCCCCACGGGTCACCTTGCAGAATGTCGGGACCGGCAAAGTCTATGTTTCGGCGACGAAGCTCGCTTTTTATGAAATATGATATAGGGCTGTCCTTTACGAAGTTTGTAAGCGCAAGCCCTTTTATGCCCAAAGCCGACGATATGTTAACCGCGTTTGACTCAGCGCTTGTAGCTTGCATGGTATATGTAGAGCTCGTATGCACAGGTGCGTGTCCTGTCGGAGTAATCCTCACACCCATACTTGTCGGCACAGCTATACCGTACTTGCAATTATTTCTTAAATTTAATTTCATAGTAACTCCTCTATTTTATCATTATCTGTATGAAAAACATCGTGCTTTTCTACAATAAAAATATTTATTTCATGCATTGACGGTCTGCTCCTACATATGATAGACTTTTGTATCCATAATTTACATATTATACAGGAGGAACCCCATAATGGCAGAAAAAATAAAATTTGAGAGCATTATCGATGAGCTTCGGGAGAAAACCGCAGGGTTTGACGCGAGTAGTTATCAAGGCTTCCTGGCTATCCAGGTCACTTTAAAGGATTTAAAGAAAGTTTTATATGTTGAGGTAAAAGAAGGCAAGCTTTCGATAGAGCCGTATGAGTATAATGACCGCAATGCTAATATTACTATATCTTCAGCAAATTTTGTTAAAATGATCAACGGGAAACTGGATAAGGTAGCTGCATTTCTCACAGGCAAGCTAAAGATAGACGGAGATGTTGAAAAAGCGAAGGAGCTTTCAAATCTGTTTGTCAAAAAATAGAGTTATCCCAATTATCCCAAAAACATTTGCGCCCAGTAGAGCCTGCCGTTTTCGTCCATAGCAACGGCAACACCAAGGTGAGTGAAATCCGGGTCTAACATATTTCTCATATGCCCCGGTGAGTTCATCCAGCCTTGTACGACACCTGCTGCGGTTCTATATCCTGAAGCCAAATTTTCTCCCAATGCGTTATATGTTCCGCCCAAATCTGTGTAGGCGGAAAAACATTCTCTTCCATCGGGGCGGGTATGAGAAAAAAGTGTTATTATCTCTTCCGCTCTGATTGCTGCTGCATTATTTAACGTAGATGTCCCTGCTGATAATGCAGGCACACCATGGTTTTCTCTTTCTACATTTGTCAGCCTGAGAACCTCAGATGCAAGCGCGCTGAGATTGGCATCTGCGGGGGGCGGTGCTGTAGGTGGCTCCGGTGTTATTGTGTCATCCACAGGAGGAGTCGCCGGTGCCTGAGGTGGCGGAGTTGGAGACGGCGACGGCGGAGCCGTGGGAGTTGGTGTTGGTGACGGAGTTGGTGTTGGCGATGGTGACGGTGATGGCGACGGTGTTGGTGTCGGAGACGGCGGAGCCGTGGGAGACGGAGACGGAGATGGCGGAGCCGTGGGAGTCGCCATTAATGCACTAAGGATGACATTTAACCTTTCGATTTGCTGATTTGCAGAGTCGAGTAAGCCTTCAGTCATTAACTCGCTTAGAGAAGTATCGCTTTGAATACGTTCTATCAGTGTAATAAGCTCTAAAATTTGTTGCTCAATTTCTCTGATATTTTCGCTGTCTATCTCGGCTTTAGCTATTTCGGCGAGAGCTTCCGAATAATAGTAATATATTTCAAACATATTATCAGTAAGCTGCGGCATGTCATCGATATGCTGCTCATTTTTGTCTTGGTTGTTTTGGCGGTCGCCTGTTAAAAAATATATCGACAACACAGCTGCTATCAACGTAGCTGCCGCACAAGACAAAATGATAATATGCTTTTTATTTAGCCTCATATTTGACCTCATACACTTGCCTGCGTGAAAACTTTCGCCCACCTATTTTAGCATATATCACATGCATTTCACAAGGTTATACTTTCAGGTAATTATAATAGAAAAAAATATTAAATATGGCACTATTATTCTCTATATAACTGTGATAAAATACATGGAAATATTATGACACGGTTTCATAAGAGCCGTTTCTTCAAAAGAGGTTTATTTACATGATTAATGATTATGCTGTTGCAAAGGAAAAACTGCTTAGTTTAACAGACATAGATGCAGGGTCGATAAATGGTATGTCCAATAAGCAGCTTTTAGCATTTGCTCAATCGCTTAGCATAACTGCCGCTACTTTTCCCGTGCAAAAAGAAGAGCTTGAATACTCGTTTAAAGAGGGAAATCTTGAAATGGTTTTCCAGCTGTTAATGGTGATGGCAAGTGCGTTGAGTCAGGTCCATGCAGATTCATTGGCTCAGGATTGCGAGAGATTTCTTAATACCAACAAGGATATGAATACCGTCCGTAACGAAAAGGTCAAGGCCTTTATTGACTACTTTTTACCCATGCTTGCAATATTTTATGCCGATGTACACAAGGTACTGCTCGAGCTGGAGGTTGACGAAGAGGATAAGCCCGAGGAAACAGGACCTGTTAGTTTTAAAGATAAAATTCTCACAGTCGGCGAGCTTGATGCAGAGTTTATTAAAGAAATGTCCGACGAGGCTCTAAGCTCTTATGTACAGGACTTAAATACGTTTACGACTGAGTATGAAGCACAGGAAAAAGGGCTAAAGCATGCGATTAAACGAAAGCATTACGCATTTGTTATGCAGTGGCTCACAGCGCTTGAAAAGTCTTTGTCCAAAATTCACGCAAAGGGTCTTGCCGATGATTGCGCTTATCAAATTAAAGCAAACAAGGATTTTAATACAATCAGGCACGAGAAGCTTGAAGTTTTTATCGAATATTTTCTTTCCTCCACATCGATTCTCGCGGCAGACATCAAAGCATTAAAACTGCCGGATACGGTACTTCCCGAAGAGGTGCAGGGTGATTCTGTCAAGCATGCAGCGCCCGACATTGAAATTTTGTCTACCGGAACCTCGGAAAATGCAAAAACCGTTCTTATAGTCAATAAGATGAAAATGTTTATGAACAGTATTAAAAACGCACTTAATGATTCGGGTCATAAACTCATCGGTGTCACATCTGCGGAGTCTATGGTCAGCTATCTAAAGATTGAAAAGCCAAACCTGCTTGTTCTTGATGAGGATTTGCCACAGGCAAACATGCTTGTCTTAATGAAAATAATCAGAGCAACAGGGCACCAAGCGCCGATTCTTATCACAACCGGAAAAATAACAAAAGACAAAATGGTCTCGTATATGGAAGCGGGGGTAGCAGACTTTATAATGAAACCTATAACTCCCGGTGATGTTCAGAAAAAAATTGATAAACATCTATCATAGGGAATGAAATAAAGCACATGATATTTAATATGACAGTTTTTTTCATATCTGTAGTGTTTTTTGCATTTTTAGGTTATATCACCTGTGGTATTTGGTTTAAAAGCATACGCACTGCAGCGCTTAAGCTCTTTTTTACATTAGGGCTGATGCTCTCGTTCTGGACTCTTTTTAACGGGGTTAGCATTTTACTGACACAAGAGATGTATGAACTGGTTTATCCGGTCTATCTAACTCTTGCGTGTTTTTTGCCGACCACATTTTTATGGTATTTTCTGTACCTGACAGAATCAAAACTAACCGGTAAAAAATGGCTGTTGCCGGTGCTCGCGATTTGTCCTTTGACCGATTTAATACTTCTGTGGACGAATCCCGCTCATGGAAGACTGATTGCCGGATATGACGGCATGCACCCTATTGGTGGGGATCTGTTTCCGCTGCACGTATTATTAGGTTATACCCCTTTGTTTTTTGGCGTTATTTTCCTTGCAGTATACATAATTAAAAACGTCAAAAAGATTCCTTCGCTCGCATATATAGGGTTTGGAGTCATACTAACTATTACATTTAACATAATATATACATTCGGAGTCATAGATTTAGGCTTTGATGTTACTCCTTTTACTTTTATTATTTTATTTAGCGGATTTGTATTATATTCAGCCAAGCTAAGGCAGTTTGAGATGGTTCAAAGCGCTGAGCTGCAGTCATCAAAGGCTCAGTTGGAAATAGCTCATGAGCGTTTTCGCACCATGAAAAACACCACACTTGCAATGTTCGATTCAAACCCGCACATAAACATTCTTTTTAACGACCGGTTTGAAGTTATTGACTGTAACACCTCAGCTCTAAAATTTATGGGTTTTTCATCAAAAGAATCATTTGTTGCAGGATTTGCAGAGAATGTCACAAAAAGTCTACCGACAGTTCAACCGGATGGGCGGATATCGCTTACACTAATGGACAGGCTTGTTAATGCTACAAAAAAAGGTGTCGATAAGTTTGAAACCGAGCTTATTTTGGGCGGAAAGAGTACTATCTTAGACATTGAATTTAGGAAAATCCCGTATGAAGACAGCTTTGCTATAATTGCTTATGCCCACGATATAACAGAAACACGGCGTCGGGAACGTGAGCTTATAAAAGCACACAATGCTTATGATGTGCAGCTAATTAGATTAAATGCTGTTGTTAAAGCTACTAAAATAGGCATGTATGATGTAGGAATTACAGACAACGACTTTTTCCATCCGGATAATACCTACATCTTTACGGATGAGTTTAGAAATATGCTCGGTTATACAAACGAAAAAGATTTTCCCAACACATTTGAAAGCTGGAAGACACGTTTACACCCCGATGATATAGAAAAAGCACTCACAGGTGTTGTCAACCATATTTCTGATATATCCGGCAAAACCCCGTATGATGCAGAATACAGGCTTCTTCGCAAGGATGGTGAGTATGCATATTTCCGCGCATGTGGCGAAGCTATACGCGACAAAAACGGCAATACTCTCCGTATAGCCGGTGCTCTTATGGATATCACCGAAGCAAAAAATACACTCATCAGTACAGAGCTGCAGCTGGCAAAAATAAACTTAATTAATAAAGCAGCACATATAGGTTTATGGGAGCTCGAAACTAATAGCGCTGATCCGATGAACATTAAAAATATCATTACATACTCAGCAGAATTTAGAGAAATCTTAGGATATAATGATGAAAATGACTTCCCGAATGTACTGAGTAGTTTTCATGATTGTCTGCATCCGGATGATTACCAAATGGTTACGGATAATATGAACAACCACATTTTGGACACTTCGGGACAAACACCCTTTGATGCCGAGTATCAGGCAATGAAAAAGAATGGTGAATATATATATGTCCGGGCAACAGGGCAGTCTATCCGTGATGAAAACGGCACTGCTGTGCGTACCTTAGGCACGATAATGGATATAACAGAAGAGATAGATACACTTGCCAACACAGAAAAGCTACGTCAGCAGGCAGAAGAAGCCAATCACTCCAAGAGTGTTTTCCTTGCTAACATGAGCCACGAAATCCGCACACCGCTCAACGCTGTAATCGGACTGTCCGAACTGGTTTTAGATACAGACAGCACTCTTAATGAGGAAAGTCAATACAGATTGGAGCAAATCAATAACGCAGGCACAACACTACTGAGCACTGTAAATGATATTTTGGACATTTCAAAGATTGAAGCCGGTAAGTTTGAACTCATTACAGCCATCTACGATATTCCAAGTATGGTAAATGATGCTATAACACAAAGCATCATGCACAAGGAAGATAAGCCTATCGATTTTGTATTGGATATGAGCGAAAAACTCCCTACACAGCTTTATGGTGACGAGCTGAGAATCAAGCAAGTGCTAAACAATCTCCTTTCAAATGCCTTTAAATATACACTGTCCGGAACTGTTAAGCTATCCATAAACTTCACAAGAGAAGATGAATCTGTTTGGCTGAGTTTCGCCGTCAGTGACACAGGAATAGGTATTAAACAACAAGACATTGACAAACTTTTTGGCGATTACGTTCAGCTTGACGTGTCATCTAATCGAAGTGTTATTGGAACAGGACTTGGTCTGTCTATCGCAAAAAGACTGGTAAATCTTATGAACGGCGAAATTACAGTAAACAGCAAATACAACAAAGGCAGTACTTTTACTGTCCGGATTTTGCAAAAGCATGCAACTGATGACATTATCGGCCTTGAAGTAGTTAACAGCCTCAAACGGCTTAATTACTACGAACAGAAAAGAAAGCATTATGGATTTATTACACGCACAAAACTCCCTTATGCGCGTGTGTTACTTGTTGATGACGTGGCAACCAATCTTGATGTAACCAAAGGCCTAATGAAGCCATATAATATGCAAATTGATTGCGTCAGTAGTGGTCAGGAGTCTATTGAAGCCATGCTGGACAGCACTATTCGCTACAATGCTATATTTATGGACCATATGATGCCCGGAATGGACGGAATTGAAGCAACAAAACGCATCCGTGAAATAGGCACCGAATATGCAAAAAACATTCCTATTATAGCTTTGACAGCAAATGCTATAGTAGGTAATGAAAAAATGCTTTTGCAAAACGGCTTTCAGGCATTTATATCCAAGCCCATCGAAATATCTCATTTAGATAATGTGCTTCATGAATGGGTCAGAGATGAAAAGTTGGAAAAGCTATATATAGATACTAATAAAAATGAAGCTCCGGATGCCGGAAATGATATAAACTGGCAAGCTTTGAAAAAAGGTATTTCAGGGTTAAATATTGATAAAGGGATAATGAATTTTTACGGAGATAAAAATGCATATCTTACGGTTTTGCGTTCATATGCAAAAAACACTCCGCCTCTTCTCGAAGCTGCAAAGGATGTTTCGCTCGATAATTTGGCACATTATGCTACAATTGTGCACGGAATCAAAGGTTCAAGCGCAGGGATATGCGCAGATAATATCGCTGCCCTTGCAGAGACTCTGGAAAAAGCCGCCCGCAAAGGAGATTACAACTATATTCTTGCACATGGTAAAAACCTTGCGGAAGCAACACAAAGACTGATATTAAACATCAAAGCAATCGTTGATGAGGTTGACTCGGACAATCAAAAACCAAAAAAAGATAAACCTGATGAGGAAACATTAACTAATTTGCTGCAAGCTTGCCGTGACTATAAAATGGATAGTGTTGACGCAGCTCTTGACGAGCTTGAAGCCTTTGAATATAAAAAGCACGGTGACAATGAGCTTATTATCTGGCTTAGAGAAAATGCCGAGCAAATGAATTTTGATGAAATAATAAAAAAACTTTCGTAAAAATAGAAGCAACTAATGTAATGGAGGAATATATAATGGAAGGAACACGTAAAAAAATTGTTATCGTAGATGATAATGCTTCAAACCTTGCAACAATAAGAGAACTCTTAAAGCCTCACTATGAAGTATATCCCGCACCTTCAGCCATAAAACTTTTTACCCTCATAGGTAATATGGTTCCCGATTTGGTTTTACTGGATATAGATATGCCGGGAATGAGCGGATACGAGGTAATGCAGGTCATGAACGAAAATCCGCGGTTCAAAGACATACCGGTTGTACTGGTCACAGGCAAGGACGATCTGGAAAGTGAAATAGAAGGAGTTAACCTCGGTGCGTTGGATTACATAACAAAACCGTTTTCAGGAGTCCTTTTGCTCCGCCGCGTCAGCAACCTATTACTTATAGAGGAGCAAAAAAAGGAAATCGCACAGTTGCGTGAACAACTTGAAAATAAATAATAACAGTAAAGCACGAAATATTCTCATAACCGGTGTCATTTTTATGGTCAGTATCGGTGTGCTTTATTCATGGAGTGTTATAAAACAGGTTATTGAAGCCGAGTGGGGCTGGACTTCAACCGGGTCGGGGCTTCCGTTCAGTCTTGTTTTGATGTGCTTTGCCACAGGAAATCTTATAGGTGGCAGAGTGCAAATGAAGATAGCTGCCCGTATAGTCGGTACAATCGGGGCTGTTATGACAGGCTTTGGCTTAGTACTTTGCGGACTTATAGGTGATAATTTTGTTTTAGTCACTCTTTCTTTTGGCGTTATTACCGGTTTTGGAATTGGTTTTGGCTACAGCAGCTATTTACCGACAGTTTTAAGATGGTATCATCCCGAAAAAAAAGGCTTTGTCAGCGGCTGGATTATAGGCGGCTTTGGTCTGACAGCTTTGTATCTTGCGCCATTGGCATCACTGCTAATTGACCGATTCGGTTTACAGCCGGCTTTCGTTATACTCGGTATAAAAACATTAGTTGTCAGTATACCCTTGGCACAGTTTATTAAAAACCCGCCTGTAGAATATGTTCCACCGGAGCCGAAAAATATAAAACAAAAGACGGTTACATCACAGTGCAAAGACGTAACCTGGACACAAATGATTTCGACAGGGCAGTTTTATCTGTTATTTTTTATGTTCCTTTGCTCGGTATCAATAGGTCAAATGGTAATAGGTAATATCACAGGTATCGCCGGTATACAGGCAAATCTTACAGATCCTGCTGTTTTGGCGGGTCTTGTTGCATTTATGGCTCTTGTTAACGCAGCAGGGAGGGTAATAGGCGGCATTATATCCGACAAAATAGGCTGGGTAAATGTGCTTTTGATTGTATTTACACTGCATTTTGCAAACATGCTTGGTTTTGGATTTTATTCAAGCTTACCGCTAATTATCCTCGGAGTTACTTTTGCAGGATTATGCTTTGGAGCTACCTTGAGTGTATACCCGGCTATAACGGTTGAATGTTTTGGCATCAAAAATTATGGCATAAATTACGGGATTATGTACATGGCATTTGGTTTTGCAGGCATTGCTGCGCCTGTGATAGCCGGTTACTTTTTTGATTTAAACGGGAATTACAACAGTGTATATATGATTTGCGCCGCAGGAATGGTTATAATGATACTGGCAAACTTAACAGTCAGAAGACTGATTATAAAAAAATTCATAGGAGTAGTTATCATGAGTAATAATCACAGTCCTCCGCAGTATCCGCACTACCCACAGCAAAATCTTCAATACGTACAAGTGTATGTAAAACCCAAAATCCGCGGCAGAGGGTTTGGTATTTCTTCGATGGTTTTGGGGATAATAGGGGTAGTCTATTCATTAGTTGTGTTATTAATGGCATTTACTACAGTAACTGCTATAAAAATGACAGTCGGATTTAATGACCCGGGCTATCTTGCTGCGATAACAGCAGTAATTGTAATGGCTGTTATCTATTCGGTTTTTGCGATTTTAGCTTGTGTTTTTTCTCTTGTAGCCATGAGCAGAGGGTATAAAAACGGTGTTTCAATATCAGGTCTTGTGCTGAGCCTTATATCTTTTGCGTGCCTGATTTCCTCGGTAATTATCGTAATCGCACTCGCAGCATAAAATATGACAGGGGGACAGTAGAACCGTCCCCCTGTCCCGTGTTTGCTTTTATTATCAATATATAGTATAATAGGTGCATGAAAAAGAGTGTTATTGTACTATTTGTACTATTATTTATAGCTGCAGCCTGGTTTATTGGATTTTGGGTACTGGGACCGGAATCAATCAGCGGTGACCCACCCTCTGCCGGCGCATCTTCGACACCACCCGGCAGTCCGGGCACGGGCACAAACGACCCGACATTACCGGGCTCGGATGGTGATGATACTGACCCGCCGTCTACTCCCGGAGAAACAGACGGGGAGCGGGGTGACAGACGAAATGTTATGCTTATGGAAGCCGAGAGGCTTTTCTTAGGCTATTTTTACGAGGAGTCTCTTGAGCTTTTGCGCTCGGATGAGTCTTTGTTTAATGACGAAACTGAGCGTTTGGAGGCAGCAATACTCGATGCAATAAACTCACTAGTGCTTTATCAAGGTGATGTCAAGCATATTTTCACACATACACTAATAACTTATCCTGAGTTTCTTTACAGGAACATTACTACACCACAAAGCGGATATGCTTACTTTCTTTATCAGCGCGAGTTTGAAAAAGCTCTTCCGCTGTTATACGAGCGCGGTTATGTCTTATACGATATAAACGATTTGTTCGAAAAAGATGCAAACGGTAACATGCAACGCAAGGATATTTATCTTCCCCCGGGCAAAATGCCGCTTATATTCTCTATCGATGACCCCGGTTATGAAAACGCAAGAAGTCATGGTGGTGTCGGGTTTGCAAATAAGCTTGTTATAGACGAGTTTGGTGAGGTGGCAACCGAGGTTATAACCCCTGATGGTGAAACACTTATTACATATGACGGTGATGCATTTTTGCTTGTTGACATTTTTGTCAGAGATAATCCCGGATTTTCATGGCGCGGTGCCAAAGGTATCATTGCCGCAACAGGTGTAGTTTTCGATAAAAGCTCAAACGGTATTTTTGGATATGATTATCAAAAAGACGAAAATGCTGTAGAAATAGCTAAGCAGATAGCCGATAAAATCAAAGAAAACGGATGGCTCTTTGCTTGCCACAGCTTCACGCACAACACGCAGGTCCTAAAAACCCGTACAGACTACGACCTTAACAGATGGAACGAAAAACACGGATATGCACTTGGGACCACTAACATTTTTATATCACCTGCAGGAGTTTCGCCAACATGGCTGGGTTCTGCTGCTATGCAGGTTGTTAAGGATTACGGTTACGATATATTCTGTACGGTAGATAACAGGCAGGCTATCGAAGGTATCGGCACACCAATAATAACCATGGGCCGCATAGAAATCAGCTGGTACTCCCTGGTGCGATTTGCAGATACTCTAAACAGGGATTTCTTTGATACCTCAAAGGTTATCGACTCTCACAGACCACCTCTCAGCTTGAACTAATGATATGATACGTTTTTTTACTAAGCCGGAAAATATAACAGGAAATACCATTAAACTCAGCCGTGAAGACAGCGAGCATGTCCGTTCGCTTCGTCTTCGTCCGGATGAGTTTTTTGTTGTTTGTGATGAGCTTGGCAATGATTATTTATGTAAGCTGCAAAACGGTGGAGTAACACATGATAAATGCTCTGTTGCACAAATAGCCGAGCGACAAGACTCGCAATCGGAGCCTTCCGTTAAATGTACAGTATACATGGCTTATTCCAAGGGTGACAGACTTGACTATGCGGTTCAAAAATCCGTCGAGCTTGGAGCATATGAAATTGTATTATTTGAGTCAAAACGCTGTGTTGCAGTGCCAAGCAACATACCTAAAAAAATTGAACGTCTCCAAAGAATATCTCTGGAGACAGCCAAGCAGTCAGGCAGGGGGATAGTGCCGGTAGTGTCCGATGGTGGTACGTTTGAAGATATAATTAACACTGTGTCTGCTGCTCTACCCCGTGAAGACTTCAGGTCATTTCTGTTCTACGAAGATGAAACTAATCTTCACCTAAAAACCGTTTTGGAGCAGTTACCTCCGGATATAGATTCTATCGCAATTATTACAGGTCCCGAAGGCGGGTTCGAAGCTTCTGAGATTGAACGCGCAAAAGTAAAAGGGATACCTGTTGTATCCCTCGGAACCCGGATACTCCGCTCCGAAACCGCTCCTGTTGTAGCATTATCAGCGATTATGTTTTATACTGGAAATCTATAAAAGTAAAATATGTTTCCTAAAAATCTTTTGCGAGAGCGGAGTATGATTTTTAGGAAACAATATTCTACTTTTATTATCATAATACCTTCAGTTTTGTTACTATATTATAGCTAATTATCTTTGCGGATTTGTGCTCTTTTGATTTTACCACTGATTGTTTTTGGCAGTTCATCTACAAACTCCACTATTCTGGGGTATTTGTAAGGAGCTGTATTTTTTTTGACGTAGCTTTGCAGCACCCCAACAAGCTCGTCCGATGCTGTGTATCCTTTATTTAGTACAACTGTTGCTTTGACAACCTGACCGCGCTGCGGGTCAGGCGCACCTGTAACAGCACATTCAAGCACAGCTTCATGCTGCGAGAGCACACTTTCAACCTCAAACGGTCCTATACGGTATCCCGAGCATTTTATCATGTCGTCATTTCTGCCGATAAACCAGTAATAACCATCCATATCGCGCCAAGCTGTGTCACCTGTGTCGTATACATTACACCCGGAGGCATCCGGGGCAAATGCTTCGGCAGTCAGTTTTTCATCCATATAATACCCTTTAAACAATCCGACTGCCTTGGTATTTCTGACAATAATACGACCTTCCTGACCGTCCTCGCATGTGTTGCCGTCGGCATCAACAAGGTCAATGTCGTAAAGCGGTGCAGGTTTTCCCATTGAGCCGGGCTTTGGTTTAAACCATGGGAAATTTGCTATAAGTACAGTTGACTCGGACTGCCCGAAGCCTTCGTGCATTTGGAGTCCCCATATTTCATTTATTTTCTCAAAAATCTCCGGACTCAGAGGCTCTCCGGCATTACCGCAATGCTCTATTGCGCTAAAGTCATAGGCCTCCATATTTTCCGCGAGCATAAAACGGAACATTGTAGGTGGTGCGCAAAATGTTGCAATCTTGTATTTTTCGAGCCGTTCCATGACATTAGACGGCACAAACTTGTCCATATCATATGCAAACACCGGCGCGCCGCATATAAACTGACCGTAAATTTTACCCCAGCCAAATTTTGCCCAGCCTGAGTCTGACATAGAATTATGTAGTTTATCCTCGCGCACCTGCTGCCAGTATTTTGCTGTCACTATATGACCGAGCGGGTGTGAGAAATCGTGGAGTACCATTTTTGGCATCCCTGTCGTTCCTGATGTAAAATATATAAGCATCGGATCTGTTAGCTTGATTTCATCCGCTCCTGCCGGACGTGGGAAAATATCAGACTCCCCGGCTATCGCTTCGTTAAATGAAAGCCAGCCATCACGTTTTCCCGGTGTGAGTATTTTTATCTTAATTGTCGGACACTCCGGCATCGCCTCTTCCATTTGCGATACTATAAAACCATCTGCGTCGCTAAAGCACACGACAGCTTTTATCCTTGCAGAGTTAGCACGGTAAATAATATCCTTTGCAGTCAGCTGCATTGTAGCGGGGATAATAACCGCACCAAGCTTACAAAGTGCAATCGCAGTTATCCAGTATTCATAACGCTGGCGCAGCACGCACATTACAACATCACCTTTTCTAATGCCAAGGCCTCGGAAATAATTTGCCGCTTGATTTGAAAGCTTGGATAACTCGCCAAAAGTAAAGCTGCGCTCACCACCGTGGTCATCGCACCACATAAGTGCAAGCTTGCCGGGGGAAGACCCCGCCCAGCCGTCAACTATATCAAACCCGAAATTAAAACACTCGGGCACATCAATCTTAAAGTTTTCTACGAAATCTTCATATGAGTCAAATTCTATTTTTTTCAGATAATTTTTTAGCATTATTTTTCCTTTTGTTATTCTGTTATTATCGTTAAAAATCTTGCTTTTTCGTCTCCTACAGGTTTCTGACCGTGGGGGTGAGAAGGGTTAAAATAAACCGCATCTCCGGCACTTAATATGACTTCCTTATCGTCATATGTCAGTGCCATCGTACCTTCAAGTACCAGATTAAACTCCTGCCCCTCGTGTGTAACCAGCGCTGCCACAGGCTGTCCGGGCTCTAAAGTCACCAAAAGAGGCTCCATGACCTTTCCGCTGAAACGCGGCGCAAGATTTTCAAACATATAACCGGGATAGCGGTCGATGGTTTGCCCTTTTCCGCGACGGCATACCTGAAGAGTTGATATATGCGCTTGCTCGCCGGTTAATATCTCGGACATGTCAACACCGAACTTTTGCGAAATATGATACAGCACACTAATCGGAATGTTTTTCCCGCTTGTTTCATACTCAATATATGTAGCGAGCGCAACTCCTGTCTCTTTTGCCATTTCCTCTTGAGTAAGCTCAAAAATCTCGCGCAGCTCGCGAATACGCTCCGATATCATATGATATTTTTCGTCCATGTTGCTGTCCTCCTTAGCTAAGGCGGCAGGAATCGACTCCCGCCGCCTTTAAAATTTAACCGTATTATCCTTTGCTTGTCAAGTATAATTGTGATAGAATGGCAGAATCTTGTCGGTAAAAAGCATGTAGTTTGCTATAAAAGGAGTAGACAGTGGCTGCAAAAACTGAATCTGTACAATTAAACAGAGTGTTACCCCGCATAGAAACCTCTGCCGGAGAAGGTCTTACACCTGCTCAGGCACGTGAGAGACTGGAAAACGGATATGCAAACGTTGGTCCCGATTCTGCCGGAAAAACTGTCCTACAGGTAATTAAAGGGCATGTATGTACATACTTTAACCTGGTTTTTATGCTACTTGGACTTATTACACTATTTTGGGGCTCAATCGGAAATATATTTTTTATAAATGTTGTCATAATAAATACTGTTATAGGTGTTATTCAAGAGCTCCGCTCGAGAGCCGCACTTGCCAAGCTCACATTTATGTCAATGCCTCAAGCGACCGCAATCAGAGGGGGGCAGCAGATATCTCTGTCTGCAGAGGACACTGTTCTTGATGATGTTGTTATATTCTCATCGGGTCAGCAGATATATGCCGATGCTATCGTGCTCGCCGGTGAATGTCAGGTAAACGAAGCTCTTGTTACAGGTGAAGCGGATGAAATAACTAAAACTCCCGGTGAGCAGCTTCTTTCAGGTAGTTTTATTGTCTCCGGTGAGTGTGCCGCACGCCTGGATAAAGTTGGAGCTGACTCTTTTGTCGCAAAGCTAACACTTGATGCTAAGAAAACACGCAGCAAACTTTCCTCCGGCAGTATGGTCTCTGCACTCAAGCGGCTTGTACAAGTCATTGGTATCATAATTGTTCCTGTTGGTATTACCATGTTTATAATGCAGATGCACGGCGGTTTTGATGCCATTAAGGTTGTAGATAGTACCGTTGCTGCTTTGGTTGGAATGATTCCCGACGGTTTATATCTTCTGGTTTCAATAACTCTGACCGTAAGTGTCCTGCGACTCGCGCGGAAAAGGACACTTGTACAGGAAATGGGATGTGTCGAAACACTGGCACGCGTAAACGTACTTTGCGTTGATAAAACGGGCACAATAACCGAAAATGCCATGGAGGTCAAGGAGATTGCGCTGCTTTGCGAGGAGCGCTTTAATGCAGATGACATAGGCAGAATTATCGCAGATTATGTCGGCAACCTACCGGCAGAAAACGAAACCATGGCAGCTATCCAATCCTATATTAAGGCCCCTGCCACAAGACAGGCAGTTAAAACTATGCCATTTTCCTCTGCGGTCAAATATGGCGGGGTTTCATTCAGTAGCAATGAGTCGTACTTGCTTGGAGCTCCCGAACGGATTTTACACGACAGGTACTATAAGTATCAAAGTATAATTGAAGCACACTCTGCACGCGGATATAGAGTTCTGCTGCTTGCAATGTATGATAAAAATATCAACGAAGCGCTTGATCCGAACCGTCTTATGCCACTTGCTCTTATTTTAATATCAAACAAGGTCCGGGAGAATGCACCGCCTACATTTGAGTTTTTTGCAAAACAAGGAGTCAGGATTATTGTTATTTCGGGCGACAACCCCATGACGGTATCACAAATTGCCAGAGAAGCAGGTATTGAAGGCGCTGAGCGGTATATAGATGCTGCAGAGCTCACAACCGAGCGGAAGCTGAGGCGGGCAGTTGAGGATTATATCGTTTTTGGGCGTGTAACGCCCGATCAAAAACGAAAGCTTGTCCGTGCTTTGAAAAAAGCGGGAAATACAGTCGCCATGACAGGAGATGGTGTTAACGACGTTCTTGCACTAAAAGATGCTAACTGCAGTATTGCTATGAAGTCGGGCAGTGAAGTCGCTTGCCAGGTGGCTGATATTGTGCTGCTTGATTCGGATTTCTCCGCAATGCCGGCTGTTGTTATGGAAGGGCGCCGTGTTATAAACAACCTTCAACGTTCTGCTTCGTTGTTTGTAATGAAGAATATTTTTTCTTTCCTTTTTGCCTGCACTATAACCATACCGTTTTTATCGCTTTTCCCCATGGAGGGCTTGCAATTTACGTTATATAACTCAATGATTATCGGTATTCCGTCGTTTATATTGGCTATGGAGCCAAATTACAGTATAGTCAGCGGAAAGTTTCTTATTAACGTCTTTCGAAGTGCGTTACCTGCCGGTCTTACGTCTTTTATAGCCTTGACGTCGGTGTTTTTGTTGTTTCGGCAGCTTACCGAGCCGACGGCGCAGGAGATTGTCGAGATGCAAACCATGTCTGTTTTGGCGATTACTTTTGTCGGTTTTCTGATGCTTGTGCGTATATGTCAGCCATTTACCAAGCTGCGTATAGTGCTGCTAATCGGTGTGCTTATCGGTTTTATGGTCGGTTTTTTACTCTTTAGCGGTACTATTAACTTTATGCCTGAGGAGTTTGTGAAGCTGACACTACTGAGCGGCTCAAACATTCTGTGGCTTGTTGTGGTCTGCGTTGTTGTCACTCCGGTATTTTTCTTCCTGACTTATGTTACCAGGGTTAAACCAAGAAGTGAGGTAAGGTTATGAAAAAAAATAGCAAACAAGGATTTGTATTAAACATCGAGACAGGGTATTTTCAAAACAAGGGCGTCGATGTGATGGCATTTGACGATATTTATCCCGAGGGGCATCAGTCGGGTGTGAGTATTATCATGCATGGAAACCGCATTGCATCCAACGGCGACATCCGCTTCGACAAGCTTCCGGGGCAGTGGAACGCAGTGCCGAAGCAGGGTGAACGTGTGCTTTGTGAAGAAGGTAACACCATAACTACGTCGCTGCAGTTTCCCGACCCTGCGAGGAAAACCGGTTTTAATCCCATCGACTACCCCGATATAGATTTGGAATATACAGTTACGGTAAAAGGTGCCGGAGCTTCGGTTGAAATAATAGTAGACTTAAAGACACCGATACCGGAACCATTTGCTCAGAAAGTCTGTTTTATGCTTGAGCTTTTCCCGGGAGCACTTTTTGGAAAGCCTTGGATAATGGATGACAAGCAGGGTATATTCCCTGTGCAGCCAAATGGTCCTGTTATGTCACCGGAGCTGGACTTTATAGCACTACCCTATGCAGTTGGAAATACTCTCACAGTCCGTCCCGATGACCCGCTCGGATGCTTTACGGTTAAATCCGAAGAAACAAAGTTGAATCTTTATGACGGGCGCTTAAAGCATGCAAACGGCTGGTTTATTATCAGCAGTGATATACCCGGTGGCAAAACA
>Ga0123356_10001100_pt1 | contig 29997 bp, 19 predicted proteins | sample TergutEmb28metaG_2_FD_92546 | JGI IMG/M metagenome (GOLD analysis project Ga0123356, IMG submission 92546) | Embiratermes neotenicus P3 segment gut microbial communities from Petit-Saut dam, French Guiana - Emb289 P3 | ecosystem: Host-associated > Arthropoda: Insects > Digestive system > Gut ...
AGAAAGATACCCAACCTTTTTGTATTCAGCACTAAAGCTAATCGCTCCTTCCATTGGGGGCATGAGCCGCAATAAACCTTTAACAAGCGTTGATTTACCAGAGCCGTTTTCTCCTGCAATTAACAGAAAATCGCCGTCTTGCACAACGAAATTGAGATGATGAACGACAATATTCCCGTCATATCCAAATGCAGCATTTTGGCAATGTAAAACAAACTGTGTTTGCGGCATAATCAGTGCAACGCCTCCCGCAGGTTTTCTGCATTACGGCGCATAAGTTCAAGATACCCAAGCCCTGCGTCAAAATCACGCCTTGTAATATTGTGGATAGAATGAAGCAAGCGTTTTTTCGCGCCAGTCTCCCCGCTAATCGTATTTGCCATTCGTTCATTGGACAATTCAATATGAAACACAACCGGAATTCCCTCCGCCCTTATTTTGTCTATTAAAAAAGCAACTGTAGCAGCACTCGGCTCTGTTTCGGTGGAGCAGCCAGGGAATGCGGCAAACCATTCAAGACCATAAGCATCAGCAAAATATCTAAAGGGAAAACGGTCACCAAATATGATTGTATTACGTACCGCTCCGGCAACAACTGCAGCAAAAGCGGCGTCCAGCTGTTCCAGCTCTGCAATGTAAGCAGCGGCGTTTTGCTGAAAAAATGCTGCATTGACAGGGTCAATCTCGCAAAGAAGTATTGCAATTTCCCTGACAAGCTGTATTGCATTTCGGGGAGAAGTCCAGACGTGCTCATCGTATTCAATATCATCGCAGATATGCTCGTGGTCATCATGATCAGGATCATCATGATCTAAATCATCATGGTCATGATTGCATGCGACTCCTTCTACCAAATCAACAAAATCTATCATGGCAAAAATGCTCATATGCTCCGTATCCATTGATTGCAGAATACGTTCGATCCACATATCTGAATCGCCGCCTACAAATACAAAAACATCGCTGTTTTGAATGGTAATAATATCCCTTGGCGAAGGTTCAAACGAGTGGCTTTCCGCACCCGGCGACAGCAGCATGGACAGATTTACTCTATCGCCCGCAATTTGACGGACAAAATCATAGGCAGGAAAAATCGTTGCCGTTACATTGATTTTGCCTTCCTGTCGTACAGTATTTCTGTTTTGCCTGCAGCCTGCTAAAACAAAAAATACAACCGTAAATGTTATAACTATTAACAGTATTCTTTTCATAATAAACTCCTCTCAAAAAATAATAATGTTTTCATAAAACTCCTCCGCAAAAATATAAAAGAGTGTCTTTAATGGTGTCTGTCTGAAAAAAATGTTTTTCAGGAGTTAATGCGGACTTTTAATGTTATGGGTGAAAATTGATGTTGAGAAAAAACCAAATCCTTACGTTTTTTCCAGTTAAAGCAGGACAATAGAACAGCAAGACAAAAACAAACACTTGCCATTTTAAGCGTTTTTAGAAAATTCTTTAATACATTTATTTTTATACAGACAAGACAATTGGTCCCTATTTCAGTACATTCATGGTCAACATGGGAATAAATAAAGATTTCGCCAAAAACCATCGCAGAAATAACGCAAATCAACAAAGCGAGAAACAGTAATGTAGTTTTTGACCGCATTTCCATAACCTTGTTTATTTTACACGTTTTTGGCAGTTTTGGACAAGCTATCGCAATATGAAAAATAAAATATCTGTTCCAAGCCCCAAAAACCCAAGAAAAAACGGTTGTTTTAACCCTGCCTAAAGCCCCAGAATGAGCCTTGCAAACGTAAAGTACATTATGAGCGAAGCGGCATCCGCTATCGTGGTAATAACAGGAGCCGCCATCATTGCAGGATCAATGCCAATGCGTTTCGCAAGCATAGGCAGTAAAGCGCCTGCAGATTTTGCAACAAGCACCGTACAAACAAGAGCCAAAGAAACAGTAACAGCCAGCAATATATTCTTGCCATTCATTATATAAATACGCCCAAAATTGACTGCCGCCAAAGCAAGACCGCACAGAAGCGCAACACGGATCTCTTTCCAGAATACACGGAGAAAATCCCTTAACCGTATATCACCTAACGCCATACCGCGAATAATAAGAGTTGAAGATTGACAGCCCGAATTACCGCCAGTGTCCATAAGCATCGGAATAAAAGCCACAAGTATCGGCATTAACGCAAGGCTTTCTTCAAAACCTTCGATAATTGCTGCCGTTATGGTTGCCGAAAGCATTAATACCAAAAGCCACAGAAAACGGTTCTTCGCCAATTGAAAAATACCCGATTTCATATAGGGATCATCCGAAGGTTTTAATGCTCCCATTTTTTCCATATCTTCGGTATCTTCCTGAACAATGACATCCATAATATCATCAACCGTGATAATACCGACAAGCCGCTGTTCTTTATCTACAACAGGCATTGCCAATAAATCGTATTTCTTGAATTGATCTGCGATAATTTCCCTGTCATCTGTGGTGTGTGAAAAGACAGGATATTTATTCATAATATCACAAATACGATCATGAAGATTTGACAGCATAAGAGTTCTGGCAGAAACCTCACCAACAAGCACTCGATCATTTTTTATCACATAACAAGTATTGATGGTTTCCTTGTTTTGACCAATTTTGCGTATTGTATCAAACGCATCCTGTACCGCTTCATTTTCGTTCAGGCTGATATATTCCGCAGTCATAATACTGCCTGCTGAATTATCGGGATATTGCAAAAATTGATTTATCAGTTTTCTTTTTTCACTCTGAACATTTGCAAGTACACGACCGACCACATTGGCAGGCATTTCTTCGATAAAATCTACAGCGTCATCTACAAACAACTTATTTATAATCTCGCCGATTTCCGTATCGGCAAGAGCTTCAACAACAGACTGCTGATGTTCACTGTCCATATTGGCAAAAACATCAGACGCTATTGTCTTGGGTAAAACCCTGAACATTTGGATAAATTTATCTTTTTCCAGATATTCCAGGATTTCTGCAATGTCAACAGTGTTCATGTCGGAAAGCAATATTTTCAACTTCGATATTTCGATGTTGCCGTCCATAATGAGTAATAAAATTTCTTCTTTGTTCATTTGGGCATCCTTATAAATGCAACTTTGGGTATAAGGACACCTGACAACAGGCAAAACCTAATAAAAAACTTTTATGAGAATAAGCCTTTTAAGCGGCAAGAATTGGGCGAGGTAATAAGTGCCTGTTAAGATATAACACTTATCAGTAAGCCCGCAGTGTTTTTCTTACTACTAGGGTCAGGGTCTTCAGATTTACGCAAGCTCACTTTTACCTCCTGTGGTAGATTTGCTCTATATTCTACTTAAAAAATATTTTTTCGTCAACACTTAAATTAAAAACGGTACATCTTTGAGCGAATAATCCGCCATAACGATGTCGAAATCCTTAACTATTTTGTCATCTATAAATCCTTTTTGAGCCATGCCAAATAAAACCTGCATAGTATCGGCATGGCTTCGCGCAGGGTGATAGGGGCGCTCCTCGCTTACGGCTTGATAAATGTCTGTACAGGCAAGGAGGCGTGATATGAAATCCAGTTCTTCCGCTTTTTTTCCAAAACAATATCCCGACCCATCAAGTTTTTCGTGATGGCTTGAAGCCCAACCGCAAATATCTTCAAATCCTGTTATCACACTTAAAAGATCATAGGTACCTTTTACATGGGATTTTATGATGTTAAATTCGTTATCATCCAGTTTCCCGGGTTTTTCCAGTATTTCTGTAGGCGTATACAGTTTACCAAGATCATGCATTGCCGCAGCCAGATACGCCTTTGCATGCATGGTTGGATCAAAATTATAATAGGTACCCATAAGCCAAATTCTGTTGGCAATTTGTACGGAGTGCTTTCTGGTGAAAACCGAAGCGTAGTCGATGATTTTGGCAGAAAGATCAGCAAGGCGCATGATTGCTTCGTCCTGCGCTTCCACTTCCCAGGCGGGCAGCAATTGCGCGGCGGTTTTATTGATATTCTCGTCACGAATTGCTGAAAGTGTATCTGCATTCAGAATAGCAAGCATCGTATCTGCTGCTGTTTTCGTATAACACTTACCCCGCTGTGCTTCTATTTCTTTTTGAAGCAACGGCAGGTTCTCAAGCGGCATACGCTGTAAATGGCTGATGACATCAACCATATCTGCAATTGCAATCAATTCCGCGCCGACAGGGAATTCGCCTTCCCTTTTGCCGAACAAACCATTGCCGTCCGCCCGTTCATGATGATATAACACAAGCCCTTTTACATCGGATTTGAACGGCAGTGTTTCAATATTACGCTGACCGTATTCGCAATGCAGTCTAAAATTAATTTCCTGTGCATCACTGTTTGTATGTTCTGACAGTATATATTCGGTAAGGGCATTATCATGGAAAAGCGCGCAGGTAGTAACTGCCTTTATCCCTTCATTATCCATGCCTAATTCTTTGCCCATCAAAGAACACAAAACCGCTATACGCTTTCCATGATTGGTACTGGCGCCCAAAAGCCTGCTTTCCACAACTTCAAGGGCAACAGCGATAGATTGTATCAGTTCGTCCATGCGTATGTTCATGGTATAAATATAGCATATTCATGTATCAATGTCTTAGGTAAAATTCTGAAAATCCGATTATTTTTTCCTACTTCTATGGTATACTGTCAGGTAATGAAGGCCATATACCTTGTAACGGTTTTACTTTTGTGTATCGCAGGCAATCTGGAATCGCAGCAGTTCCCTTCGCTGGATGCTTCGCCCAGGGCATACGAGTATGCGCGGCGAACCACGGGGAATGCGGTCCATTGGCGGGATTTGGCGGAAGCGGCACTGTGGGCTTCTGCGGTGAATGCAGGGCCGGGGGCAGAGGAAAAGGCGGCTGCCTATCTGGCCCGAATCGATGCAGCAGCTGCGGAGATAGCAAAGGAACAGCCTGGGGATATAAAAGAACGGGGAGAATATGTATTGAACTTTATCCACAGCCGTTTCCTGAAATCCTATTCGGCAAAACAAACCAGAGTCGATGAAATTTTTGAATCCGGCAGATACAACTGCGTTTCTTCCGCAGTATTGTACATGGTGTTGGGAACTGCCGCAGGCCTTAATGTGAATGGCGTAATAACGAAAGACCATGCCTTTGTCACAGTGCATATCGGTACGGAAATGATCGATGTGGAAACCACCAACCGCTACGGATTCGATCCCGGAAACCGCAAGGAATTTCTTGATACCTTTGGACAAACCGGCTTTGCCTATGTACCCGCACGAAATTACCGGGAACGAACAGCAATAACCAAAGTAGAATTGGTATCCCTGATCCTCTCCAACCGCATCACTGGACTGGAAGAAAGAAACCGTTATACCGAAGCGGTACCTTTGGCAATCAACCGGGCGGTTTTTCTTGCGAACAGCTCAACTGCACACAGTGAACATAAAGCAATGTTTTTTGAGGATCCCCGAAAGAACATGATGACCCGTCTTTTTAATCTGGGCGCCCATCTGCTTAAAACCGGAAAAGAAGATGATGTGATAAGCTGGGCAGTTTATGCGGAAGAACGCTTTCCCGATCCAGACTGGCAGGAGTTGATAAAAAACGCGGCCAATAACAAACTGGTTAAATTGATACGGGCAAAAAAAATAACCGATGCCCATGCAGTCCTTGCAACCGTAAAGCCCAAACTCAGCGAAACAAACTACAGAGAACTGGAACTAATGGTCATTGAAGCGGAAATCGCAAACCACATAAACACCATTCGCAATCCCGGCGATGCCGAAGCAGCGCTGGCTTCCCTTGCCACAATGGGGGACAGGCTGCCGCCCCAGCGCCGGAACGAAATGCAGACCACCGCAATATTAGCCGAGGTAAGCCGTTTGGGGAAAGCCCGGGACTGGACTGGCAGCATACAATGGCTTGAATCCGCCCTGCAAAAATACGGCAGCAATGCCAAACTGGAAACGACTCTGCGAACAATGCGGCAAAATAAAATTGGGGAACTCCATAATGAATTTGCCGCCCTGTTTAACAAAAAACAATATGAGCAGGCAAAAGCGGCGATAGAAAAAGCCTTGCAGGAATTTCCCGACAACCAGCAATTATTGAAGAACCTTGAAACAGTTGAAAAAGCTCTGCAACCGTAAAAATTAACCACGGAAGTTTCACGGAGAAATCAGCGTTTTTGTATCAAAAACTCCGTGTTACTCCGCATCCTCCGTGGTTAAATTCTTATCACCGGTTATAAATCATAATATCGTCAATTAACGCGGCGAAATTGCCCGTTGCGGTTCCGGTGTCCCGATAGACTACAATGACGTCGGTAATATAACGGCCCGCCTGGGCAGCAGGTATATCAACGATCTTTCTTTGCCAGCCGTCTTGCACAGGGCCGTCATCCCGTAGGTTATACCCCGTGACATCGCTCAAATAAGTACTGTTGTCCAGTCGCAAGTCTACAACCACATTTGCGCCAAGGGTATTTTCGGCTCTTTGCCAGAAACTTAATGACATGGTCGAGCTTACCCTAATCCTTGTATTGGCAATTCTGTACAAGTAGGAAGCGCCGGTTCCGGCTGTTCTGGTGCCTGCCAAACGGAATGCGGATCCGCCGCTCTTGGCATCGCCGGTATACACCATTCCAAGGGTTGTTGAAGGAGGCGTATAACTGTCCGGCTGATCGTTCCGATCCACCCGCGGCCTGTTAACCGTAAATGCCCCTGTTACCGTGACATTTTGCGCAGTGCCAATGAGACCGCCGTTGGGAACACCCACGTCAATTTGCAAATTATATATCGGGTATTCATTCGGTCTACCAGGTTGTTGTTCATTTACGCCGTATTTGGTACGCCCAGTCCGCCGCTCAAAACTGTTACGCCAGAAAATGGGGCCTTCAGAATGTTCTACAATAACAGAACTTGCATTGCCATAATTGTTTAACGGACCAACAGTAGTACCTGAGTTTACTCTTCCTTTAAGGGCATCAACGGAAGCCTTTGCTATGCGCATAAAATAGTCAGAAGAAAGCCATAATCCATCCGCCGAATGGGTCTGGAAATATTGGTTAAGGGGAATGTCAAAAAAATCAACTCCGCCTTTCATCCAGTTGGTGGTTTCATCGTATTCGTCAAACATGGCGAAATAGATACTCTTAATGTCATTGTTACTGTTGCTACTATGGTTAAGGTATCCCTGTATCTGAGTCCATACATGCTGTCCTCCGTCTCTGGGCGTTGCGTTCGGTTGTCCTGAATTGGTGTTCATATTCGTCCAGGCAAAACCGGGCCATACAACAGGCATAAAGGATATGGTCTGATTGCCTGCCCAGCTTCTAAGGTTATTTCTGCAAAAGGTCAGCTCATTACCCAGGCGCGAGCTTATGATACCGCTGACACCTCTGCCGACATACCACGGAGAAATCATGTCAAAGAGCGCGTACATTTCACGGCCGCGGCCGGTGCGCGTCCACCATGAATCATCCGGTATGCCGCCTATGACATAGTATCCCCTGTTACGGAACCAGTTCACCAGTTCAATGGTGGCTTCAACAGTGATATAGCGGCCGTTGTCCGTCGTTTCAATGGCGTGCACGCCCCAGATACACACAACCGGCTTACCTTCCGCCTTGGCATAGTTTGGCGAACTTACCAGACCTTTGCGTTCAATATTATAAACCCAGTCAAGCTGCATCCGCCGTATCACCGCATTCTGATCGGGATTGCCATTGAGACCTGCGCCGGACATATCATACATGACATAGAATATCCGGCCGTATTCCTGCGCCGCATCCCGGATTCTCGTTAAATGATTGGGCATGTTTCCGGTATCAACCGTTGCCGTGTCTCCAAAAAACCGCTGCGGCGCTGCGCCATCTATACCCGCATCACGCATCCATCGCAGTTGTGTCCGGATTACCGCTTCGTCATGGGAATTGAACAGACGGGCAGCGCTTCCGTCGTGCATTTGAAAATTGGTGTTGTGGAGAGTCGCGCCATTTGCAAGATACTCTTCCATTCCAGTAGGCCATATTTCCACGTTGACATTGCCGGGGCCGGGTATGCCGCCTGCACTGCTCCAGTGGTGCCAGTTGTTAGTGGGCGCCCTGAACCATGCCTGATAACCGGTAATTCCCTTGCCAATCATATTGTTCAGACTGGTTGAAGGAGCAAAAGCCGGCGGCGGATCAGATATGGGATCGGGCATACCACCTTCGATAATGTCTATTCTTTGGATTATAGTGCCGCCGCTAAAACGGAACTGCGCTTGCTGATTATGGCCGGTGGACGTGAAATTGCAATTATCCAGTTCAATTCTTACGGTGACATAGGTGTTCGAGCCGCTTTTTGGAATTGATACTCCGTAAAAGTTGTTGCCTACACGAGTATATTGCAGACTGATATTTCCGGAAGAGTCATCAAAAAAGGTAATTGCCATAGTGACGGTGCCGGCATTTCTGACACTGGTATTGTGAATGAAGAAATATAAAAAATTGTTACTATTGTTTTGTGCGGCCATCTGACCGCCATGGTGGCTTATAACCGTATTACCGGCGTCACCTGAATTGCTAATCCTCATACCGCTTCCGGTAATGCCATTGGCTAAGGTAAACGCCCCTGCATTTGCCGATGGCGGCTGACTGGATGTAAGAGGAGCGGAAGTGCCGGTATATCCGCTAAAGTCGATGAAGGCATCGGAAGGTGTTGGCACAGAAGCTACGATGTTTGTTGCCGCGCTGGTGACGCTGTCGCTCTGGTTCGCATAACTTACCCGCGCCCGCAGCGTCGCTCCCACATCGGCAGCAACCACCGTGTAGGTGTTACTGTTAGCGCCGGTGATAAGCGAGTCATTCCGCAGCCATACCCATGTTGCCGCCCCGCTGCCGTTGCCGGGATTGTAAGTGGCGGTAAGCACACTGCCTACGGTGGGGGATGTATTGTTAATGGTTACCGTTCCGGTTAGTGTTGGTGTGGCTACAATGTTTGTTGCCGCGCTGGTGACGCTATCACTCTGGTTCGCATAACTTACCCGCGCCCGCAGCGTCGCTCCCACATCGGCAGCAACCACCGTGTAGGTGTCACTGTTAGCGCCGGTAATAATTGCGTCATTCCGCAGCCATGCCCACGTTGCCGCCCCGCTGCCGTTGCCGGGATTGTAAGTGGCGGTAAGCACACTGCCCACGGTGGGGGATGTATTGTTAATGGTCACCGTTCCGGTTAGTACAGGCGGGGTAACTGATTCCATTTCAATGAATTGAATTATCGCAGGGTTATTGAAGCGGAACTGCGCGCCCTGGTTTTGTTGTTGATCGGCCCCAAAACTGCAAAGGTCCAGTGCAAGCGTTACGGTAACAAACGTTCCCGTACCCGTTTTGGTAATGGTTCTTATATAAAATCGGTCCTCGGTAGTATCGCCCTGGCGGCGATATTGAATCCTCATATCTCCGGCAGCATCATCAAAAAAGGTAATGCTCATGGAGACGGCAACGGCATTTTTGACCGTGTCATCGTCAATGAAGAAATACAAATAGTTACTGCTTTGCGCCGCTATTCCGCCGCCGTGCTGGTTTATACTAACAACTGAAAGAGGTTGGCCATCAGGATTGTCGCCCTCGTGGCTGACCCTTAAGCCGTTGCCGATAATGCCATTGGGTAACGTAAACAGCCCTTGGGTACCAGCCGCCGGCTGATGAGATGTAAGAATGGAGGGGCCGGTATATCCGCTAAAATCAATGAAGGCGCCGGAAGGTATGAGTAATGGGGCTACTGCGTTTGTTACCAAGCTGGACACACTGCCATTTTGGTCTGCATAGCTCACACGGGCTATGAGTGTTCTGCCTACGTCGCCCGCAACAACGGTGTAGGTGTTGCCGTTTGCGCCGGGGATTATTTCACCATTCGCCAGCCATACCCATGTTGCCATTCCGGTTCCATTGCCGCCGGAATAAGTGGCAGTAAGCACATGGCCCACTTTTGGAAGCATATTGTTGAGTGTTACCATTCCGGTAAGATTCAACGGCACTCGTGTTACCGTAAGGGTTCTGGTTGCGGCCTTATCCGCAAAGCCGGGTTCGGTGGGTGTCGCCCGAACAGTGATACTGGCTGCCGGTTCAGTCAATGCAACAGTCAAAAGCCCGCTGGCATTAATGCCGGTGCCAGTAACATAGTCGCCGTCCAGCGACCAGCTAACCGTTTCCGCAGCGCCATACGATCCATCAACAGTTGCCGTAAATTGCAGTTGCGCGCCCTGCAGTATTGATGTGGCATTGCCCGCAGTGGTAATGGTAACATTGTTAACGACTGGTATTCGTGTTACCGTAACGGTTCTGGTCGCAGCTTTATCCGCAAAGCCGGCCTGGGTGGGTGTCGCCCGAACAATAATGCTGGCTGCCGGTTCAGTCAATGCAACAGTCAAAAGCCCGCTGGCATTAATGCCGGTACCAGTAACATAGTCGCCGTCCAGCGACCAGCTAACCGTTTCCGCAGCGCCATACTCGCCGTCAACAGTTGCCGCAAATTGCAACTGGGTACCCTGCAGTATCGATGTGACATTGCCCGCAGTGGTAATGGTTACGCTGTGTACTATCGGCACTCGTGTTACCGTAACGGTTCTGGTTGCGGCTTTATCCGCAAAGCCGGCCTGGGTAGGCGTCGCCCGAACAGTGATACTGGCGGCCGGTTCAGTCAATGCAACGGTCAAAAGTCCGCTGGCATTAATACCGGTGCCAGTAACATAGTCGCCGTCCAATGTCCAGCTAACCGTTTCCGCAGCGCCGTTGGCAACGCTCACATTCGCATTAAACTGCAAAGAGCCGCCCTGCAGCACCGATGCGGCGCCGCCCGCTGCGTTAACAGTAACACTGTTAACAACAGGATCGGTTGATGCGGGCACCTTTACGGTGACTGTATCTCTCTGTTGTGTATTAAAGTTAGAGAAAGCGGTGATCGTTATTTCCGTATTCTCATCTTCATCAGCGGCAATCTGCAATACTCCATCAATCAATGTTGTACTCATTTTGCCGCCGCTTTTTGTCCAGTTAACCGCTTTACTTGCATTGCCTTTAACCGTTACCTCTACGGTAAAGGTCAGCGTATCGCCTTTTGCTCCATTGACCATTTCCGTTACCGGGGTTCCATTCAGCAAAATGGTCACATTGAGCACTTCCGGCTCAGTTGGCGTTATAGTAACGGTTAACGCATCGGTTATGTGGGTAAAGCCAGGCTGGTCGGATCTTGCCCTGACGGCGGCGCTGGTATTCGTTTCATTCGGGTCAACGGTTAAAGCAGCGCTCCCGTCAGGGTTCGTACCAAGGCTGGTGCCGCTGCTGTAGCCAGTACCTTCCAGCGACCAGGTAACGTTTTCAGTGGCGCCGTTGGCAACGCTCACATCTGCGTTAAACTGCAGAGAGCCGCCCTGCTCTACCGATGCGGCCACCGCAGTAACAGTAACACTATTAACAACAGGATCGGTATTCGGGGCAGCATTAATAACAAGGGTTCCGGCGGATAATCCTTCCACCGCATCAAAGCCATCAGCAGCCGCTACATCAAAGGTTACTGCGTACGTTCCAATATCCGTGGGCTGAGTTATGCTTCTTTCGTAATTCGTTTCGCCAATTCCTGTATACCAGATCGTTATTGATCCGGGCGAGTTGCCTTCTTTCGGCGTTATGGTTACCCCATAGGAGTCGCCAAAGATAATGGGCTCTTCAATCCCGGTGATATCAAAATCACTTTCCTCAGGGGTTTGGTTATACACCGCCGTGCCGGAGACAGGACTCTCACAGGCAATAAAAGCAACGGCGAAAGCGAGGAGGGAAAGACAAGCGATCCCTAACAAAATGCGGTTTATTGAGTTAAAAGGTTTCTTCATGGAAGAATTTTACCACTACATATGGAGTTTTTCAACAAAAATGTACAGGAAATAACACAAAAATGTATGGGCGGTACAAGACTCGAACTTGTGACCCCTAGCGTGTCGAGCTAGTGCTCTAACCAACTGAGCTAACTGCCCTCAAAATTTACTCGCCGCCTGCCCTCTATTTACAGAACAAGCGGCGATAAATTACCGTAAGCGCTCGCGGATGGCGACGTTTACTTCGATCTTGCCGTGAGGACCAAGTTCCATGGGGACAATAAGAGCTTCTACTTCACCAAGGTTGGTAGCCACTTCCATGTTGTCACCGGTAAAAAGGGCCGGCGGGGTAAGGTCGAACTTAAAGCCCAGATCATGGAGCTTGGTCACCGCCTGGGCAGTGATCATATTGGCAAGCTCCTGAATCGTTGCTTTGGCAAGCTCGTCAAAAGAGGTAAAGGTTTCCTGATTCATGGCTCCAGCCACATACAAGGCAGTGCTTTTGGTCATATCAAACAAAACACGACCCTCAACATCACCGGCAAGCCCCACCAGCGCAGCAACGCCCTGGATCGCCATAGTCGTCGGTTTCAGGTAAATTTCACCACGTTTTACGTCAGTGTCCAGAACTTCTTTCAGAACGCCAAACGCAGACTCTACAAAGGGGTTAATATACTCAACTCTCACAATACACTCCTTGCTTCTTCACTCAATTTTTTCGTTTTTAGGCATTATGGGTAAATGCCGATATCGTATCAGTGGACAACGAAATCCATTCGTCTCCGGGGAGTTCCTCGTTTTTCCCCATAATCACCAGCCCCCGGTTTTTCAACTGTTCGGAAAAACCAGCAAGCATCCTGTTCTGATCCTGCTCCGAGAAGAATGACAGTATATCACGGGCAAGAATTATATCCAAGTCCGGTAAGGGGCTGTCATTCAATACATCATGGTACTCAAAAACAATCGAATCTTTTATAGCCTGATTAAAAGAATACCCGTTCTTTCCCTTCACTATAAAAGGCCGGCAATACTCAGGAATATCATCCTGATCAAAAACTATGTTCGGAGCCTGACTGATTGCCATAATATCGCTGTCATTGGCCCATATCTTGATATTGGCATCAGGGTACCTGGACTTCAGTATACACGCAAATGAATAAGTTTCATAGCCCTTGCCGCAGCCCATATTCCATACCTGAATATTTGTAGAAGAAAACTGCTTGGGGAAGATGGCTTTTATCGCCGCGGCATATTCATCGTCCCAGAACATATCGCTGCAGGGTGAATTAAAGGTACTCAGGAAATCATCGGCATCGGCTGTGCTTTTGAGCTGGAGATCCGCGTTTGTCCGTGATTTGCTCCATTCGATAAAGCGCCGATGCAGCCACGAATCGTTCAGCCGCGTAACGGAAAAACGTCTCAGCGCCGACAGGCCTTCCTTGATAAAATCGAGCGTTGTATCAGCAGCAGCGGCCTGCTGTTCCTGAATGACTTCTGCCGATGGCTTGGCCGGCACAAAATAATCACCGGAATCGCTGATTGTTCCCCGGTCTTTTCCCTTGTTCTCTTCGCTGATACCAAAAATACGCACCACATCAAGGATGATGTACAAGTCTCCATGCTTTTCTACCACGCCCGAAATATATTTGATGTTAATATCACCAAAAATCGGGTGCGGCGGCTGGATCGACTCGTGGTTAATTCCCACTACTTTGTCGATTTTGTCGACAATGGTGCCGTATACCTGTTCGTTGATGCGGAGGATCAGCATATTCTCCTGACCATCTGCCTTTTTTTCCAAAGGCAAATGGAAAAAGGTTCTTAGATCGATAATGGGAATAATATCTCCGCGTAAATTGTATACGCCCCGCACAAAAGAAGCGGCGTTGGGAACAAAGGTAAATTTATCGGCCTTGGCAATTTCCTTGACATTCATGATGTCAACGCCATAGTCTTTCCCCGCAAGGGAAAAGGTGATAATTTTAAAATCGACCGCTTCGACCCGTTCTTTCTGTTCTTGCAAATCGGCATTTACCTGCGCAAGATCTTTTACTATTGCTGACATGTTCACCTACCGTACCGAAGCCTCGCGGATTTCCCGCTGCTCCATTTCCTTTTTGAGTCCCAATTCCAACAACTGGCTAACATCAATAATGAGGGAGACCGAACCATCCCCCAATATGGAAGCCCCGGCAATTCCGGGGGAATTGGTAAATTGATCCCGCAGCGGCTTAATAACCACATCTTCTTCACCGATGAGGCTGTCTACCATGAAGCCCATTTTCTTTTCGGCAGTACCAACGATGACAATGAAGTTGTAATCCTGGCGTTCTTCCGTTTTGATGCCAAAAAGCCGGTTGAGACGAAGCAGTGAAATAACATCGCTGCGGATATTGAATACCTCGTAATTGTCGATCTTTTTGATTTCTTCCGGTTTTACCCGCAAACTCTCGATAACGCTGGTAATGGGGATGGAATAGATTTCCGAACCAACCCGCACCAGCAATCCCTGAATAATAGCCAGGGTAAGGGGCAGTTTAATCGTAAACTTGGTGCCTTTGCCCTTCTCGGAGCTAACGGTAACAGTCCCGTTGAGTTTGTCAATCTGGCGGCGCACTACATCAAGACCTACGCCGCGGCCTGAAATGCTGGTGATTTGCTTGGCGGTGGAGAAGCCCGGATCAAAAATCAGGTTAAAGGCTTCTACATCGGTAAGAATCTTGTTGGGGCTGATAAGGCCTCTTTCAACGGCCTTTGCCTTAACCGACTCAACATCAATGCCTTTGCCATCGTCAGCAATTTCAATGACGATCATATTGCCTTCGTTAGTGGCTTTCAGCAGTACTTTGCCTTCATCCGGCTTGCCGGCTGCCCGGCGATCCTCAATGGATTCAATGCCGTGGTCAATGGAGTTCCGAACCGAGTGCATGATAGGATCAAGGAGGTCTTCGATAACCGATTTATCCAATTCGGTTTCTTCACCTTCAATAACAAGGTTAATTTTCTTGTCGAGCGTTTTGGAAAGGTCGCGTACCAGCCGGGGGAAGCGACTGAAAATCTGGCTAATCGGCACCATGCGAATCCGCATGACCCCTTCCTGCAATTCCCCGGTAATCCGTCCAAGGTTCTGCGAAGTGGAACGGAACTTACCCATGTTACTCTTAAAGGAAGTTTCGAATCCGTCAAAGAGCGAGAAAATATCCCCGTAGTTTTCGTTTATTTCCTTGCGAATATCCTTGATGGATTTACCGCCCTGGATACTATCAAGGTAATTGGGAAGACTGTCAAAGAGACTTTTAATTTTTTCCCGGTACAGGTTCTCAATATTGCGTAATTGATTGGCAAGATCATTAAACTGGTTGTTAATCTGGTTAAAGGTTGCCTTGGTGATGACTGTTTCCGAAACAAGGTTCAGCAGATCATCAATGCGTTTGGAGTCAACGCGAAGAATGGAACCAGCCTCTTTCCCGGCTTTTTTGGCATCTTCGGAAGAACCGACTTTGCCGGATGCCTGCATAATATCTTCATGAGGGGCAGCGGCGGCAGCCGCAGGCGCTTTTTTCGCTGCCGGAGCAGCGGAGGAATCCGCATGCAACGCTTTTTCCAGTTCGGCAATATCGGTAACCGCAGCGTCAAGCGTAACATCGGGAAGTATTACCAGCTTTTTAATCTCCGCCGGTTTTTTACTGGTAGCAACATAATAATCAACCGTGGGAAAGAAATGATCTTCATAGAGCTGTTCAAAATCCGGTGTGGTTTTGAGTATGGTTCCATTGCTTTTGAGCACCGCATATACCTGAATGCCGCCAACGGTATTCATTAAACTGCTCTCATCGAACTTAACGGTAACACGATAAATGGGTATATCACCATCAACAGACTCCCGCAGTTCCCTGATGTCGTCTTCGGTAATTTTTGATGCGTTCGAGGCTGCCGCCGCAGGTTTTGCTGCCCGGGCAGGAGGCGCAACAGCGCGCGCTGCCGGAGCGGCGCGGGATGCAGGCGCAGCCGCTTTAGCTCCGGCTTTTTTACGGCTTGAACCTTCCGGCAATAAAGCGGAAAGGGCGCTCTCAATATGAGAAACATCCGCCCGGTATACCGATCCATTCATCCGCTGTCCCAGCATTGCCTTAATTACATCAATCGCGGTAAGCAGCGTATCCGTTACGTCACCGCTGATTCCCAGCTGATCTGAACGGATGGCATCAAGTACATCTTCCACAATGTGGGTAAAATGGGACAACTCCATCATCTCTACGGTTGCGGATCCGCCCTTCAGGGTATGAGCCGCCCGGAAGATCTCATCCACAGCGTCTTTGTTGGCGCCATCATGCTCAAGAACCAGAATATTCTGTTCCAGCGTATCAACCTGCATTTGGGCTTCACTGAAAAAGTCCTTGAGTAGTTCTTCGTTATTGGGATCAAGATAGTCACTCATATATAGTAAATATCTACCAAATTCAGCTATTAGTCAAGGGGAAATTGTGACATTTCTCATGGTTTTTTTGGTAATAACCCTTTCAAATAAAATCACGCTATAAGTATATATATATGTCGCTTATAGTGTGGTAACGCAAAAAAAATGATGCTTTTTTGGCTAAATTCCGGTATAATAATAGCATGAAAAAGAAACTGAGCCGGGTTGTTTTTCGCAGAAGAGTATTCGTTATATTTATTCTTTTGGCACAGATTATTTTTCTGGTGTTCCTGCTTGCGGGAACAGGTATATACATTCGTTATGCCAACTGGATTCTCAATCTTATCAGCATTGGCGTTTGCATCCATGTACTGAACAGGCATACCAAGGCCGGGTACAAAATCACCTGGATTTTCCTGATTATGCTCTTTCCGATTTTTGGCGGGATTCTGTATATCTTCTTCCATTCGCAATCAAACCCCCGCAAACTTACCCGAATCATACACAAAAACAAGCAGGCCAGCGAAGCCTCGTTTTACCTGTGCGGGAACCGCCTGCCCGATTTGCTCAAGGCGTACCCTGAATTCAAGCCGCAGGCCCGGTATCTGCAGGACTATGCCGGTTTTCCGGTGTATACCAACACTCAAACAATATACTTCGATTCGGGCGAGGCCTATTTTGCCCGTGTGCTTGAGGAACTGGAAAAAGCCAGGCACTACATTTTTCTGGAATTTTTTATTTTGCGGGAAGGAGTGATGCTGAATTCGATTCTCGCTATTTTGGAACGCAAAGCCCGGGAGGGCCTTGACGTGCGGTTGATCTATGATGATCTGGGCTGTTTTATGTCATTGCCGGCAAATTATAAATCACTTCTGGCAGAAAAGGGGATAAAGAGTTTTGTGTTTAATCCGTTCAGGCCCATATTATCGTCCCTGCAAAACAACCGCGATCACCGTAAAATAATCGCCATTGACGGCAAGGTCGCGTTTACCGGCGGCCTGAACCTTGCGGATGAGTACATCAATGCCGTTGAGCGCTATGGTCACTGGAAGGATGCCGCGATTATGCTTGAAGGCGAGGGGGCCTGGTCGCTAACCCTTATTTTTTTACAGATGTGGAACATTCAGCCGGGTGAATATGCTTCTTACGAGTCTTTTTACCCCTGGAAAGAAAGTCCCTGCGAAATCGCGTCTGACGGATTTGTGCAGCCGTATGCGGACAGCCCCATTGACGCGGAAAATGTCGGCGAACATGTATACATTCAAATTATCAATAAGGCAAAAAAATATGTATACATCAACACCCCTTACCTGATAGTAGACGATAACCTGCTTTCCGCGTTAACTTTGGCGGCAAAAAGCGGGGTTGATGTCAAAATTATCACCCCGCACCGCTGGGACAAATGGATTGTGGCAACTACCTCGCGTTCCTATTACCACCAGCTCATTGCCGCCGGAGTAAAACTGTATGAATATACGGCGGGCTTTAATCACGGTAAAACATTTGTCTCTGATGACAGCGTCGCCACAGTGGGCACCACCAATCTGGACTTCCGCAGCCTGTATCTGCACTTTGAGTGCGGCGTCCTTGTTTATCAGAGCAATGTGGTTCAGGCGGTAAAAGAAGACTTTCTGCGAACCATCCCCATTTCACACGAGATAACTCCCAGAGAATGTATCCACAACAATTTTCAACAACTCATGCTTGACGTACTACGAATATTCGCACCGCTGATGTAGGAGGGGAGTGAGGAATGAGGAATGAGGAATGAGGAGTGAGAAATGAGGAAAGTGGTTGTTCGTTATCTTGTTATCGAACAACAAGTCCCCTTCTCACTTCTCATTCCTTCTAAACTAGACTTTTTTGGTGACGAAGTCGCTTTTGAGGCAGCGGGCGCACATTTTTACTGAAAAAGTGGTGCCTTCAACCTCGGTTTTTACCTTAACCAAGTTAGGTTTCCAAGTCCGCCGGGTGCGGTTTTTTGCATGGCTTACTTTATTACCAGTAGTCGTATGTTTTCCGCAAAGTTCACAGGTCCGTGCCATTGTATCCTTCCTTACCAAAGCCCTATTGGGCAAAAAATTCAAATATTGTCGAATTTATAGCAGATTTCAAAGAAAATGTAAACCCCCCCTTCTACACTTTTCTCATTCCTCATTCCTCACTTCTCATTCCTCATTCTCCCCTACTCCCCTACCCTTATTGAATTAAACCAGGCATCGTTGTAGAGCTCCAGTTCCGGGCCAAGGTCATATACCAGTTCCGTAATGGCCAGTTCTTCCACGGTGTACAGGGAATCGCCGGTTTTGAACTGACGGGCGGGGACATTTGCCGTTGCGGGGAATTCAAAGGCATCAACAAATTCGGCGTAAATTTCAGGCCGGTGGATAAAATCAATGAATTTATGGGCCAATTCGATATTTTTTGAGCCCTTGATGATGCACATATTGTCAATATAGGCTACGCCGCCTTCATGGGGAATAAAGAAGACGGTGTCCGCCAAAAGCTGGGGATAATCGGCAATTTCCTCAAAAACCACTTCGGCATACCCATGGACTACCCAAAAATCGCCGTTGGCATAACCTTTGCCAAAAGATTCGGCGTCAAATTTGGTCAGGTTCGGTTTCCAGGAATTATTGATAAGGTCCCGGGCGGCTATAACATGGGCAGGTTCCTTGGTATTTACCGAGTACCCCAGAAAAACAAGAGCGCCGCCCATTACTTCCCGCATATCATCCAGCATGGTCATACGGTTGCGGAGATCTTCACGGCCAAAAATGGACCAGCTTTGCTCAAAATCAGGCACCTTGGCGGTGTTGACGATTACGCCCGCAGCGCCGTAGTAATAAGGAACGGAATACTCCATATTCGGATCATAAATGGCCTTTAGCAGAATTTCCGGATCAACATTTCCCAAATTGGACATTTTTGCATGATCAATTTTTTCCAGCATATCCTCCCGCATCATAATTGATACAAAATCTCCTGACGGGAAAATAATATCGTAACCGCCGCCGCCTGTTTTAAGTTTGGCGTACAGTTCTTCGTTGGAGGCAAACTGATCGTACACCACCTTAACACCGTACTCTTTTTCGAATTTTTCGATAACGGTATCCGGCGTATAATATGTCCAGTTATAAATTTTCAGCCGGGGCCCACCGCAAGAAACCAATACAGGCACCACCAACGCGGCAACCATAAAAAAAACAACACTTTTTTTCATACCCTTCCTCCTTAAAAAATATATTTTCAGCGCTTAGTCACCAATCCTTATTGAATTAAACCATGCATCGTTATACAGATCCAACGCGGGACCCAGATCGTCTTTGAGTTCAGTGTTGATGAGGTCTTCTTCAGTATACCATGAATCGCCGGTCTTTAAATCGCGGGCCGGAATATTTACGGTTGCAGGAAAGCCGAAGGTATCGGCAAACTCGGCGTAAATTTCGGGGCGATGAATAAAGTCGATAAACTTGTGGGCAAGTGCAATATTCCGCGCTCCCTTGAGTATGCACATACTGTCAAGGTAGGCCGGGCCGCCTTCTTTGGGAACAAAATAAAAAGTGTCTTTCATCAATTGGGGATTGTCGACAATTTCTTCAAAGACCACTTCGGCATAACCCTGCACTACCCAAAAGTCGCCGTTGGCATACCCTTTGCCAAAAGCCTCGGCATCGAACTTAACCAAATTCGGTTTCCAGGAATGGTTGATGAGATCCCGCGCGGCGGTAATTTCAACGGGGTTTATGGTGTTTACCGAGTATCCCAGATAGGCAAGCGCGTCGCCCATTACTTCCCGCATATCATCCAGCATGGTCATGCGATTGCGGAGATCCTCGCGGGCAAAAATGGACCAGCTCTGCTCAAACTCAGGCACCTTGGCGGTATTGACGATTACGCCCGCAGCGCCGTAATAGTAGGGAACCGAGTATTCCATTTCCGGATCGTAGGCGGCCTTTTGTACAATTGCCGGATCGATATTTCCCATGTTGGACAGCAGAGAATGATCGATTTTTTCCAGCATATTCTGCCGAATCATGATCGACACATAATCCCCGGTCGGAAATACGATGTCGTAACCGCTGCCGCCTGCCTTGAGCTTGGCGAACATATCCTCGTTAGAGGCAAATTCGTCATACACTACTTTGACATTGTACTCTTTCTCAAACTTTTCGATGACGGTATCCGGCGTATAATACGTCCAGTTGTAGATAAAGAGTTGTTCCTTCCGGCTGCAACCGATAACCATGGCGGCAGCCAAAACCATAAGCAAGATAAGGTTCCTTTTCATATAATTCTCCTTAAAAACCTTAAACCAAAATATATAAAACCATACGGCTTTATTTTGCGGCAATATATTTCAGAAATTTTCTGAGCGTAATGCAAAGCGCCACGGTTCCCAGTATCATCACTACCGAAAGGGCGCTGATAACCGGGGTAACGCCGCCCCGGCGGGTAATGGCCGAGTAGATAAAAATGGGCAGGGTTGATGAACCGGGCCCGGCCACAAAAAAAGTAATCACAAAATCTTCCAAAGACAGGGTAATGGCGGTCAGCAAGCCGGACAAAATGCCGGGCATACAAATGGGCACCGTTACGCGAAACAAGGTCTGCCTGTCGCTTGCCCCCAGATCGTGGGCTGCCTCGATAATGGAAAAGTCGAACTCGTCCAGGCGGGCCATCACCATGAGGAACACAAATGGCAGGTTAAAGGTGGTGTGGGCTACATAAATGGTAAACAAACCCAGAGGAATGCCAACACCGGCAAAAAATATCGAAAGCGACACGCCAATGATTATTTCCGGCAGAATCATCGGCAGAAAGGAAATGGTCCGCACATACGAGCGCAGCCGGAAGCGGTACCAGTTTACTCCGATTGCCCCTATGGTGCCCAGTACGGTCGCGGTTGCGGCGGAGCTTATGGCGACAATAATACTGTTGGTAAAGGCCCGCCATAGTTCCCGCGATGAAAACAGCCGTTGATACCAGCGCAGGGAAAAACCAGTCCAGTTCATTCCGCTGGAGCCGTTAAACGAATAAATAACAAGTACCAAAAGGGGTAAAAAGAGAAATATTATGGTGACGATATACACGGTCTGGGAAAAGGAAAGGCGCCGCTGTATCGCCCGCTTTGCGTGACGGGCTGCTTCCCCCTGTGCCTTGCCCGGCCTGATAGCAGTAACCGCATTGTGAACCATGGTGACGAATCTCATTTCCGCCTCCTGTCACCGGCCCGGGAAGCATCCCGCCGCTGAATGTGCATCATCAGCAATACTCCCGCCGTTGTTACCACAGTAAGCACCATTGAAATCGCCGCAGCGCGGGGCCAGTTCCGCGATTTGGAAAGCTGGTCGGCGATGACATTCCCCAGCATATAGGAATCTTTGCCGCCCACCAGTAACGGCACGGCATACGCGCCAAAAATGGGAATAAACGTAAACAATACCGAGGTAAAAATACCGCCCCGGATGCTGGGCAGCAAAATTTTAATCATGGAGATGATTTTGGTAGCTCCCAGATCGCGGGCGGCTTCCAGCAGGGAAAAATCAAATTTATCGATACTGGAAAACAGCGGCAGTATCGCATACGGCAGATACATATACACCAATACCAGTACCACCGCTTTTTGGTTGTAAAGAAATTGGATATGTTCATCGTTCAATCCAACGAATAACAAAAATTCGTTCAGAAAACCATTATTCCCCAGAATGTTCATCCAGGCAAATACCCGAATCAAAAAATTGGTCCAGAAAGGAATGATGATGAGCAGCAGCAGGAATGTCTGGTTTTTACTTCTTGCCATATAGTAACCGCAGGGCAAGGCGATAAAGATGGTGATTATGGTCGCAAAGAATGAGGTAACCAGAGTGCGGAATGTAATACCCAGAAAAATTCTATCGCCCAAATAGCGGTACGCTTCCAGCGAAAACTCAGCTTCAACGCCGCCGTACAGGCCTTTCTTGAGAAAACTGTAGATGATGATAATGGCAATGGGAGCAAGGAAAAAAAGGCTGAACCAAATTGCCATGGGGCCTGAATACAGGTTGCCTAAATTCCTGCTGCCCTTTTCCGGCTTCAATTTTTCACCTCGACAATATAGCCGTCGTCGGCGCTCCATGAAAGGAAAACCGTGTCCTTCCACTTTATGGCAGGTCCTTCGTCTGAATAATTGGCATGCTGCTTAATCACCCTGATGATGGTCTTTTGCATTACCTTAACATAGAATTTGGTCTGGAAACCGGAATAAATCGGCTCATCCACCATTCCCTGAAAAAGGTTTATATCTTCACGTTTTGTTGCAGGCCGATCCGTGGTGATAACAATTTTTTCCGGCCGTATGGTAAAGCTCACGGTTTGGCCAGTCCTGACTTCATCAACCGTGGTTACTTTTATCCGTCCCAGTTCGGGAATGTCCAGCTCGATCATGTACTCAACCCAATCCCGGTTCATCTTTTCCACGCTGACCACGGTCGCGTCAAACAGATTGGTTTCGCCAATGAAGCGGGCGACAAAATCGGTGGCGGGGCTTTCGTAAATTTCGTGGGGGGTACCAACTTGCAATACATCGCCCTGATTCATTACCGCCAGCCGGTCGGATACCGAAAGCGCTTCCTGCTGGTCATGGGTAACGTAAATAAAGGTAATACCGATTTTGTCGTGAATTTCGTCCAGTTCAATCAGCATATGCTGGCGGAGTTTGGCGTCCAGCGCGGAAAGCGGTTCGTCCAGCAGCAGCACCCGCGGTTCGTTTATCAGGGCGCGGGCAATGGCTACCCGCTGTTTCTGCCCGCCGGAAAGCTGGTTGGGCTTTTTGTGGGCGTGGCTCTCAAGCTGTACCAGACGCAGGTACTCGCCCACCTTACTCTCGACTTCGCTTTTTGGCGCCTTTTTCAATCGTAACGAAAAGGCAACATTTTCGAATACCGAAAGATGCGGAAAAAGGGCATAATTTTGAAATACCGTATTGGCCTGCCGCCGGTTGGGCGGAACAGACACTACATCTTGCCCGTCAAAAGTAACCACACCGCAGTCTGGCTGTTCAAAACCGGCAATTATCCGTAATAGGGTTGTTTTCCCGCAGCCCGAAGGCCCCAAAAGAGAAAAAAACTCCCCTTTTTTAATTTCAAGGCTCACATTGTTGAGCACTCTAAAAGTATCGAAAGATTTAGAAACCTCTCCGATGACTACATCGCTTCCTTTCAATCTGTTTCTTCCAGCCTCCCTTGCAGGTGCAATAGCGCCGGGTCCCACAGCGCGGCATACCTAACCGCCCACTCATTTATTGATTTCTTAGTGTACAATGCAGATTTTTGAACTTATTGTCAACTGGTTTTGGGGGGATTTTACCCGAATCAAGCCAACGCCAGCAGCGCCATAACTTTGGCGTCGCCCAGGATGTTTTCCAGCAGGACATATTCGTTGGGTTGGTGCAGAGTTTCCGCCACCCGTGCCCAGGCGGCGCAGTCGATGCCTGTCCGGCGCAGGTCCGCCGCTACGGTGCCACCGCCAATGCCAATGGGATGGGCTGTTATGCCGTATACCTGGGCAATAGCTGCGGCAAGGGACTGAACCAGCGGGGCTTCCGCCGGGGTGGCCGGGGACTCGCTTGACTGGACCAGGCTGTACTCAATCGTAACATTATGTGCGGCGGCAAGTTCCCCTGTGATGCGATCAATTTCGCCTAACACTGTGCGTACCGGATACCGGGGAAGAACCCGCATATCCATGCAGAATACATCTTCGCCGGGGATGGTATTGATATTGGGGACATTGGCCTCTCTTTTGGTCGGCTGAAAGGTGGAATAGTTTGGTTCAAAAAGGCTGTCGCGTTCACCGAATAGCTCGGAAAGCCGGTGGTGCAGCTGCAGGGCAAGGTCAGCGCCGGCAAGGTGGGCATTTACGCCCTGATCCGGCCGGGAACCGTGGGCCTGCACTCCTCTGGTGACAAAACGCGCCCATATTAAATTTTTCTCGGCAATCTGAATCGTTTCGCCTTTTGAGTCGCCTCCGTCGGGGATAAGCGCCATATCGTTTTTGTGGAACAAGCCGGGGTGATTCTGCACCAGCCAGCCTATGCCGAATTTGCTGCCCACTTCTTCATCGGCAACAAACAGCAGCTTGAGTGTCCGACGGGGCTGCAGTCCCAGTTTGATCAAAGCCAGCGCCGCCAGCACCGAAGATGTCAGCCCTTGCTGGTTGTCCTCTACTCCCCTGCCAATAATCCGATGCCCGGGCGGATCTTTCGCCTCTACCGCCGTCCATGGATCGGTTTTCCAGAGCGAAATTTCACCCGGCGGCACTACATCAGTATGACTAATAATCCATAAACGGCCGTGCGAATCGTCTTCGCTGCCGGGAATGGTGGCGATGAGGTTGGGGCGTATTCCGCCTTTGGCGCGTTCATCCGGGGCATCGTAACGTTCCAGTTGGGTAATGCCCTGAGCTCGCAGCCAATTCTCAAGAAAGACACATTTATCCAGTTCACCCTCGCCCCCCGAATCAGGAGACACCGCCGGCCGTTTAGTCAGTTCAGTTTGTAATTCCACTGCAAGGGAAACCGCACCATCAATCCACGCAAATATTTGTTCCCTCATTCCTCATTCCTCATTTTTACTATATACTCCCCAACTGGTTTGGATGAGCGTTTCCATGTCAGAATACCGGGCCTTCCAGCCTAACAACTCGTGAGCGCGGGCGGAAGACGCGGCGAGTTTTGCCGGATCGCCGGGCCGCCTGCCAACGACTTTTACAGGGATGGGTTTGCCGGTTACTTTCCGCGCGATTTCGATAACCTCCAGTACAGAACTGCCTGTTCCGCTGCCAAGATTCACCATAAAGCTCTTTTCGTTTGTGCTGATATAATCCAGCGCGGCAACGTGGGCGGCGGCAAGATCGCTGACATGGATATAATCCCGTATGCAGGTTCCATCCGGCGTGTCATAGTCGTTTCCGAATATCTGCACTTCCGGCCTTATGCCGCAGGCAGTTTCCATAACCACCGGCAGCAAGTTCACTGGATTTTGTTCCAATCCTTTAATCCGGCCCTGCACATCATAACCGGCAGCATTGAAATAGCGCAGACAGGCATACCGTATGCCCCGAAGTTTTTCATACCAATCCAGAAAATGTTCAATTTCCAGCTTGGTAAAGCCATAGTAATTTTCCGGCCTGGTAGGGTGCTTTTCATCAATGGGCAAATATTCAGGCTCGCCGTACACAGCCGCGCTCGAAGAAAACACAATATTTTTGATGCCGGTTTCCGATGCGGCATTGAGAATATTCAGCGTTCCCATGATATTGTTGCGGGAATATTTTTCCGGTTTCAGCATGGATTCACCGGCCGCCTTGGAAGCAGCCAGATGAATAAGCGCGTCAAAAGACGAGCCTGCATCAAAAGACGCGGACACAAAGCCTTCTTTCATTACCTGCACAAGACCGGGATAATCGTGTATGTCACCATGGACAAACGCAGCCGCTGGAAACAGGTTTTCCCGCAAGCCGCTGGAAAGGTTATCATATACGGTAACGCAATGCCCCTGATCCAGAAATTCTTTCGCAATGTGACTGCCTATATACCCGGCCCCACCGATGATTAAAATATTCATGCCGTACAGTATAGCAGAATATCAGGGGATGGGGAATGGGGTTTTCAGGAATCGGCCCTGAGCGATTCCAGCTGCGCCGCAAGCGTCTCCCATTCACCGGTTTTTGCCGCAAGAGCGGCGCTGCATTCGTCCAGTTTTTGCTTAACGATTTTTGCCTTTTCTCCGTTTGCGTATACTGCGGGGCTGGACAGTTCCGCTTCCCTGCAGGATTTTTCGGTTTCCAGTTTTTCGATGGCGCTGAGGACTTCCGCTTCCTGCCGTTCAAGCCGCCGGATTTCGGCTTGACGCTGCTTGCCTTGCATTCGATGTTCAGCGGCAAATGTGCGGGTATTTGCTGCGATCATGGTATTGTCAGTGATTGGGTTATCATTAGTGGTATCACCGTTAATTTTTTCCAGGTAATAACCGTAATTGCCATAAAATAATTTTGCGCGGGCGGGACATTGAATTCCTGAGCCGGGGGAAAGTTCCAGCGTTTTGGTGGAAAGGGCTTCCATAAAGGCGCGGTCGTGGGAAACAAAAATAATAGTTCCTTTGAATTGTGCAAGGGTATCCAGCAATATGTCCTTTGAGTTAAGGTCAAGGTGGTTGGTCGGCTCGTCAAGAATTAACAGGTTCATGGGTTTAAGCAGCATACGCAGCAGGGCAAGACGGCTTTTTTCGCCGCCGGAAAGCACCGAAACCGGCTTGTACACATCATCGCCCCGGAACAAAAATGCTCCCAGCATATCCCGCACTTTGGGAATTAACGCCATGGGCGCCTCTGCTTCCATGAATTCAAGCACCTGCTCGCTGCCGGTCATCGCTTCAGCGGCGTCTTGTGAAAAATAGCCTGCACTAATGCCCTGCCCGAATTGTACGGTGCCTTCAAAATGATGGTCGCTGCCGGAAATGATGCGCAGCAGGCTGGTTTTGCCGGCGCCGTTGGGGCCAACCACCACCAGCCGCTCGCCGGAATCGATGCTCAGGTCAAGGCCGGAAAGTACGTTTCTGTCCCCATAGCTTTTGCCAAGGCCGTTAATGGTCAGGGCAACCCGCGGCGAATGGGGCGGCGGCGGAAAGGTAATGTGTATTTTTTTGAGGCTTTCGGGAATCTCGACGCGTTCCATTTTTTCCAGACGTTTGATTAATTCCTGGGCAAAGGCCGCCTTGCTGGCCTTGTAGCGAAACCGGCGAATAAGCGCTTCGGTTTTAACAATTTCTTCCTGCTGTTCCGCATACCGTTTCATCAAACCGGCAAGTTCCTGCTGCCGTATTTTTTCGTAGGCGCTGTAGTTGCCTGCATAGCGTTTCAGGTTCCCCTGAAAAACCTCATACACCTCGTTAACGGTAACGTCAAGGAAATAACGATCGTGAGAAACCAATAGGCAGCCGCCGGGGAATTTTTTCAGCCAGTTTTCCAGCCAGGTGCGGGCCTCTATGTCAAGGTAGTTGGTTGGTTCGTCCAGCAGCAGAATGTCCGGCTGCTCCAGCAGCACTTTTGCCAGAGCAATGCGCATCTGCCAGCCGCCGGAAAATTCACCGGTATCCCGATCCATATCTCCGCTTGCAAAGCCAAGACCCGTCAGCACTGAACCAATAAGCGCTTCACGGTGATAGTAGCCGGAATGTTCAACCTGTTCCTGCAGACGGTGATGCTCTTCCACCAGAGCCGCCACCGAACCGCCGTCACTCTGCGCCGATTCCAGCAAGCCGCCGATTTTTTCCGCTTCGGCAAGCAGCGCCCGCATGGGGGCAAAGACCGTCTCCGCCTCATCCCGCAAACTTTTCCCCCGATGCACTATTCCCGACTGGGGCAGATAGGAAACGCGCGTACCGCGCTGCATGGCCCGATCGCCGGAATCGGCGGACAGTTCACCGGCGATCACCTTCATCAATGTTGATTTTCCCGAACCATTTGCCCCGGCAAGACATGCCCTTGAGCCTGCAGCAAGGTGCAGGCTGACATCTTTCAGAATATCACGATCACCAAATGCGAGGGAAACTTTTGAAAACTGTACAAAGGCCATGACTCACCACAGCTCCGAATCCTTAAAAAAGTACAGAACCATAGGCGAGGCGGCGCGGCGCATAACGGTAATGTCTTCCATACTTGATTCAGGAACAACCTCAATACGGAAACCCTGATTATCAAGCACATACATACAGCGCAGTACCGCTGCGGTTCCGTAATTATTTCCGGTAAAACGCATGGTGAACGCTCCGTTGTACCGATCCTCCAGAGCCGGGCCAAGAAAAAGATCCATTGAAACCGTACCGCGTCCGTCAACAGATTCGGGGATAATTTGGGGAACAAGCAAATCGTACCCGCTCCATGTAAAACTTCCGTCTTCCTCAAAAACGATAACGCCAAAATTATTACTGGTAAAAACCGGCCCCTGACTGTAAATGGCGCTGTACAACCTTTCGCGACGGGCGCTTTCCTGTATGATAAGATCGTCAATACTAATGGGCAAAGAAACAAAGAGCAGCGTCCTCATGCCGCCGCCGCCTTCGATAAACTGTACTGCAAGAACATTGTCGGAACGCAGCTGCATTTGCAAATTGGTTCCTTCAAAACGCCATGCGCGTTGACCATCTGAACGTATAGTTGTATATGAAAAATTCCGATCAAAACCGGGTACAAAAACCCGGGCAGTGCCGGTCTCCTGTCCCGGATCAAAGCGCCAGCGGCGGGACAAGTCTTCAAGATTGATTCGCCTGCTATTGACCATTGTGGAGTATAATTCGGGCAGCCATTTTTTTGACATCAGAATATCAAGATCGGGATCAGCCGTCTCCTGACTTACTACAGGCACAACGGCAACAAGCGGCCCGCCGGAATGCTCAAACAGCCTAAGCCGGTAAGAAAAACAATAACCTACGCTGCCGTCACTGGTCAGCACCTGGTACCAATCGCCCGGCAAAGGATCTCCAGTGGCGCTGATTGCCGGAACACCCTTTGCCACCGAAAGAATTTTCACCATTTCGCCGATTCTGAGCCGGTAAACCCGCCGGGCGTTATTATCGGGATTATCCCGGATTGGCAGGCCATCCTGTAAATTTTCCGCATATTGGAGCGCATACGGCGCAAATCGTTGTGCCCGCGCAAACGCCTTTTTCCTGCTTCCCACCAATTCAAGATGAGAAAGCGGAATTTCCATCTTATTCATCCCATTTTTGCTGCTCCGCAGGCCCTCGGGAATACCAACCACCCATACTTTATTGACATTGGAACGGATATACACCGGCAATACTGTCCCCGATGCAATAGGCGGCTCCTCGGTTGACCAGAGCAATACCCCCCAGCCCAGCTTTGAAGAACAGGCGGTAAGCACAGTACAGAGCAATATGAAAAAAATACCCAAACAGCTTTTTTGTCTAACTCGCATGACAATGTAGTATACCATAAAAACCGGCATAACGTACAGAGAAACACAACGGTTTCAAATGGAACTACCCTAATACATATTATTTGACATAAATATTATTTGACAGATGGATATATTCGTGATATGTTGTAAGGTAACATTATATTATCAAGAGGGTATACATATGAAAACAAATGGACAAAGGTCGCTTACCACGGTGCTTTTCATGGTAAGTATAATTGCAGGCTTGCTAATCACTGCCTGTCCGGAAGCAGATGGAGAAAACACCACACCTGCACCTACATACAGTATTACCAAGGGCACTCATGTCAACGGCGATTTTACTATCGATCCTGTAGGTCTCGTCACTGAGGGTACACTCATTACCCTGACACTGATACCTACCGCTACTACGAGTGGATACCAGTTTGACAGATTTACCTATACTCCTGCCAATCCCAGTGTATCCATTACGGAAACAGCACCGGGCAGCGGGATTTACACCTTCAATATGCGGAACCGCGACATTACCGTAAACGCAATATTTGAAGAAATACCGGCGGACACATACGCTATTAACAAAGGCACCCATGCAAACGGCGATTTCACCATCAGCCCTCCAGGCCCGGCTACCGCAGCGACACCCATTACCCTGACACCGACCGCTACTACGGGATACCGGTTTGTCGAATTCACCTTTAACCCAACTGGCCCAACCGCCAATGAAACAGTGTCAGGCAGCGGAATTTACACCTTCAATATGCCACCCAATATCGTTACCGTAAACGCAAT
>Ga0123356_10001101_pt1 | contig 29978 bp, 26 predicted proteins | sample TergutEmb28metaG_2_FD_92546 | JGI IMG/M metagenome (GOLD analysis project Ga0123356, IMG submission 92546) | Embiratermes neotenicus P3 segment gut microbial communities from Petit-Saut dam, French Guiana - Emb289 P3 | ecosystem: Host-associated > Arthropoda: Insects > Digestive system > Gut ...
CCCGAATCGTACGCGCAGTTAGCTCGACGTAGCGCTTGCAGCCATCACAGTCGCGGATGTGGTCATGGATGAGCTGTCTCTCGCCCTCTGAAACTTCTTCTGCGAAAGACTTGTCGATAAGCTCGCGAAGTCTGTTGTCACACTCCATGCGAATCACCCTCCTCAAATGCGGATCTCAGTGCCGCAAGACCGCGATAGATTCTGGACGTCACCGTGGTAACAGGGGCACCTACGACCTGAGCGATCTCCGCAAGAGACAGCTCTTCTTGAAACCTCAGCAGCAAAGCCTCGCGATACAGCGGTGACAGAATCTGCAACCGGCCAGCCAGGCGCATTGCGTCTTCGCTTCGAGCCGCAGCTTCGAATGGGGAAGGACCGGAGGAGGGTAACAGCAGCATGGCATCGCGATCATTTGGCAAGGAAACTGTCTGTACCACTTTTAGTTTTTTCCGGACGTAATCTATTGCCAAATTGCGCGCGATCGCGAATAGCCATGGATCAAACCGCTGGCGTCCGTTGTACTGGCTGCCCCGTTGCAACACCCGAATCCAGGTCTCCTGCGCCAAGTCCTCAGCATGCTCTCGCCTCCCGGTGAGGTATAGCAGGTAGCGCACCAGTCGATGCTGACAGTGCTCCACCAGGTCTGCAAGAAGCTCCATATCCCTTTCACGTAAGCCTCGCGCAATCCTTGCCGTCTCGGTTTCGGCCGTCGGATTCAAGGTCATGGGAAGACCCAACATATATGCTGTATACGATTAAACCGCAGCGGATTACTCAACTTTTGACCGAACAATTACGCTAAGGTTTGCCTCTGACGGATATCGGATCAACGGGCGGCAAGGGCCTGACGTGTCAACTGGTTAGGATTGAGGCGGCGCGTCGGGCGGGGATGGCACTGGCGGACAGTGTTGCGTCCCCGCAGTGCCCGCTTCCGTTTTCGCCCGGCAAAATCGTCATGAATCGCGCGATGTTTGCCCGGCTTGTCAGCAACCCCCCAAGACACCGATATTCCCCCCGCATCGCCTCGGGGCGTCTGTCACCACCACCATCATCCCGGAACCCAGTACGCTTGGGCTGCTTGGAACCGGCCTGATCGGTCTCGCCGGGATGGCGAGACGCGAGCTCAAGCCCGAACGTAAGGCCAGATTCCAGCCAGCAGCTCATTCGCAAACTGCGCTGTCCCTCAGGGCTTTCTCTTGTGGTCTCTTTTGGCTATCTGGCTGTTGGCTACTGCCTGAGACTGGCACGATTCGTTCTCCGGCAAGCGGCGATCACGAGCCGAACACTCGCTGCGAGTGGGGGTACAGGCGGGAAATCCGGACTTGGTTACAGGGATCGTTGGATTTCGTCCAGACTGGATGCATCCAAGGGATTGATAGCAGAAGCGACCTTCCCGCCCCGCGCTGCAGTCTCGGAAGCCTGATTCTCCAGGTCTTGTTCCATTTTTGACCACTCCAGAGACGTATCCAAAAAATACTTGCGGATACTCCTAAACTTGTCGGCTGCATGATAGATGAGAATAGGATCGCGTGTTCGTAGCCCTTTCGATAATTCTTCCTGATAGGCGCGGATATTCTCCAGTGCTTGCTGGACCCATTCCCAGTTGACGTCCTTGTTGCCGCGATCGGCAATCGTCCGGCCTTCATCGCGAACACGCGCGAGCACGTCGGCTAAAGCGCTACTGCTTGATTGCAGGTCCGCGATCGATCGTTTCAATTCTGCCACGCTCATTTCTCGATTCCTGTTTTATGAACCACCGTTCCAAGGAGTGGGTTGCGGCGGACCATCAGGTATGAACGTCTCCCTCGGAACCCATATTTGATTTCCCCCACCGGGCAAAGACATATTCGGATAAGCAGCAGGTTGAGGCGCAGTGGGGCCGGACCAGCCATTGGCCCCGCCTGGTGGAACGGTCGTTTGGACGTAACCGCCATCTCCGTTGAACTCGTCTGTGACAGCTGAACTAGCGCGCCAAGCGCCCTCGGTTGAAGGAACCGGATCAGTAGACCAGTAGGAGCCGCCAGCGCCCTTATCGGCAGAAATGACGCGATACAACGTGGTCCCTTCGGGCAGATGGACGGGCTGCGGGTCGGCTCCGAAGGTCTTGGCGACATCGTCGGGCAGTTTTGGCCAGCCGTCTGGCGCGGGCGGAGCGGTACGGCCATCGGCGGCGTTCTTGGCTTCAATAATCTCCGGAGTATCCGGTACTGCCCCAGGATCGATCCTTCCGTCCTGCTTTGGCGTGTAGCTCCAGTCTCGGGGCGCATCCCAGTCGCCGTTGCTTGCGTACGATGGCTTGGGCGGGGTTTCTACAGTGCCCGACGCGGCCCCGGAACCTTCCCCTCGCCCCGCGGACTCGCCGGCTCCGGCTCTCGCAGCTGCCGCTTTCGGTTCCACGGCGGAGGCTTTGGGGGCGGCCTCTTCGACTGCGGTCCCGGTACCGGCTGCTGCTCTTTCGGAGCCCGCGCCACCAACGCGGCCGAAGCGGGCCGCAACTTTGCCGAGCAGGGTGAAGAATGCGACGACGCCGAGGATGACGATGGCCTGGGCGAGCGAGTGGGCCGCCTTCTCGAGGTCCTCGGGCTCCTTGGCGTGGAGAGTGGTCATGAGGCAGTCGCCGATGTCCTCGCCAGCTTGGAAGACGCCCATGCCCACAAAGAACGCGCCGACGGCGAGCAAAATGACGTCGATGATCTCACCCGCGCCAAAGGCGTGGGAGGCCGCCCACGCGGCGAGAGTGCCGACGACTATGCCGATGTTTGCCGGCGTGAGCATGGCGCGGAATTGCACGGCCAACTCGGGCGAAAGGTAACTCGGAACGCGCCCGAGGACTTTCTCGAAGCGCAAGGTCAGGGGCCAATCGGCGACATTCTCGAGGTCGGAGCGTGTGGACGAGTAAACGGCAGGCTGAAGCGGGGCCGTGCGTCTGGCAGTGCCCTGCGCCGGCGTCACGGTGACGACAAGCCTTGCCCAGGTGTCCATGCCGATGATGCCGTCGGCACCAAGGCTCTGAGAACGCTGGAAGCTGACGACGGCGGCGTGCGTCTTGGCGTCAAAGCTGCCATCCGGCTGGAGAGGCGGGTTGGCGCCGTGTTGATTGAGGAGGAGTTGGGCCCAGCGGACCATCGGGTCGCGGGAGCCTTCTCGGAGAGCGGGCAGGCCCTTGTGAACCTGGGGCTGGCGGCCGGGGCCGATTCGATGATGCGTCAGCCCATGATGAGGCTGGTGGCCGGTGGGACCGGGAAGCGGAGAGAGATTGCGAACGAGAGTGCCGTCGTTGATGTCGACGGTGTTGCCGTTCGTACCGAGGGGACCGGGTTTGCGGGACGCCGCCAGTGCGAAAACTCCCAACGAGAAAAAACAGTGTACCTCAAACGAACAAAAAAATAGGAGCAAAGCTCACACTAGGCTTCATGTCAGCCGTTCATGACGACGACGCCATCGCCGCCGTGTCACCCATATGCGCCGACATTTTGCGCCTGGATGACGGTTCTCCTTGAGCGTTCAGAAATTTTCGCAACTCCTGCCGTCTGCACAGGACGGAACTATAGTTCCCTAATGTGGGGAAGAACAAAAATCGACTGGCCAACGAGGTCGCCGTGCGTGCTCGTATGGCTGTCGCCGCCTTGCAGCAGAATTGCCGGGACTTCGGAGTTCGGCTGTTTGACATCGACTCGCCCGAGCAGACGTGCGCCCATCCTGGCATTGCGCTATAGTGTCTATTAATTCCATTTACAATATAGATAATGCGAAGAAATTGTCGATATTCTTGCAGTCTTCGAGCCATGCCCTCCAAACTGAGGATCACAACGAGCACTTGGCTTGCCGGCATCGAGAGCGGGAGAATGACTCGATATGATTTGAGGGAAAGGTGGATGTTGATGAATCGACGTAACTTTCTTTCGGGCGCTGTCGCCACGGCTGGACTCGTACTTTCGAAGCCGACCTTCGCCAGCAAGAGTGGACCTTTGCTCTTAGGCCACAAAGAACGTGTCGACAGAGCTTTGCTCGGGCAGGATGTGGACCGCCCCCCCTACACGTTCTACTACCACTACAAAAGGCCGACCGCACCACTGGAAGCGCAGGACCATCTTGATTTTCATCGCAAGTATAAGACGGACATCGTAAAGGTGATGAATGACTTTGACTATCCGAAGTCAACAACCGGCAGGTGGTACGACCTAAAGCCCCTGAATTCGCCCTTCCCCGATCAGTTGGAGACCCTGCGGCGGGTTCATGACGGCCTCAGTGGGGACGCGTACTTCATCGATACAATTTACGGTCCGTACATGACGGCCATGATCCTATATCAGTCTCAACCCCAGTTCGCGAGCCAGCCGAAGTCGAGCGATGTCCAGGACAAACAGATCAAAAGCCTCCATGAATTTCAGCAACAGAATCCGGACGCATGGCACAGCGCGCTGGATGCGATCACGCAATCAACGATCAATCACATTCGGCACATCAAGGAGATCGGGGCATCGGGCGCGCTCGTCAGCATTTTCAACGCAGAGAGCAAGTTTGGATCTGTCGAGGATTACGAGAAATATACTCGTCCCCACGACAAGCGCGTTTTCGATGAGCTCGCCGACACAAAACTGACTATTCTTCATTTGCATTCTTTGGAGAGGCCGTACCTCGATCAATTCAGAGATTTCAATGCTCCGGTCCTGCAGTACTCGGTGAAAACCAGCGGCATTCCGATCTCGGAGGTTCGCAGGAAGTATTCTGAGCCCATAGCCGGCGGAGTCGACGAGATCGATTATCGCCAACTCACGACGGAAGAAATTCGCGCTCAATGGCAAGCAGCGAGATTGCAGGCCGGTGGGAAGTATATCGCTGCACCGGGCTGCTCTATCCCAAATGACTCTACTCCTGAGGAGCTGGCGCGGTTTCCCAAATCCTTAGGGATCTAGGTTGCGCAACTGCTTGAGGCACGGAATCCAGCTTGTCGTATCCCCACACGGGACAGGCGAAGCACGATGGGGCAAACCGTCTTTGTTCGCCGATGTAGTCCATCACGTCCTGTGCGCTCTCTTTAGGCGCCAGTACGTCTCCGGAGTCTACTCCATCTTGCCTGCGGCCGGCCCTACAGCAGTGGCCTGCTTCCTCTTGGGATCAATGCCGATCAGCGCAACTCCGCCAACTCCGCCACGGACCACGGCCACTAAGTGGCCACGAGCTCTCAGGTCTTCCCGCGTTTTGTCGGGTAGGGTGCCGGGCACAGACAAGCTCCCCAATTTCGCGCGGTCCTGACCAAACGGCTGATGAAATGCTCGGTGGAGAAGCGCGGCGCATTAAACGCCGCCTCGGGACTCATGCCGAAATCGACATAGTTCAGAATGACCTGGATGGCTGCCTGGTCCTGCTGGTCACCGCCAGCCACCGATACAGCCATTACAGGATCGCCGCCGTGGAATAGCAGCGTGGGGCTCAGCGTGACGCGTGGCCTTTTGCCGGGCTCGATGACGTTGGGAGTTCCCGCAAAAGTGTTCAGACTGGTGAGACGGCTTCCATGAATAATACCCGTGCGTCCCGCCACGCCTGCAGTGCTCGACAACCCGCTGGGAGTCGCCGCGATGACGTTGCCAAATTTATCCGTCACGCACATGACGGTCGTTCCACTATGCCAGGGGCCTGTGATGGTGGGTGGCTTGGTCGGTTTCATGTTGTATGGATCGCCCGGCCGGATCTCGAGAGATGCTTTTCTCGGATCGATCAGTCTACGCCGCATTTCGGTGTACTGATCCGAAAGCAACCGTTGCATCGGCACTTTGGTAAAGTTCGGGTCGGCGTAATACTCGTCGCGATCCGCCAGCGCCAGTTTCTCTGCTTCGATCACCGTGTGGATGTAATCCGCCGAATTGAAGCCCATCGCCTTCAGGTCGAAGCCTTCAAGCAGACGGAGCGTCTGTAAGAGATAAGGACCCTGGCTCAACGGACCGGCCTTGTAGACCGTGTAGCCACGGTACGTGGTTGTGAGCGGATCGACTACGGGAGTTTTGTGTGCCGCCAGATCCGCCTTGCGAAGGAAACCGCCCTTTTCCATGTACCAGGCTTGCAGGGCGTCGGCGATGTCGCCTCGATAGAAGCGGTCCGAGACGGCTTGCAGTTTCTGCTCCCGCGTACCTTTCGCGGCTCGTTCCGACTCCACCAACTTGCGAAAGGTCACCGCCAAATCGGTCTGCCAGTGCATGCCGGTTTCGATCCTCTGGTCGCTGCCGGTATCGATATACCAAGTGGGGCCGCCCGCGTCGAGAATGGCCAGCGTTGGCTGAACGAGTTCTTCGAAGCTCTTGGTTCCGTAAAGTTTCAGCAGGGTGACAACTGCATCGACGGTACTTGGCACGGCAGCTGCCTTGACGTCTCCGTCCGGGATCCCGTGTTGCAGGTACCACGCGATGGCTTTGGGATCACGAGGAGCCTCGCCGATTCCCTCGATCAGCTTCACGTTCTTTTCATGGGCACTGTAAACCAGAATCGGAACTTCTCCTCCGACACAGAACGCGCCTACATAGGTTACGGAGAGCGCCAGCAGAGTGGCGGCGCCCGCGTCGGCGGCATTTCCGCCCTCCTCCAGAATCCGGATGCCTGCCGCAGTGGCGGCGGGCCTACCGGAAACAACCACGCCTTGGCTGCCCACCGCGACACTCGGCCCGCGGCGAGTGATCGGGGTTTTTGTGGCCTGCGACCAGGCGAGGAACGGGAGTAACAGGAGGAAAACCGACGAAAGCGAAATGATCTTGCACATAAACGCCGTCGTTGCCGCAGCTGCAAATCTCTCGAAAGACAAGGCGGTCAACCACACGTTGAGCCGGGCTGTAACTCGTCTTCGATGTGAGCACGGATAATGGAGTCGATGTCTGTGTCGCTCTGGAAGCCCAAAGCCCTCGCCCGTTCGGCATGGACATGGGTTGGCCAACCGTCGACGATGCATTGGATTTTGGGATCAGCTTCCCAGGAGATCCTTCTAGCGGCCTCGGCGCCGGCCACCCGCACCAGGGCCGTCACAATTTCACCGACGCTGACCGTGATCCCCGGCAACGGAATAGTGCGTTCGCTGCCTATTGATTCTTCACTAAGTTCCATCGCGCGGATCATCGAGGCCAGAGCCATGCGTGGAGAAGCCACGTAGACCATGGTCTCCTCGCGGACCGGACAAACGACAACCTTTCCTGAGAGAGGCTCGCGAACGATCGAGCTGACAAAAGTGGAGGCCGCCAAGTTCGGTCTGCCAGGACGAACAGCGATTGTAGGCAAACGCAGTGAACGGCCATCGACATATCCACGGCGGCTATAGTCAGCCACAAGCAACTCTCCTACGGCCTTCTGCATTCCATAGGAAGACTTAGGCGTGACTGCAGTGTGGTCGGTGACAACCGCAGGCAGTTCACCCCCAAAAACAGCGAAGCTGCTGGCGTTAACCAAGCGCGGGCGGTGCGCTAGCGAGCGCAGGGCCTCCAGGAGAGTGAGCAAGCCCTTTATATTGACACGGATCCCAAGGTCGAAGTCGGCCTCAGCGCCTGCGCTGACAACCGCAGCCAGATGCCAAACGAGGTCCACACCACGGGTCGCCCGTTCAACTGCAGCGCTGTCGCCCAGATCGCCGGCAATCAGATGGACCCGCGGGTCACTTGGAATGCCTTCGCTTTGGCTCGTATCGAAAAGCGTAATGTTTTCGATGGGGCGACTCTGCCTGCCTTCGAGACGAATGCAACCTGTTTGCAGGAGGTGGCCGACAATGAGTTTGCCGATGAACCCAGTCCCACCCGTGATTAGAATTCTCATTAAGATTTCTCTACTTCCGCATTGGAACGTCCTGGGCGCACAGCCGACCTTCTCTCGTAGCGTATAAATGTTGAGACATCGGGAAGGCGGAGTCAAGGGCTCGGCGCCACTCAATACGAGAGATTGGATCGCCCGAGCTCCATATGACGGAATGCCGCCCCTGAGTTTGGGCGCTCAGAACCTGCGATGATCCGGGCAACTCTGGACGGGCGATAGAGATTTCCTCCCTGCTCGCAAAACAAGGCCCAGGTCCCGTACCCGCCGGGATCGTGCAGCAGGTTATTCATCGGTTCATCGTACCGTTAATCAGAGGAAGATGGTCAATCGGGCGGGCTCTGGCGCGTCCTTGTTTGATTCCGACACCCTCCCCCCGGCCTCGAGCGGCTCTCGATGTGCACGTTCACGGTGCGTTCGAGCGTTCTGGCCCAATCAAAACGGGGTCGGAACACTCTGTCGATCCGGGCAGGTTGCAGGCGGTCTCGGGCCCGCCAAGATTTTGTACCTCCGAGAGCCTAGCCTTCGTTTGCCACTTGGAGCTGGTTATCGACGCTGAACACACCGGGAACTCCATTGGCCCGGATCGCAGCAACGGCCATATCGCTTTCATTGTTAACCACGCCCGTCAAGGTGACGTGGCCGTTGTTGACGATGATGTGGATAGCGTGATAGCCGAGCGGAGGATCGTTTGTGATTCCGCCCGCAGCTCGAGCGACGGATGGCAGGGGTCGCCGCCCACGATTGACAGTGTATTTCTGTAGCGAAGGTGCACTGTAGATGGCGGTGTAGACTGCGGCACGAAGGCGGTCGTCATTCGGCGAGTTGGGCAATACCTCAATCTGGTTATCCACATTCTCCACGCCCTCGATCCTCCTGACCACGCTTTCGGCGCTGGATCTAAGGGTGGGCCGCGACGCTTCCCCGCGAAGCACAACCGTGCCGTCGGGGTTGATCCCAAAATGGATATTGTCAAAGATCCCGTACTGCGGCAGGGTAACAATCTGCTTGCGCACTTCCTTGGCAATTCTTAGAAGTTTGTCCTGACTACCGGTCGGACTTGCAGTCGTTTGCTCCTGCGCCCTTCCCAAGGAAACACTCAGGGCGAGGCACAGAGTGGCTACACCAATAACGTTTCTAGATGGTTGAGTCATTGATCTCCTCTCATCAGGAACATGGTCTCCTGATGGACACACTGATTTCTTCACGCCTCCGCCACCCCGGCTCCGATGACAACGCTCTTCGTGGCTGTGCATCCTAAGTTAAGTCTCCTGCACGCCGGTCCGTGCGACGGGCTGCTCCACCGAAACATTCGATATAACTTCACAGCTAACAGAACAACTGTGAAAACTAACAGCGAACAAGCGCTCGTCCGCGACGCGTGTCGTTTTTCCCTTTCCTTGACCCTTCAACCGAATATCACTCGCGTACGGGAGAGTGTTGGGCATGGGCTTGCCAATTTGCCGCAAGAACCTCAGAACCCCAGAGAACAATGACATTTCCTTGAAAGAGAGACTGGATATACCGCCCGAGCTTCTTCACGCTCTCATGTCGGGTTTACCGCATGATGTTCCGGTCGTGCTGGCCAAGCTCGCCGGCAGAAACAGCGAAACAGCGCACAACCGCTACTGCTGCGGAGTTGATTTCACACCATGGTTAGGCGCGCTGCCCCTCTTCTTGGCTGCGACTCCATTGCCTCCCTGCGGATCGCGGCCGTGTCCATGTGCAAGCTCCTCGCAAGCCCTCCAGCCGCTCTGCTTTGGCGGAGCTGTATTGGCTGACGCACAGCTCGCCTGAGACCGACGCGGGCAGGGCAACCGTCCTTGCATGATCGAAGTCGACCCGGGCAAGTTGCGCCCGGAGCTGCGCGCGGCCTCCGTAGCTGTCATCTAGGGCCTACGGAAGTTCCTTGTCCCAACCGATAAGGACCGATGTGAAAGCCCCCATGGTCTACGTCAGATTGAATCAGACATCTCCGACCTGCGTAGAGAATCGGCTCCGGTCTGCCGTGTGGCTGCCTACGGACGAAAGTGCCGATACCACGCTGGACTGTGCTCGGCTATCCCTGAGATGCCCCGCGGAACGCCAGGCGTGACGTGTAATAGCTTCAAGGCGTCGCACAGCGTCGACGCGAGCAATCGCCTCGTCTGCACTCATCGTCCCAGCTGCTACCGAGCCGAGTGTCGTTTTGCGGTGGGCCCGCTGCAGCTCCCGAAGGGTTTTCGCGCAGTGTTCAAGTTGGACCATTGCTTGCTCGGTTGGCGTTCCATCTGCAGCGACTTCCTTCTCCCCATCGAGCGCCTCGACGGCCTTATCGGAGGCGTCTGGCAGGGTGCTGCCCACCTCACCGGCTATCCGGACCGCGGTTCGCATCGCCTCCTCGCACAACTCCGCGGCGCGCACATCTTCAAGCCCACCGGACATCGGCCTGAATTCCCCCTTCTCGCTCGCAACCTCGGCCAGACGCGTCGCGTGGTCGAGCGCATACAGTGTTCTCGTGAGTCGCTCTTGCTCCTCCTCCGATTCAGGTGGGCCGCTCGCTTCCGATATGAACTCCCGCGCCTGCCGCAATGCGTCGCTGACCTCTGTCATGGACACAGCATCTTTTCTGGCGACGATGGAAGTTCCGTGTTCCGTAGCCGTCAACGCCTCGCCGATGGATCCGCACATCGCTTCAAGCGCGCGTGCGACGCTGCGACGTACAGCCTCCTCTGCCGCGAGCGGCGTCCCGAGCGCTGCGGGGTCGAGGGAACACGTCATCGGCGACTGACGCTCGGGCAGAATTCGCTCCACGAATCGCGTGAACCTGTCGATCAGAGGCAGCAGAACGGCAACTCCGACGACGTTGTAGGCCGTGTGATAGCCGGCCAAGAGAGTCACAGTATCTATGGTTTTCGACGCACGAACGAGCAGGGGATTGGTGGCGGGCAAAACCGCCACCATGATCAAAGCCGCAATCAGGCTGAACAGGATGTGGGCGAGAGCCAATCGCTTCGCGTTGAAGCTTGCGCCGATTGCAGCCAGGGCGGAACTTGCTGCCGTGCCGATGTTCTGTCCGATAATAAGCGCGCAACCCTGATCGAGTCCTATCGCTCCCGCGTAGTTCGCCGATAGGGTCACCGCAACGGCGGCTGTCGATGATTGCATCACCATCGTCATCGCCATTCCAACCACGATCAATGTCAGCGCGCCGAACAAGCTCGACCACCAACTGACGCCCGGGCCAAAAATGGAGGGGAGGTCTGCCGGGTGCAACATTTCGGCCACGGCGCTCATTCCTTGCTGCAGCGTTGTCAATCCATAGAGCACCAGTGCAAACCCTGCAAGTGCTCCTCCTGCCGCAGACAGGCGCCCACGGCCCAACAGCTTGATCAAGGCGCCGAGGAAGATCATCGGTAATGCGGCGGCCGTGAGCGAGACGCGAACACCAATGAGCGCAATGAGCCAGCTTGTTCCTGTTGTTCCGACGTTTGCGCCAAAGACCAGTCCCAGGCCCTTAGAAAAGGTAAGCAATCCCGCGCTCACAAGACCGATGGTTGTCATCGTCGTTGCACTCGACGACTGCACGATAAGCGTAATGAAAGCACCCCAGAACGTGCCCGACAGCGGAGTCGCTGCCATCTTGCGCAACGTTGCGCGCAGCCCCGTGCCGGCCAATGCCTTGAGGCCGGTGGTCATGACGCTCATGCCGAGCAGGAACAGGCCCACCCCGCCGAGAACCGAAATCGTCGTTGACATACACGCCCCTCCAGGCAGTTCGACCCAAGGCTATTCCATGGAACGCAGTTCTAATGGGATGCCGAGCGAGACACTCGTGGCCTTGTCGAGGAAGCAAAAACATGCCCCCTGCAAAGCTCAAATGCCAGGCGCGATTCGCGCACCAGCCCATAGAGCCCTTCAAAGCTCTTGCGCATGTCCGTGACTCCTGGGGTCAGCAGATCCGGGTCGCTGCACCAAATCCGAACAATGGCTTACAGCCGCTCCAACCTATGGAGTCGCAGTGTCTTGTCCTTTAAGGGCAAGTCGTCTCATCCTGGTTAAGATCCCGACCTGGACCTTCCGGCGTGAGATCCGATGACATGGTCCATTCGGCAATGGTTCGGGATCCCTGGTTCCGCCTGCTCTCCTGCGATGTGCGTTTGGAAGCCTACCGTGGGAAAGCGGGAGCGACGGCGGGGATCCCTGGCCGATCCATCCCGTTGGATCGTTCCGTAGAAGTTGCTCAAAATAAAAGCGGCGCATGATGATCTCTATCGGTGTTCGAGCAGATTGGCCAGCGCCTGACGCAAACTGGTGGTATTGGTTGCGCCCATCTTGATATCGGCGCTGGCGTTCGCCAGTTCGCTCGAGCGCAAGCGCATCAAGTCGGCGGTCGCAGCCTGGGTATAGGCGTTCGCCCGAATCAACCAGGCGTCTGCCTGCGCCTCGATAATGGGCGCGCTTCCGGGAGCCGCGCTCTGAATACTCTGATTGATCTGGTTCGCCGCCTGGACTTCAAGATCCGCCAAGGAATCGATTTCGATGGCCCTTTTCAAAGCCGCCTGTGCGGCCGCATCCGTCATGTCCACGATGTTCAACACTTGCGCGGACGCCTCCATAGGCCCGGGAACAGGCCCATAGAGCGCCGTGTATGCGCTCGAAGCTTGTGCGATCTGGTTTGGGTTGCGGGATAAGAGGACCCGTTCCAACTGTTGCGACGCCGGCATGCTCGCACTGTTGACCGGCAGTTTCATGAGTTTCTGCATCTGGTTCAGGTTTCCTGCGAGCAAACCAACTAGGCTCCTTGCCTGATCGATGGAGGCCTGCGGCCAAACCACGGTCTGCTCAAACTGCTGCATGGATTGGTCCTCGGCGAGAATCTGGTTCAGGCCGCCTCCAATCACGGTGGTAAGGGCGGACTGGATGCTCGCCAAACCTGCGGCCAGCAGCGCGCAACAAGGATCGAGCAGTTGAGCCCTCGCCGGCCAGGGCGCCGTGAAGATGAAAACCAGGGCAAGAATGGCTGCTCGCAGTTTGTGCCGGAACAGCCAATGTTTCGTGGTTCGAAGTATTTCAGCAGTCCTGTTCATAGCCTTCCCTCCGTCCGCTTACTCGTGCTCGAGCAGGTTCACGAGCACGCCGCGTAGTTGTGTTGTGTTGGTGGTGCTTTCCTTGCGAACCGTGTTCCCGTGGGCGAGTCGCGCTGCCTCCTGGCGCAACTCAGCCGCCAGCATCTTTTGGGTCAAGGCCTGGCTTTGAATACCGGAAACAATCGCTGCGGCTGTCAGAAACGGGGCCGAACCCGGGGCCGCTTGGCTCGCGGCGTTCTCGACAGAATCCGCGGATTCGAGTTCGAGGTCGGTTGCCCGATCGCTTGCCTTCAGCGTTTTCAGGGTGTCAAGCGTCAGCGCGTCGTCCATGTCCGACATGGCCCGGTCCGTCGGGTTGGCTGCCGCTGCCGCCGGGATCAGTCCATAGGTGTCGCCAAATGCCCTGGTTAGACTGGAGAAATCGCCCACCTGATGATCGCGGATGACCGACTCGAAGGTTTGCGGAGTCGGAAGTGTGGCGCTTTGGAGCCTCGCTTGAAACATGCTGCTCATCGCCGAGCGGTATTGCCCGATCATCTGCGTGACTTGTAGCCTGGCTTGGTTAATCAAGGGCCGGGGCCAGGCAACAACTTGCCGCAAGTTATTCACGGCCGCTCTCATGGCGTTGATTGACGTCAACGCCGTCTGGATCATCCCCCTGATCACGTTGAGGACAGCCTGAATCCCGATTAGGACGCCGGGTTGCGCTTGCGCGGGTTGGGGCATTCCCACGAGACCCATCAACAACACGCCGGCGAGCGTCACCGCGATCCATTTCTTGCGGCTCTCAACCATGACCGTCAAGCCCGCAAATGCTGCAAAGAAAACCGCATAGACCATGACGTGCATACCTTTTCTCCTGCTGGCTGCTCGAGACTCTTCGAATAACTTCGCCTCGTTTATCTTGTTTCCGCCGCATTCACCGAACCGGAAATCTCTTCGGGGAGCGGCGCAATCTGTGCCAATCCTTGCGGGAACCTCTTCGCCAATTCCTGGTAACGCTCGAGCAACGGCCAATCCGCGTGCTGTTTCAAGAACCACGCCCGGTATTTCCGTTCACGCGGGAAGGTAGTCGCGACCCAGTAGGACAGCGGGGTCGGCACAACCCGGATGGTCTGCGTGGTCTCGGCCTTCTCCCCTATCGCCATCAGCGCCTCCGCGCTCCTTCCCTTCCGCGGCGCGCCGAACCGCTTTACTTCGTTGATTGCCACCGGATTCAAATGCAGATGTTGGACGAGAGGCGCGACGTCACCGGGTTGCTGGCCGATGATTTTGGTGCTGGCGTTCTTTAAAATGCCCGGCCCGTGAATCCTGGGCTGGAATTCGGTGCCCACGAAGTCTTCGACGGTTTGGCTGATCCCCCAAACGCTCGAGTTCCGCTTGCGGGCGGTTCGGTACAATTGCACCACTTCGGGGGCCAGCGACGGGGAATCGAGCAGGAACCAGCACTCATCGAGCACCGAAATGCTGGGCCGCCCGGTTTTGCCGGCTGCCCGCTCGGCCATCGACGAAGCGATCAACATGCTCATGGCGGTTTCAAGCCGGGGATCGGCGCTGAGGCCCTCCAGGTTGAAGAAGAGCCAATCACTGTCGAGCCGCATGCTGGTCGGACAGTCGAACAGCTTGGCGTAGATCCCTCCTTCCGTCCACGCGCGCAGCTTGATGGCGGCAAGGCGTGCCTCGTCCATCGTGCACTGCATCTTCTCGGCGTCGCGCCAGTTCGCGAGCTCTTCGCGCAGGTCGTTGAAGGTAGGAATCGGGTTCGAATGGCGGATAGAGCAGCGCTTGTAGACGCGCGGAATCGCATCGGTTAGCACGTTGTCGAGCAGCGACGTGTCCGAACCGCGGCTATCGCCCAGCATATGCCGCGTCAGGTTCTTCAGGAATGCCGTCTTCTCATTGCTGGGGACAGCTTCGCCTTCCGGCAAGTCCCAGGGATTCAGCGTTTCCCCGCCGTCCAGGTCAACATGGATAACTCGCCCTCCCATCAGTTCAATGAGCGGTTGGTACGAGTCTCCGCGCTCGAGAATCGAGACCAGGGGACGCGCACGCGCCATCATCAAGAGTTTCAACTGCGCCAGAAAGGTTTTTCCTCCCCCGCTCTTGGCCATGATCAACAGGTTCGCGTCGCCGAGATTCGGATCGAACGGAGAGAACGGCATGAGCTGTCGATAGGGAGTTTCAAAAAGCATCAGCGGCGAATTCGGTGTCCCCTCGAACGGCATTTCGACGGGCAGCAAGTCGGCTGCATGAAGCGTCAGAACGTCCATTTCGCGCTTGTTGACCTCCCCCAGGCCGGGGAGACTCGAAAAGAAGAAACGCTTCTGTGCCAGGGTCTCGGGAATGCCGCGCGCGCCGTTCATGCGTCCGATCGCGTGCAACACGCGCTGCCGTCGGTCTGCCAGAATCCGCTCCGCTTCTCCCGCCTCAAATCGGTTCCGCGCCGGACGCGAAGTGCGGACGGCAACGGCCAGGCTCAGTTGACAGGATTTCAGCGAGCTCGAAATCAACTCCTGCAGAACTTTGATGAGTTGGTGCTCGGCGACTTGCGCATCCACATTGAGGCGGAACCCTCCGTGAATATCCTTCTGCGCCGCCGTCATTTTGCGCAGCCGGCTCTTGTACTGCTTCACGGCTCTCGTCTGATCGGGAAGCACAACTTCCGCATTGATGACGAGCGGGAAATCCATTACCACGAGCTCGCGCAGGATACCGGGAAACGTGGCATCCGGCAGGTCTTTCAGGCTGAGGAAGGAGTAGAGCAGCCCCCCGACCTTGAGGTACTCGTCGAGTTCGTCCTCGATGTTGACGTTTGCCATTTGGCTGCGTGCGCTTTCGTACACCAGCGACCTTTCAGGGGGACGATAGGAGACAACATCGTGAACTAACGGGTTGAGCGCTCGCTGGACCTCAACGAAGAGATCGTCGTGGCTCATGCGTTCGATCTTCATGCCGGTCGCTTCGAGCGACGCCTCAACTCCCGACATCAGGCTGGCAAACTCGGCGACCAGTTCTTCATGCTCACGCCGGCTGCGCGCGACACACCTTGCGGCCGACAGGCTGAAGATTGAGCCGCGTATTTGCTCTTTCCACTCGACATCAGTCGACTGGCGATGGATGCGCGGGTCCCAGATGAAGTAGAAATCGAGCGAGTGCTTGAGGTAGTAGCCTTCAGAGTTCTTTCTCAGCCAGGCTTCAGATTGCTCACGGTCGATGGCCTCGAGCACGGCATGGGGATTTCGCTGTTGGCGGTTGTAACGGGCAATCAGATCACCCACGCCTTCAGAGATCTCAAATCGCGCCTGCAAACGCATGGAGCGTTCAGGCAGCGAACGGATCAGCGCTTCGAGTAGCAGCTTCGCGCGGTTCCGGTCCTCATCGCTCGCGTAATAGGAGCAGATGCCGCTCACGCGGTACCCGGCGACGAAAGACCCGTTGAGCTGGATCAGCAAGTTGTCGCAGAGGTCGCGAACTTTGAGCTGCTCGCACAGTGGCGGCTGGGCGAGCGACCTTTCGTACTGTTTCATCGTAAGCGGCATAGCGTCCCTCATTCCTCTGTGTATTCGCGGTTGAGCTCGCGATCTCGCTCCAGTCCCGAATAGACGTGCGGTTTGGTGTGGAACAAAACCCAGTCAAGCAGGTAACCGCGCTGCTTCCCGTACTTGAAGAGCACAAGCCCGGGTACCGTAAGAGTGGGCACAAAGTACTGGAGCACCATGTTCATCGGCATACCGAACATCTCGCGGTTGAGAAAGCGGCCGAAGACGTTCATCACCACTGCCGCGGCCAGGATGACGAACAGGTCCTCCGCTTCCAGTCCAAAAAATGTGACCCTGGTGCGCAGGTTCCGGTAAATGGGTGTGACATCGAGTGACATCTTTGTCGTCCTTCCTCTCGTTTGTCTAAGGCACGCCTGCCGTTCCCTGGGTGACGAAGAACTCGGCCAAACGAAGCAGGCCCGAAACCATCAGGCAGAGAGCGGCGGTGATGAAATGGCGAAGCCAGCCGCTGGTCGGATGCGCCACCGAGAACACTCCCATGCGAAGCGCCATGGCCGCGACCTGGGATGCTGCATACACCGGCAGGATTACATTCGCGACCCAATTGATCAGCGTCGCAAGCGAAAGCCAGTAGAGATCGGGGTTGTTCCATGCCGCTTGCGAAGCGAAGGACTCGAAGGCCCGTGTTAAGCCCGATACCATCAGACAGGCAAGCGCCCCGTACATGCTGTGCGCAAACTCCCGTCCCTTTGAAAACTGCAGGACGGCGATGACGACGAAGGCAGCCGCAAGAGTAGGCATGATCACGTTGCCAAGCCAGTTCGTCAGGTGCAGCATGCCGTTATCCAGCGACATATTTCCTGGGTTCATTTGCACCTCCGCTCCTACATCATCGACGTGACAAGTTTCCAGAGAGCCGACACTGTCAGCATGGCGAGTGACACAGCGACCAGCCGAAGGAACGGCTTCCGGGTTGCAAAGTTCAGGATGGCGCCGATCAACGCGAGCGCAGCCGCGATCGGCATGATCGTCCCAGCCAGGTGATTCCACAGGCTGTCCAATACGTCTACCGTTGCATATCGCGTGCCCGTGTTGTAGCTCTCGAGCAAGCTGTAGGTGGTTTGCGCGCCCAGCAGAAACATCGCGGCCAGAATGGACGGCAGCGGGTGCTGCCCCGACGCCGCGTCGAGCACCGCTCTCAGCACAAAGAATGCGGCCAGGGTTGGCACGAGTCGTGCGACGACAAAGTCGCTCACGAATTGCGAAACGTCTGACACGAAGTTCCCAAGCCATCCGGTCGCGATTCCTCCCGATGGGAGCGGCACCGGGACCCCAAACGAAGTGAACCAGCCGAGCAGCGGCTGCAAAGTCAGGAAAACCACCGCCCAAAACATCCACTTCGTGAATCCGCCGCCGATAACAAAGCTCATCGTTCCCTCGCGGCGCAGGCTGACGCCGGCCAGCACCAGCGAAAGCATTGCGGCCGAGGGAGCCAACAGAAGGAGAACCGAAATCACATCGCTTAACAGCTGCGGGGATCCCATTTGTGCTTGAACCTCGGGAGCCAGAGAACCTGGGTGTCTGAGATTGTGGTTGCGCATGCAGCCCGCGAGAATCCGGGATTTTCAGGGGCTGCATGCATGGTTGCGACGTCGGAAGCCAATGTGTTCTTAAGTCACACCTCCTGCTCCATTCGTGATCCAGAACTCGATGAGCCTGGTGACGCCAGAAACGCCCAGCAGCGCCGCGGCCGCAAACAACCAGCGCCCAAAACCCCGGCCGGTCAGCCAGGAAATGACAGCGCCCACGACTGCGCCGCCAGCCCCGACAGGCGCGATCACGTTGCCAGTCCAGTTGATGAAGTTCAGGAAAGCGCCTTCGGGTTGCGCGCCGGTTTGCCCCTGAACCGCAACGTTGAATTGCGGAGTGCTACCCAGGTTCTGCGCCACTGCAGATTGGCCAATCCCAAGCAGCGTGAGTGCCAGCGCAACCAGAAATTTTTTCCGCATAAGGTTTGCCTCGAATTTCATCCCGTGCCTTTTCTCCTTTCCCGAGAGTTCCCAATCGCCATCTCGAGTATTCGAAATCACCTTGAGAAAGGCGATCGATGCCCCGCGAAAGTAAGGTCGAAACAAGATCCTGTCAAACGCCGGTCGGTTGGGCAGCGAAAGATAGGGTTAAGGAAGAACGAAGGGGACTCACGAAGGAACTAGACTTACTCGAGGACGCGGGCGGCCTGGGAAATCGGCGGGCCGCACCCGATTCACCGCCCTTGCAAAATCGTTCCCTTCGAGCGGTGGTAATGGTTCTCCTCGCTCGAGCCGGTTGAAGCCATCCTCTTTGCGGTTCTCGAGAGATCTCCTTTCTTGTCCATACCGGCACGAGGCCGTCTTCCCGCTACCCGGCGGGCCACCAATAACAGTCCGACTGGGATTTCAAGACCGAGCGAGCGCGTGCGGTTGGGGTCTTCGAGCAGCCGAACCGGCTGCCTCCAGATCTTGTTGGGCTGAATCGGAAACAACCATTTCATTCCACTCCACGCGCTCGAGTGACGGCCTGTCTTTTACCGGGTTCTCGGTCAAGGCCCGGTCGAGTCCCGCAGGCTCGATCTGGCGGTTAGCCGCCAACGCGTATCCTGCCGCTTGACCGACTACCGCACGCAACCTGCCGGCAGTTGTTCCTGGCATAGGCCGCGCAAACTCCCGCAAGTTGAATCGCTTCCAGGAGATTTGGCTCCCAGGAGATTTGGCCGAGTTGCGCTTCGAGAGGCTTTATGCGAGCGGTTTCGTCGGGAAGATCAATGCGGAGCGAGGTCCAATCGGCCATCCCGGATCAACGCGTCGTCCAGGCCATGCATTCGGTTGGTCGCCGCCATCACGTTAGTGGTCAATGGTGCTCGGCCCCAAGAGAATCCATCTCATCGATGCAGGACAGGACCGGCGCATGGACCGCCGCCGGCGCTAATACTCCGTGGCTGTGTCTCCGCGGTTAACAGCTGAGACCATGGAGGAGGGTATAGGTGCGCGGAGTGGTGACTCGAGGGCTTAGTCTTTTCCCTCCTGAGATTGGGGCTCCGCCACTGGCTGGCTGTTGCCCTGGGCGTACAGCTCATTGATTTCGCGTCTCAATTGAATCAACTGCCGAAGTTCCTCTAGCGTAGGCACGCCACCGCTAAGGCCTGCGATGCCACTTGAGGTGTTCCGCGTGCCAGTGTTGCTTCCCGCGTGATCTGAGATCGGCTTTTGAACAACAATGTAGAAGCGGGTGTTGCCCGGTACGGTAACCACGAGATTCTGATTGAACGCCAGACCATTCAGCTCGTCTTGTCCAGCCGTTGCCACATTCTCGGCCAGCCGTTCGCGCATCAGCGTGTTCGTGGAAATCAGTCCGGCAGAACTCGTTGCTTGCGGCCCCACCAGATACGACGCTAGGGTTCCGAGCCCGGTCAGCGAGCGGACCAGGAACCTCGCGCCCGTCTTTTTTCCGGAAACATAGCCCTTCAGTGGACCAAAGTTCAGATTCATGGCCGAAGCCTCAACTTTCTCCGATGCGCCATCAGGCATTTCCACGCGGTCGAATTGAATCCCCACGTAGCCGGAAGGGTTCGCTTGCGCCAGACGGCCGATTACCTTCGCGCCCGCAGGCAGCACAATCTGCCCGTCCCGTTCGTAGTTGTATTCGACGACCGCCACGATCGGAGCGGCAACGGCTGAACTGACCGGAGTCTCGAGGCGCGCTACCAAACGCGTGCCCGCCGGAAGCGCCAGGATCTCCTCTGCCTCGTCCGGCATGCTTGGCTTGACTGCCGGTTTAGCTTCGACTGAGCGGACAAAGACCAGAGAAGGCTTCTTCAGACCGGCGTCCGGATCCTTGCTCGATGGAGGTTCCGGCGCTGCGACAGGTGGCGGCGGAGGAACGTGGCTGCCTTGGCCCGCGAGAGGGTCGGAAAAATCGACCTTCCTCAGCGCATAGTCCTGTGAATCGGCGCTCTGCGCGGGCGATGGTTTCCGGGTAATCACTCCAGAAGTTGCGCTAGTTCGTGAGGTACGGCCGACATCTTCGGGCGTTACCTGCCCTGTTTGCCCGGAATCGCTCGCCTGGATATCTGCGTTGAGCATGGGGGTCATGGCTTTTTCGGGGTCCCCATTTTCCTGTCCCGGGGCCATCCTGCGTCCGAGGCCAGGTTGGCCGTGCGGGGCCTCCCCTGGAAGCTGAGTGTGTTTCTTGGAAGTGGAGAATATGCCGAAGAACAGCGGAAGCAGAGCGACCCCCGTCCCCACCAGCAGAAAGAAGCCTCTGCTCTTGTCGCGCCCGAGTTCCTGGCGTCCTACGGCCGATTTGTGTTGCCGCCGCGCGCGCTCGATGGCGGCGCGGAAGGTCTCGCGCCAGTTTCCTTTCCCGGTCTCCTCTTTCTCGGTCTTCTCGTTCAGCTTTTCCGCCATGTCGGTTGGTTCCGCCGATTCAAGATTGTCCTTTGCTTCGTCATTGAGCATGACTCACTGCCTCCCTCAGAGTGCCCACTCCAAAACCGATCGGCGCCAGGGCCGGCTTGTCTACGGCCCCGGATTCCGCCATTTGCAGGAACAGCGTTTCGGTTGACCGCTTGTAGGGCGGGCGCTCAAACAGCACCACGCCGTCGGCGCGCCCTCCCGGTCCGATCCGGCGGTGGCTCAAGCGAAAGTCAATGACCGGGAGTTGCTCCGCCGTGGACCAACGCTCGTGCTTGACGAGCTTTCCTGATTTCTCCTTGCCGCCAAGCTGAACCTGGGGCGGCATCAGCAGGATCGGGTGGTTGCTCGTATTGACGACCGAAAACAGAACCATCACTTGCTGGCCGCTGTCGAGCACCTCACTTATACCTGTCCGCAGCCGGTCGCCCTTAACTTCATCCGCTTTCATTCGTTCTCCATAAAGCAAGGGCAAGGGTGCCTGCTTCTGGCGTTCGAGCAAGCTGTCGAGAGAATCGGCGTTCGGCTGATTGGAAGCTTCTTGCGTTGCCACCGGACCGAACGCGGCGGCCATTACTCTCGCGCTCGTCTGCGCGCCGCCTGTGCTCGAGGACGCCACAGTGGACGGAGGCTTCGACACGCTCACAGTCTGCCCGATCAGCGGGAAAGGAACCGCTTCGGGTTCAAGCAGGAAGCCTCCGGCGGTCTGGTACTGCACCAGGAAATCCACTCTAGCGCGGCCGGCGCTCGGCCGGTGGCTGACGAGCAGGAAACTGATTTGCCGCCCTTTCGTGGTCGAAATCAGCAGATTGCTTTCCGCTTCTTCCGTGGTCAGAGCCTTGACAAAAACCGAGTTCGGCTCGTGTTCCGAGTGCTCCACTTGAAAGAGCGCGGGATCGCCAACCACGACCGAGTTCACGGCCTCCGGGACTCGGATCGTCGTCACAAAGTGAGCTGTAAGCTCAATCGCAGGAACCTTCTGATCCGCAGCAGCTCTGGAGCGGACCTGCGGATCGACTGTCGTTAGCTGTGCACTCGCTGCCGCCGTCAGGATCAACAACAGCAACCGGCCAAGAACTCGAGCGTTTCTCATCTTTCTCATCCTGGGTTCACCTCGACGTTTGCATCTCGCTTGCCCCGATTCCGCTTGCCATTCTTCTTTCCCGATAACGCCGGGAAACGCGTTGAACATATCGCTGGACATCTCGTGAGGAATAATCGAGTCCGTGTTGGGAAATCGGTTCTTCGCCAACGTAGTACGCTGCTGTGATCAGGCGAAGGTCGCCCTTGAATCTCTGCTTCAGCCAGGCCAGATACGCCACGCCGCCATGGATGTTTTCGTCAATGTGAAACCGGTTGTGCACTCCGAAACGCACCGCCGTTCCCGGCATGAGTTGCATGATTCCCGCTGCCCCTTCGCTTGACAGGGCGTCTGGATTCCACCCGGATTCTTCATCAATGATCGCTTCGACTAAGTCGACCGGCACTTGGTAAACGGCTGCGTAATACTCCGCCCAACGCGCGGCAAGATCGCGCGATTGGCGCAGGTCGGCCACTTGTGCTCCGGAGGTTCCCGCAAGCAAAGCCAGCAGGCACGCACTTGCCCACTTCAAGCGAAAGACTCCCGGTTCGTATTGGCTTCCTGCTTTTCTGCGGTGCAAAGCTCGTCTCGATAACGCTTCGAATCGGCAACGAGCCCTTCAAATCCGGCTCGCAGCATCAGCCGTTTTCGGTCCGCCTCGGTCTTGGCAAGCAGCGGCAGCAGGAAATCCCGCTGGTCATGGGAAATTTCTTCGACTCCAAGGATTTCGAGCGCCTGGGCCAGATCCAGCATCTCGGCGATCGAGGGTGGCTTCTCCATGTTCCAGCCGCGGAGCGCATGCGCAAGCCCGGCAAGCTGTCCGCGCAGCCGCAGGCTTTCACTTCGGCCGCGGATTGCAAGAATCTCTTGCTCCCGTTCGACGGTCGGGTAGTCGAAACGCAGATAGAAGCAGCGCCGCCGGAGGGGATCGCCCAGACGACGTTCTTCATTCGAGGTAAGAACGACAAAGGGGATGGTGGTGGCCCGGATCGTCCCCAGCTTGGGCACTGAGATCTGCCACGCGCTCAAGATCTCGAGCAGAAGGGCCTCTATCTCGTGACCGACCTTGTCGAGTTCGTCGATCAAGAGCACGCACGGCTGGTGCTCATAACGGAGCGCACGCAACAGCGGACCTTCGGCAAAGAGGTCGAGCGTGTGCAAGCCCTTACGGATTGCATTCCAGTCTTGAGGGGGGTGGTCAGCCTGGGTTTTGAGAAAGAGCTTTTGGAGCGCCTCGTCGAACTTGCCAATGATCTTCTCTTCGGTAATCCCCACGTAGCATTGAATCCGTTCGACAACCGCGCCGCCCGACTCCGCCACCGCATACGCCAATTCGGTTTTCCCGCATCCGGGCGGACCTTCTACCAATAGCGGTTTGTGCATGCGCTCCGCCAGGTACACGACCGCGAGCATCACCGGATCGATGATGTAGCGGGCCGCTCGCAGTCTTTCGGCGAGTTCGTGCGCAGATGAGAACATGTGGGTTACCTTCCGGCTATGAACACTACACCGGAAGCCCTTCCCGGGCATTTTTCACCGTATGCATTTCTCGCGGAGGCGGGCCGTTCTCCTTGCATTGTGGGACGGTTAGAGAGCATGCTCTCGGAACGCGAGATCCTTGTATCAAGCGGACAAGGCGTTGTTTCTTCGAGCCTAGACATTTGGTCCGCACACCCGCGGTTCAGTTCAAAAAGGCGGCGGGTCCCATGTTTTTACCAATCGTTTGCTGACAGACCGGCACCCGAGAGGAGCGGTTCAGATTTCTTCCACGGATCGCATTTTACTGACTATTGCTGAATCACGACGCACCATCGATTCTCCGTTGATTCTGGGCGACACTGGCTCGATTGCCGCCTCCTCAATGGCAGGATATATGTTCCATTTGTATATCCATGACCTATGCAGGTCTCCAAAGGGCTCTTAGACTTGCAGACTGGATTGATGAAGAAGTTCTTTCACTTCCCCATGAGTGTCTCTGTCCGTTGCGGCCGGCCGATCAAACCGGCCCGAAATCACGCGGGCAACAGCGAGGCACATAAGTTAGTGTCACCTGAGCCGCCTGAGCTCTGTCCAGTTCTTGTCCCGGCTGCCGCTCCCCAAGAACCGGCTCTAACAATAGTGGAGAGGGCGACAAGCGGAATAAAATGAATAAGATGACGCATGCGTCCGGCCTGAAAAGGCCGGCGCCGGCCGGTTCCACTCCGTCCCTGGACACGATGGTTTCAAGCACTTAGCTCGTCAATCGGTTCCCCGATGCCGTTCAAATTACTCTCCCAACTCATAAGGGCTGAACTTGGCGGTCGGTCGCGTACTCTCGTCCACCATCACGGGAATAGCGATACCCGCCATCCCAACAGATTATTTACATATTATTTACTTATGGACATGGGCCGCTCATTTGTGTGTTAAAGCTCCCGTGAGTATCTGAACAAGATCGCCACCGTCCTCTACATTTGTGTCTGGCTGTACGTCAGTTATATGTAACTGTGACCCGATCAGGTGCAACTCTGGGGAGCAAGACACATCCATTGGTTCGCGCAATCAGGACGCAAGAAGACTCTCGAAGCTGCCCCGGCCTAGCGTGCAATGCTCCGGTTTCATCTGATTGTGCGAGTAGAGTTTGTGTCCTGCCCCGAGGCACGAGCGGTTGGGGCCGCTGAGGCACTTGCTGCTCGTAGGCGACTTCCGCGCGCGAGCCGTATCCAATATACCAGCGTGCAGGTCCTGTTCTGCGGCACCTTGGGAAGTTCTTTTCTTATCGAATGAGAAGTCTTTTTTTTGTATCGAACTTTCGCGTTAGTAGGTAGAACTTTAGAATCTTCAAAACCTCGCTGACTGACAGCCGTAAGTCAATGAACGATCCCTGACCGTCGGCGAAATCCCAAACAATACTGGAGATATTAACGTGAGAGTTGGGAACCTTTGCGCGTACACGTTGGTGTGTCTATTCGTTTCGATTGCCGCGCCATCGTTTGGTGCCACCCGGACATTGCCTAACCTTCAAGCCTCAAAAGGGTGGACGGGCTACGCTCTATTGCCACCCAGTTGGGCCATCTGTAACGCCTGCAAACCATCGGGCCCGCAACTCAAGTGGTCGTGGCAGCCAGGCGTCGGTTCGCCTTCCATGGACGGTCGCTCCACAAGAACTGTCTACGGCGCAGGAACGGTCCAGTGGGGCGACGTGTTCTGGAACAATCATCTGGTCGGAGATTTTTCTTCACAAGGACTGCCCGACGCCAATCATACTCTGACCCCGCAACTCCATACCTTCACCTACGATGTTTACTTCTGGGTGGCCAATGCCAATGTGTCGCAGGCCATCGAGTTTGACGTCAATCAATTCACCGGTGGAAAGAGCTTTATCTGGGGGCATGAGTGCCGTCTCGCCGGCGGCCACCAGTGGGACATCTGGGACAATGTCGGCAGAAGGTGGTTGCCCACCGGCATTGCCTGCAACCCGGCCAGCGGCGCGTGGAACCACGTCGTCATCAAGGTGCAACGCACCGCTGCGAACCAGTTGCTGTTCCAGTCCATCACCTTGAACGGCAGGACCGCCCTCGTTAACCGCACCGAAGCGCCCACAGCGAGACCCAATTGGCACGGCATCACCATCGACTATCAGCTGGACGGCGCCCGCGCCAAGCAACCCTACGCCGTATACCTCGATAAACTGAACTTCACCATGCAATGAATTGTCCGGGCAGATGTATTCCCGGAACGATCTACAGATACGGGAAAAGGCCATCGGGCCGTCGGCTGGGGTGGCCTTTTCAAATAGGCCCTCGAAGAGGCTCGTGAGAAAGTCCTGAGGCAGAGCGTTCCACTTCGCTTTCGAAATCGCGGGATTCCAGCATTTCAGACAGCCTCCACGGCTGCTGGGCTCAACAGCGGGAAACAACGAAATGGAGATCGAGGAGCGCCCCAGGGGCGGCATCTTCAGAAGGCCGCCTTGCCCCTTCCGACCACCGGACCACAAACCGTTCCTTAAGTATCAGTATCCTGAGGTCTTGTCGACAACATTCAGGAGGGCGTCTCCGCGCTGGAATCGCTCTAATTGCGCAATGAAAAATCGCATGGCATTGTCCAGCCAATCGGCCGTGTGGTCCCCGCAATGCGGGGACAGCAGAACATTCTCCAGGGAATAGAAAGGATGTCCCTGAGGCAGTGGCTCCTGGTTGAACACGTCCAGGGCAGCACCTCGAATTCTATGTTCCGAGAGCGCCTTAATCATTGCGCCTTCGTCGATGGTGGGGCCGCGGCCAACATTGACTAGGACGGCCGTTTTCTTCATGACCGCGAATTCCGGGTCCGCGATGAAACCTCTTGTCTCTTTCGTCAAGGGAAGCGTTACCACGACAGAATCGCACTGCGACAGCATCTCCAAACGCTGCTCCGGGGCGAAGCAACAGTCGATCATGGGCCCTTCTTCGGACTCTTGAGGCACTTGCCGTCTCAATCCGAGCACTTTCATTTCCAGTGCGCGGGCGCGAACGGCGACGGCGCGGCCGATGCTTCCGTATCCCACGATCCCAAGCGTTTGCCCTGAGATCATGTCCACGTCGAACTGCTCCCATCGGCCGGCCTGCTGGTTGCGAATCATACGGCGAAAATCCTTGGCGAAATAGAGGATGGCTGCAAGAGCAAACTCTCCGAGAGAAGGGCTGAAGACGCCACTGCCGTTGGTGAGGATGACTTCACTCTCGATTAGCTCGGGGAAGAGCGAGTGTTCCAGGCCGGCCGACCGGGAATGGATCCAGCGTAGGCGGCGTGACATGAGAAATAAGTCGCGAAGCGGCGCGAGCGAGCCCGACCAGTTGAAGATGATTTCCGCATTGGCCGCGATACCGGCAAAATCTCGGAGTGAATCTCCGATGGCGATCGTCGACCTCTGACGCAGCTCTGCGAGGAGTGGAATGCTTTTGTGGCCGGGCGCGGTCAACACGAGAAGCGGGTTATCGCTCATGCTCATTGAATGAAAGCACCTCCATCCTACGTCCCGAGCTCCCGGCGAATGACTCGGATTTGTCTGCCACCGTTTGAGTCGGCAAACACGGCCTCCCGGGCCATGTGCTTATCATGCAGTTCCGAACAAGGCAGTGGCTGGATCGGCCCGCCGCGGCGGCGGATGTCGACAGTCCGGGCGTCAGCCGGCCTTGGCAACACTCTCTCGACATCATGCCTGAGCCAGCCAAACATATGGTTGTACCACCATCGCCGCAGCTTCGTCCTGCCGTTTGCCGGGAAAGTGCCCAATTCTCCACCGCCAAGGAGGGAGCGGTCGGCCTTGTCCTGGGGGCCGCAGGTTCGGATCGCGCTCCTGACGGGAGGCTCGCGCGGGATCAGCGCAGGCATCGTTCGCCCTCCGGCAGCCGGGGAGGTTCCGCTGTTTTGCCGGCGGCTCGAAGTATCGGGATGTTAGGGGATCACTGACTGAGGCCAGTTGCCGGGTAGTAGGAATGTAGTATTGACCCGGGTTGGCAGTTCCGTGACACTCCTGACACAACGCTATGCTCTGGGACGCCGGGCGGACGTGTTCGAGCGGGCCCGGGCAGAAAAGCGATGTCTTGGGAGATGACATGAAGTACGTCATGGCTGGTCTTGGAGTGTGGTTATTGGGGTGCGGCATGGTTTTCGGGCAGCAGGAGCACACCGCCAATCCGCCCGACTCATCGCCGACACCGGTGGCGGCTCTGGCAGGAGGAGCCGGGAGCGCGAAACTGCCGGCCTCGCCTGCCCCGACGGCGGCGCCGGCCGAACCAGACAAACTCAAGGTTGGGCCGTTCGAACTTTCCATAAATTGGCGGACGCGAACCGAAGGCTGGGAGTGGTTCCAGGGGCCCGCGGGGAATAACGAATACCCGTTCTTTGGCTCCCTGCTGCGGATAGGAATTGGACAAACCCGCGAGCGATTCGACTGGTTTGTGGAAGGCGAGGTCCCATCGATCCTCGGACTTCCGGCGAATGCAGTTGTTCCCGCTCCGCAGGGCCAGCTCGGACTGGGGGGAACTTACTACGCCGCCAATCAAAACCACACCAACAACACCAGCGTGTTTTTGAAGCAAGCCTACGTGGACTTCAAGCATCTCGGCCGCGCGAATACGAAGCTCGGACGTTTCGAGTTCTTTGATGGCGCGGAAGCCAGGCCCAAGGACCCCTGGCTTGCCGCGATCGTTCAGACCCGCATCTCGAGCCGCCTGATCTCAAATTTCACGTTTACCACCGTCCAAAGGTCCTTTGACGGCGGCGAGTTCTCCTGGAACTCGGGTTCGAACAATTTGACCTTCTTCGGCGCCCGGCCCACGCAGGGCGTATTTCAAGTCGACGGCATGGACGAGCTCAATGCAGAAATCTACTATGGCTCGTTCAACCATGCCGTCGCCACCGCACACGGGTCGGGAGCGTTGCGGGTTTTTGCCCTCGGCTATGTAGACGATCGCAACAACATCCTCAAAACCGACGATCGTCCGGCGGCCGTGCGCACCGCCGACCATGGAAAAATTGAGATTGCGACATACGGCGCGAACTATGCACACGTCCTCAAGACGCAAACTGCCGGCAAGTTTGACTTCCTGGCGTGGGGCGCTCTCCAGGGCGGCTCGTGGGGAGCCCTGACTCAGCGCGCCGGAGCGTTCGTGGGCGAGGCAGGATGGCAGCCTGCGGTCAAGGTCCTGAGTCCGTGGATCAGCCTGGGTTATTCCTACACGAGCGGAGATGGCAATGCGAAGGACGGCACCAATGGAACGTTCTTTCAGGTGCTGCCGACTCCCCGTCAGTATGCCCGCTTCCCTTTCTACAACATGATGAACAACGAAGATGCCTACGCGACGGTGAACGTAAAGCCGTGGTCCCGTCTCGGGCTTCGCAGTGAAGCGCACGCTTTGCGCCTGGCAAGCGCGGCCGATCTTTGGTATTCGGGCGGGGGCGCGTTTCAGCCGAACACGTTCGGATACACCGGGCGCCCGAGCGGCAGGCACCGAAGTCTGGCAAATGTCTGGGACCTGAGCGCGGATTACCAGGTTACGCGTTACTTTTCGACCACGCTCTACTATGGCCATGCCTGGGGCAAGAGCGTCATCGAGCAGCTTTATCCCCGAAATCCCAATGGGCAGCTGGCCTTCCTCGAGACCAATTTTCACTTCTGAGCGCCGGTCGAGCGGGCGGAACTGGGTGATTTCGTTCATAAGTCGGGGGCTCTCAAGTTCGCGGCTATCGTATTTCTCGGGCGGCAAACGGAAGAAGCAACCAGCGAGGCGGCGCCCCACCGGTTTCGAGAAACTTTGGAGTCCAGACCTTGAAGCTCGACTCACATCGCTTACCCCCTGTCCAGGCCGAAGTCACGTTGCCTCGATTGCGGCAGGCGATCTCGACCGTGCCGGTTTGAGTCATGCACGAGTTTCGCTCGGTTATGTGAGGAAAGGAGTGAGGCTGCCCGCGTACAACCGCAGACGAGATCGATCGGGTGATTCGCCCTGGGCCCGTCTAGCAGCCCGTGGTGAAAGTTTTGGTTCCTGAGGAGGAATTTGCGACGGGATTCACAACCTGAGTTCGTACACTCGGCGTATGGCAATGGGGAAAAGAGCAAAACAGCAACGACAAGAGCCGATTTGGATTCCGCAGGCTGAGTTACCACAGACGGTGGCACATCCGTTTTACACCCGATTGAACCAGGTGCTGGAGGAGCGTGGGTTTGATGAGTTTGTGGAAGGGCGCTGTGCGCCTTTTTATGCGGAACGGATGGGACGACCGTCGCTGGCCCCGGGACGGTATTTCCGCATGTTACTGATCGGATATTTTGAAGGGATCGATAGCGAGCGGGGGATCGCTTGGCGGGCGGCAGATTCGCTGGCGCTGCGGAGGTTTCTGGGAGTGGGGTGGGACGAGATGCCACCCGATCATTCGACGATTTCCCGCACCCGGCGGCTGATCGACGTGGAAACCCATCAAGCGGTATTTGGTTGGGTGCTGGAATTGTTGGCAGAGAAAGGACTGCTGAAAGGCAAGACGGTGGGCATTGATGGCACGACGCTGGAGGCGAACGCGGCCATGCGTTCGATCGTGCGCCGAGATACCGGGGAAAGCTATGAGGAGTTTCTGAGGA
>Ga0123356_10001102_pt1 | contig 29967 bp, 20 predicted proteins | sample TergutEmb28metaG_2_FD_92546 | JGI IMG/M metagenome (GOLD analysis project Ga0123356, IMG submission 92546) | Embiratermes neotenicus P3 segment gut microbial communities from Petit-Saut dam, French Guiana - Emb289 P3 | ecosystem: Host-associated > Arthropoda: Insects > Digestive system > Gut ...
AGATCATAATTGTTAATTAAGACGTTAATAAATCTATCTGCTCTTGGAGAGCCGCGGTAGAACCCGTCATGAGTAATGGTGAGCCAGTCGCCGTCAATTTGAGAAATAGCCTGTGTTGCTTCTGCGGAAAGAACTGCGCCTTTAGCGGTTGCCATTCTGTCTTCGCCGGAAAAATAAGCAAAACACGCAATTTCGCTGAGATCATCGATGTTGAAGAGACGGGCAGTGCCGTCGCTGAGACCGGCGAGTAATCGTTTGCCGCAGGGGGTAGGGGAGAGGGACATTGGTACGCCTAAGAGGTTTTCTTTTCTTGAAATTAATTTAACTGAATCGTCTTCAGAGACTTCCCATTTGAATATTCTTTGACTGTTGGAACCCGCTAAAATGTATTTATCGTTACTAAATATAACAGACCAAATTTGATTTAAAAAAATGTCGTTTCCAAGTACGGCAATTTGCCGGCCTGTATCTGCGTCCCAATAGCGGACTGTATAATCTCTTGAACCTGATATGATTCTCTTGTTGTCAGAGCTGATATCAACTGAAAACACTATATCATTGTGTCCGCTAAGAGTATTCTGTAAAATAAATCTTCCTTCTCCTGTGTTTTTCCAGATCCGCGCGGTTCCGTCCCGTGAACCGGAAACTAAAATGTTGCCGTCTTTGTTGAATTTAAGCGTTTGTACAGTATCAAAATGTCCAAAGAGCGTATCTATTTCAATACCTGTATCTAAATTCCAGATTCGGATTGTTCCGTCGCCGGAAGCTGACGCGAGGTATTTACCGTCTGGATGGAAAGCGAGAGCGAATACTGGATTTCTGTGTCCTCTTAGAGGCCATATTTCATTTCCGTTTAAGATGTCAAATATATGTATATCATTGTGTGCTCCTCCAACAGCGATTGTTTTGCTGTGAGGATGAATAGCTACAGTATAGATTTCAGCGATAAAATCTATACTATGCTCAAGAATACCAGTTTTGGCGTTCCAGATATTTATTTTTTTTCCGATTGAACCCGAAACAAGCCAATTTTCATCTTTGCTTAACGCTGCCTGATTGAGAGGATCGACGTTTTCTGTAAAGGTTGTAAGTTGTCTGCCGGTTTCGGCATTGTATATCCCGGCGGTCGTATCATAGGAAGCAGTCAGTATACGTTTGCCTTCTTTGTCCCAGTTAACTGATACTACTGTATTGGAATGATTGGAAAAACGGGATAATAATGAACCTGTTTCAGAATCCCAGATTGTAATTCCGGGAGTAGCTACTGTTAAATTTCCTCCCGCTGTTAATATTTTTGAGCCGTCAGGGCTGAATTTAGCGTCTAAAACTTGATTGTCAAAAATATCTCTTCCAATAATTCTGATAGTTTCACCTGTCCGAGCATCCCATATCCTGACAGTCTTATTATCGGAGGCGGATACTAATTTGCTTCCGTCGGGACTCCATGAAACAGAATAAACCATATCTTCATGCCCGGTTAAAGTATGTCTTTCTTCGCTACTAATGTTCCAGATAATAATAGTTCCGTCTCTTGAAGCGGAAGCGATTATATCGCCTTTTGGATTGAATGTTACTGAAAATACTGTATCTTTATATCCTTTTAAAATATTTAATTCTTTACCGTTTGATATATCCCAGATACGGACAGTATCATCAGCAGAGCCGGAAACCAATAAACGGCTGTTTGGACAGAAAGCTACAGAAAAAACACTTCCTTCATGTTTTAAGGTATAAAGCTCTTGTGGGCTGGAAGAAAAATCAGCATTCCATATTTTTATTGAATTATCCCGTGAACCGGAAGCGATAAGCTTTCCATCAGGGCTCCATGTTACGGACATAACAGATGCTACATGACCGTAAAAAGACCTTACAAGAATGCCTGTTTCGGCTTCCCATATTTTGACAGTTCCGTTGGAATCCCCCGTAAGTACATAACGTTCGCATGGGCTGAACACAGCGGAATTAACAGCTCCCGACACCTGCGGAAACACTTGTACATCGGAAGTTATATGCGCATCCCGCATCTTAGGCACAGTGCTGCAAGTACAAATCAAAACCGCAGCAAGTAACAGCAAACATTTCTTCAAAACTCTTCCCCCTCTTCTCTTCTCTTCCCTCTTCCTCCGCGTCCTCTGCGCCTCCGCGCCTCTGCGAGAGTCTTAGCAAATCTGCGTCTCTGCGTGAGTCCTAGCAAATCTTCATACAATTTATATCCGAAAAACCACTCCCATTTTTTCCAGTATACCCTAAAATTATACTAAAAAAACACCTATTTGTGAATTATCCTCCCGTTCGTGCGGTTCGTGGAAAAAATTCTTAAAAATTTTCAAAAAACTTTGATTCTCGGTCAAGCGCCACGCATCTGCGCGCCATATATATGTATAACTTTTTTCAAAGTTAAATCTATTTTTTACACAGAGCTTCTTTTATCGCTCTGTGAGGAGGCTTTATGAAACCAAACAAAAAACACAAAGACAGTGTTTTCACCACCCTCTTCAATAACCCGGAAGCTATAAGGGAGCTATACTCGGCTATTGAAGGCGTCCCAATCCCGCAGGATGTGCAGATCGACATTAATACCCTCTCTAATGTACTTGTTAGAGGACAAATTAATGACTTGTCATTTACTATCGACAATCGGCTTGTAGTGCTTATTGAGCATCAGAGCACTATCAGCGAAAATTTACCCCTGCGACTGCTCGAAAAAACGGTAAAATACGAAAGACGGTTTCAGAAAAATCTTGCTAAAATCCCAAAACCAGAATTTATCGTTTTATACAATGGTAATGAGTCATTTCCTGACCATAAAGAACTTCGACTTTCCGATGCTTTCATGGACGTACAAGGATTGAAACTTTCTGATAATGAAGAACTACCGCTGGAACTGATTGTACAGGTTTACAATATTAATCAGGGGCACAATCCTGAAATGCTTATGAAAAGCATAATTCTTGACAGTTACAGTATACTAATAAGCAAGATATGGGAATACCGGAACAGCAAAATTTCGCTTGAAAAATCCTTAAGAAATGCGATACAATACTGTATAGATAATAACGTATTGAGAGATTTTCTTAGAAAACATGGTTCGGAGGTGTTTAATATGCTTTACGGTGAATATAGGATAGAAGATGAGATTGCTGTTGTAAAAGAAGAAGCTAGGGAAGAAGGCAGTGCTGAAAAACAAAAATATGTTCTTGATTTAATATCGCAAGGTTTCTCTGCAGATGAAATAAAAACACGATTACTTCAAGACTCCAGGTAGAATTTTTTATGAATAAATCTCTATTGATTATTATCCAGCAGAGCCTGCCTGATTATCGATATCTGATTCCGTAAATTGGCAATTTCCTGTTCAAACGCGCTGTTTGATGTGCGCAGTTCCGCAGCGGCGGAAGTAAGGCTTGCGTTTTCTGCCTGAAGCGCTGATATGGCTGCGTCTTTTTGCGACGATGCTTGTTCAAGAGATGTAATTGTGTTTCTAAGACCGGCGGCAGAGGTTTCCAGTTCGCTGATGCGCGAAGCCTGACCGGAACTGCCGCTGGCAGAAGCAGAGATTGTTCTTTGCAATTCGCTGATTGTATCTTCGAGCTGGGCGATTTTAGCGAGGAGCTCAAGCTGCTCCAAAGGATTGGGCGTGCCGCTGTTTCTGCGCGCTTCATTAAGGAGCGTCTCCATCAAGTTAAGTGATTGATTATAATATTCTCTTTTGGAAACAGAGGCGGAGTTTATAAAATCACGCAAATTTATAATTGACTGTGCAGCCTGATCATATTGCCTGTTTTGAACCAAAGAGGCGATAGAAGTTATTCCGCCCGTAAAATGCGCTTCAATGGCAGATGCTTTTTCCTGTTCGGCTGTTAATTTTTCCATTTCCGATCTGGCAGAATCAAGTTCTCCTGAAACAAGCATCTGATCCCTTGTTCTTTCTTCCAGCAAAGAGCGAAGACGCGCTTCCCTTGCTCGGGATGTTTCCAGAATCTGAGACCTTTCCTCCTGTAAAATATTCAGCTCTCCGCGGTAAGCCGCCTGCATCGCAAGAAGATTTTCCCTTGACGCAAGCTGAACCGCCGTAAGGCTTACATTGCTGGAGTATAATTTTAAAAGCTCTTCATCTACTTCTTCCATTCGCAGGGCAATTATTTCTATTTCTCTTTCTTTGGCTGCAATTAATTCTGCGGTGTCTTTGCGGATTTCTTCGATAAGGGCGCGTTCTGTAATGCTGTAAACAGCATTTCCTGTTCTGTATAACGCATCGGTTCTTTTGCTGAATAAAACAATTAATAATACCCCGGCAAGAAGAAGTATTACAGCGGCAATATTTACGATTACGGGAAAGACAAATCCTTTTTTTGCGCCGGGTGTTATGGCTTGGGAAAGTTTTTGCCTGTTTTTTTCGGAGATCCCGTTTATTTGAGACAATATTTCTTTTTGTTCTTCGACAGATATTCCGAACTTTTCATCAAATACTATGTCTTTGCGAGACTCATCCTTTTCATCTTTCATTTTACATTTACCTTTTCTGCTTCCTTGTTAGAAAGCCGCAAACCTCCGGCTTTAATGCCGCGAACATTATAATCCTGCGCTTTAAAATCTTCCGAAAGAACTTTAAGCCGCGGTTTAGGCTTATATTTTACGGTAAAAGAAAATTTCGTTCTTGTGTCTATGTGTAAAATTGCAGCGCCGTCGGGAATCGGAAAATAATCTTTGTTCATTATCCAGCCTTCGATAATAAAACGTTTAATGTAGGGCAAGCCGTCTTCTTTATCTTTATAGATAATAGAAAATATTGTTTTCGCGAGAGCATCCTTGTCGGCTACTCCTATCCACCATGCCTCTGCTCCTACAAACGCTTTTTCTGGAAGTTCCATAACCGTGTACATACCGTTTTTGCGCACGGCAAGTATTCTGTCAAAAGGAGATACTTCCGCGATTTTGGAGCCGGAAACATTTGTTCCAAGATAGCCTGTTTTTGCGTCGTATTTAAGATCAACATCGCGCTTTACAACTTCTTTCGCGATAACTTTGTCAAAGGTGCCTACAATTGTTTTTCTTTTTCCGCCGGCGATTTCTTCGTTTGCCTTAATTTTGGCGATAATTCCCTTTAGATACGAAACCGAGTACGCGACAATGTTTTTAAGGTGCGCATTAATTTCTTTGATACGCGCATTAATCTGATCCATTTCGTCACGGGCTTTATTGATGTCGTATAACGAAATTCTGCGGATGGGGATTTTTAAAAGATGTTCAACATCATCGGCGGATACGCCTCTTGTGCCTATTTCCTTTAGGAAGGGTTTAAAACCCGCGACAACAGCATCAGAAACGCCTTTTGCCGTTTTCATTTTCTCGATGCCTTTGTAGATTCTCTCTTCTATAAATATTCTTTCCAGAGTGCGAAGATGCAGTTTATTTAAAAGTTCCTTTTTTTCAAGTTCAAGTTCGCTTGTTAAAATTTTTACAAGTTGTTTAGCATGATACTTGATAACTTCGTTTACGGTCATTACTGTAGGAAGACCTTTTTTTATTACAAGCAGATTGATCGAAATTGACTGTTCGCATTCTGTAAACGCAAAAAGCGCGTCGATTGTTTCCTGAGCGTAAACGCCTCTTGCAAGTTTAATTTCTATTTCTACCTTGTCGGTTGTAAAATCATTGATACCCTGTATCTTGATTCTGCCTGCCCTTGCTGCGGTTTCAATGCTGCTAATGATACTTTCGGTTGTAGAGCCGAAAGGAAGTTCCGTAATAAGAATACGCTTTGGGTCGGAAGTATCAAGTTTGGCGCGAACCAGAACTTTGCCGTTGCCTCCCTCATAATTTGAAACATCAACATAACCGCCTGTCGGGAAATCCGGGTAAATCTCAAACTTTTTCCCGGTAAGGCAGGCAATTTCCGCTTCAAGCACCTCTATTACATTGTGGGGCAGAATCTTGGTGGACATACCGACCGCGATCCCTTCCACACCCAGAACAATTACTACGGGGATTTTCGCGGGGAAAAGCACAGGTTCCCTGTTGCGCCCGTCGTATGAGGAAGCCCAGGTTGTCAGCTTTGGGTTGTAAAAAATATCCTTTGCAAGAGGTGTAACACGGCATTCGATGTAGCGGGGAGCGGAAGCGTTATCCCCCGTAAAAAGGTTGCCGAAATTCCCCTGTCTGTCGATAAACAATTCCTTATTTGCAAGCACCACAAGGGCAGGGTTAATCGAGGCTTCGCCGTGGGGGTGATATTTCATACAGTGCCCGGTAACATTGGCAACTTTATGGAATTTCCCGTCGTCCATCTCAAAAAGCGAATGAAGAATACGCCTTTGAACGGGTTTTAAGCCGTCCTCCAGGTCGGGGATTGCCCTATCCTTAATAACATAGGACGCATATTCCAGAAAATTACGGTCAAAAAGAGTCTTAATGTAAGCCATTGTTTTACTCTATATCACAGACAAAAAGGGGTCAAGGTCGCCGGCGACCTTGTCGTACCCCTATTGAAAAATTCCTGCAAATGTATTATTATAAATATAATATGAGGAAATTTACCCTCAAAAACGTATTTTACACTATTTTTCTCACCGCGATACTGGCAGGCTGTATAGAGCCGGTAGATCTGGATGATTTTCTGGATGATGATGATGTAAAGGACTATATCGAAAGAAACAGGGTAAACCTGATAGACAATACCGGCGATAACTTGTTGGCAGAAAACACCAGAATCTTCGGGCTTATCGAAAGCAAATATTACAGAATTGAAGCAAAGAACGAAGACGGTGTTCAAATTAGCGGACAAACCGGATATATTACAGCAGATGGCGTGATTTCGCAAATATTTGCAGATATCGGCAGGGTAAAAGACAGAATCATTCCCAACCTTAACAATACTTATACTTACACGATATGGGCGGCGGAACCTGTTATAAAAACCCTGCCCTTATACGACTGTTCCCAGTCGCAGCTTTCAGTTACTGTTCCCCAGTCTGTCACATCAACCAATAACGGATTAATCCTTGAAGCGCAGGTGAGAAATTATTATCTTGATATAGCATCTGTTTATGATTCTTTTGGCACCTTGACCAATACTCTAAGATACAGCGTTTCTCCGACCGCAGCGTCTGTGGAGATTAGCTGCGAAGCGGCTCCGCATAACACTAAAACAAGGCTGCGGGGAGCAAATACTCTTACAGACTATCTTTTTTACGGAACAGATGAAGACGGCGAAAAAAAACTCAGCGTTTTAAGAATATTGATTCACGAAGCTCCTCCCTCCGAAGGTTCACGAATAATATTAACATTACTGTTAACAGACGGATTACACAATTTTAATCCGCAAGAAGTATCGATAACTCAGGCAGCTCTCTTTGACGGCAATGTTATATCACTGCCTGAAATAACAATTAACGATCCATCCGAATATGATTCAATCAGATGGTTATATAGTAATTATGAAATTGAAACAGGAGGTACACTTGATTTAAAAGAAGTATTTGCCAATACAACAGAAGGCGGGGATCCGCGGCAAAAAGGACATATAAATTATTTGGCAATTGGAAGGCATCTTTTTACTGTGGAAGCAGTATTGAAAGAAAACGGCAGACCTTATTCCGCAAGTTTTGCGGTGGTCGTCGAATAAGAGTATTAAGAACAAAAAAATAATGAAGGAGACAAGAATGAAAACAAAAAAATGCGGCAGTTATGCTGCAGCAGCGGTAGTGGTGCTGATTACAGCATTACTGGTAACAGGTTGTTTGGATATCATTGATCCGTCCGGGTTATCTCTGAACAACCAAAACAATTCCAACAAGGGAATTCTTATAATTAACCTTGGCGGCGGCGGACGTACAATTATGCCGACAGGCGGCCTTGAAATGTTCGATGAGTTCAAAGTAACAGTCCTTGATGAGGAAAACGGCGATGCAATCGTGGACGACTATGATGAAGAAGTTGTTACTTTTATCGCATCATCTGGTATAGGAACAATAAATCTGGAAGCCGGTGAATACACAGTCATTGTAGAAGCTTTTATTAACAATGTGCTTGCGGCAACAGGAGAAGCTACCGGCGTAACCGTAACCACAACCGGAACTGCCGATATCACCCTTAAAGAAATTGATAATGCCGGTAACGGAACTTTTGCCTGGACATTCAACCTTACACAGCTTGAAGAATACACCACCGCCACAATTACTATCGCAAACCATGGCGGCGGCTCACAAGCTATCCCTACCATTCAAAACAACTTATTGGCAGTTGAGGGAGATGACCCGCCAGAACCCATAGGTTTTGAAGGTTCTGCAACGCTTATATCCGGTTATTACCGTGTAACGGTAACTCTTGCAAAAGCAAGGCATCAGACCAGGACATTAACAGAAATTCTTCATATTTACGCGGGAATGACATCATCTTACGCGCCAACCCTTCCTGCTCTTGTACAAAACAATTTTGATGTTACATTTAATCCTAACGGCGGAGCTAATACAGGAGCATTGCTTACCAATAATATACTTGAGATTAACTGGAATACTACTATAACAGCACAGCCTGTACCTGCCAATTCCGGCAAAATCTTCGACGGCTGGTGGGATGCGGCAACCGGCGGCAATGAATGGACTTTTGGAGTCGGAGGCGACAGAGTTTACAACACCACTATTCTGTATGCAAGATGGTCAGATCTCCCGCCTGTAACAGTTACACTTGAATTTGATCTTGCGAACTTGGGCGAACTTATTACTTTAGATTTGGGTACTACAATCATTCACCTGGATGAACTTGATGCCGGTGGTATCAGAGTTGATTTGCTTGATGAAAGCGCAACACCTCTAGATACTCTCTGGACAGCATCTACATGGAGTTATTTTAATGGTACTGCTTGGATAACAGTTGGAACTGACCTTGATTACCTTGAAATTGATGATAGCATCATTAATCCGGAAACCGGAAACTTGATACACGAATTCGAAGTTTTACTTAGAATTGACGGAAAAGACTACAACATAAGTTTCATAATCGAACTTGATCCTACTCCATCTCCGTAACACCTAATTACTGAAAAAGCAAAAGCCTGTCCGGTCACCGGGCAGGCTTTTTTTTTAAACCGTTCGTGCTGCATCGAAGATGCAGGTTCGTTTGGTTCGTGGTAAAATGTCTTCGTGGTTCGTGGTAAAAATTCTTTCGCGATTAAATCAGAAACTAAAGAAATGATTATCAGGGTCGCTGTCCGGGTTGTAAGGTTCTCTTGAAGGACGGTTAAAGACGCCTATTTTATATCCTATTCCAAGTCCTACTACAAAGCGCTTATAGTGAATTACTTCCGGTTTTCTGTATAATTCCCCGAACGGATTATGCATCGCGGCTTCGGTTAAACTGTACATTCCGCTAATATCAATAAAAAAGGAACCGCTCTTACCGCCCCTAATTCCAATCTGAATGCCGCCGCCAACTGAATAAATAGGAAAATCGCGGAAAACATCAGAAACAAGAAGCGGATATGTAAATGCCGCATAAGGCGTTAAAACTACATTTTGAAAAAACTTAAGAGGGAACTTTAATTCGGCTCCCGCCGCCAGATTTATAAAAGTATTGCTTCTTGTATCTCCCATGCTCGCCTGTACATTCAATTCCAGACTCATAAAATTGAAAAACTGAAACTCCATTCCTACAGTCGCACCGGGCATGGCTAAAATTTTATGATCTATGGGAGAAAAACGGTCAGGGCTTTCGAAAAGACCGTCATAAACCGCTATCCCATTATACAAACCTTCGCTTTGCAGTACGTAAAATGTAATGGGATAATCAAAAGATGCCCTGAAATAAAGCCATTTGTTTTTCCAGCGGTTATCTATCTGAGATGTGGTTTGTACAACACGCACTTCCTGGACAACTACTTCCTGAACTTCCTGAACTACAACCAAATCGCTTTCGGAAAGAGGAGGAATTACGCTTACGGCTCTGAAAAACAAAAATTGGTTATATTCGTACATTTCAAAAAGACTGGAAAAGAAAAAATCAAAGGTTAAAATCTCAAAATTATCGGAATTTCTAATAAGGCTTATTTTAATGACAAATTCATTTGTATTTGCCGGATTGGGCTGGACATTAAACCTGAAAATATAACCGGCATCCCTTCTGTTTGCGGCTACACTGTAACCTATACCGAATGCTTCTGCCCGGAAATTGCTGTAAAAGAACTCTAAATGATCCTGCCTGCTTGCCGTCCCTTCAATGAAAACCCGCCTGTTAGGCAGCTCGCCGGCAAATGAGGATATTGCCAGGGAAAGGAAAACTGTTAAAAACAATGCTTTTTTGAACAACTTTTCGATCATGTTATCCTGAATTCTAATGAAAATTTGTAAAATTTGCAAGGCAGCTGATAGATTATCGGTAAAAAATCGGCTTTTAATAATATGTTATCCGGTAGTCTCCCCTTACCTTAAAGCCAATGGAGGCATACAGCTTTTTTGCCGCAATATTGGTCTTTTTAACAAAAAGGGTTATCCCTTTACCCTCGCTTAAAAGTGATGATATAAAAGCAGATGCCATATAGCGCCCTATGCCCTTTCCGCGGAAATCAGGGTGAACATAGACACCCCCTACCTGATATTTAGTATAAGATATGCCATTTACATTGATTTTCCCTACAATTTTGCCGTTTATTTCCGCTGCCAGGATTTTGCCGTTCGCGACAATATTGGAAAGATTTATCCTGCTGGCAGCCGGGCTGAAAACAGAGCCTCTGCCCAGGACTTCCTCCTTTTCATAAGCCGCCTGTAAAGGCGCTAAAGCGTCCATATCTACAAGCTGCGGTTTCCTGAGTATAACGGAAGGTAGCGGACAGTGCCGGCTGCCTGCTCCATTCTGCCCACTATCCACTGCCCACTGCCCACTATTAATCTCCATCAAATCATAGTCGAATATATCAGAAACGATCTTTCCCAACCGGCTCATTATTTTTTCAAGAATTATAACTTCTTCTTTTAACCCCTGAACAGAATATATTTTTTTTAACAGAAAATAACCGCCCAAAAATTTAGGAAAAGGTATTTCTTTTAAATCGCGGAAAACAGGTATTATCGTGCTCCTGGAATTTACAATTAACGCATGGATTTCATCGTTTTTTCCCTTTAATGCCCATGCAGGATATTTTGCGGGCTCGAATCTTGAACAAGCGCTTACATAATCATCTTCCAAACCTGCGAGTATTTCCAAAACAGGAATTATATCCCTGCTGTTGTTTTTTATTCTTTGCCACTCACCATTCATAGGGCAGGATTCCCAGAGCCGGAATTTTGCCGATCATCACGGAAAAAGCCGCCGCAAATGATTCCGCTGCGTAACTGTACACTGCAACCGCTCCTGTTACCCAGGGGACGCTTTCAATGTGAACAGGGCTTAAAATAGAAAGCACATAAATTTGCTTGTTTAAATTCTGCAGATTACGCAAAAGACGTAAATCGATGTTGTCGGATAGACAGAATATTATTGTGTCCGCATGGCGGGATGCTTCAATTATGTTTGCAGGCTGCGTATTCGCAGAAAAGCGGAACGTTGACGCATTTGGGTACGCAAGTCTGCCGTAATTGAAAAAATCCGCGTATCTGCCAGCCAAAAGGACACGGCCTGCTTTTTCTGTTGTAAGAGGAAAGCTAAGGGAAGGATTATCCGGCTTTACGATTGTTACGCTTCTTGCAGCAAGCTCAAGGAAAAAAGACGCGCCTTGCGGGTCTGGAATTCCAGCTTGAGCTTTCGCGATATCTGGAATATAGGGAACTTTTTTATCACCTCTAAGATATGTCAATTTTGTTTCAAGTATCCTGCGCGCTGAATCTCTTACAATCCGGCGGAAATCATTTTCTGTTCTCATTGATTCCAAAAGGTATGTCCATATAGCGTCATTAAGAAACGGAGTATTGGAAAACATAATAATATCGTTGCCCGCAATGATAGCTTGTTTTGCTGTGCGCGAGAGCAACCGTAAATAAGAAGTGGCGCCTATCATCATTAAATCGTCTGTTATAACTATTCCCTTAAAGCCCATTCTGTTTCTTAGCACATCACGTAAAAACCATGAAGACAGGGAAGCCGGTGTTAATCCGCCTTCTGTTAACGGAAAGGAAAGATGCCCGCTCATTATGGCAGGAATCCCTTCTGATACAAGCATCCTGTACGGAATTAATTCCCTTTCCCAAAGCGTGTCGTAAGTTATTTGGATCCTGGGAAGTATTCCGTGTGAATCAAGCTCAGTATCTCCATGACCCGGATAATGTTTTGCTGTTGGGATAACACCTGCCGCCAATTGACCCCTTGCGAAAGCGCTGCCCATAATTCCTGCCATTACAGGATCGCTTCCAAAAGCTCTTGGTCCTATCAAAACAGAATTGCGGTTTGTAAAAAGATCTACTGTAGGAGCAAAATTCATATTGATGCCAAGAAGGGCTAGCTCTCTGCCAATGTAGTAACCGGAAAGATACGCGTCGCGGGGATAGCCGGATGCTCCTATTGCCATATTTCCCGGTGTTTCACTTGTCGCCCCTTTAACATGGCGTATCCAGCCGCCTTCCTGATCTGTTGCGACAAAGAGCGGAATCTTAAAAGCGCCGTCTAAACTTGCCGACTGCAATTCTCCTACAGACCTTGCAAGACGCAGTGTATTGGAAGTGTTCCACCCGAATATTTTAACCCCGCCGATATTTCTTTGGCGTATCCACTGCATAATTAAAGGCGAAGGATCTTCCCCTACCCAGCCGAGCATAAACAACTGCGCAAGCGCCTGCTCATCAGTCATGGCATTTTCAATCTCAAAAGCCAACTGCCCGGGAGAAACATCATCATTAAAACTAAGAGAAAACACCGGAGCGGATAATAAAATCATTGCGAAGAAGATTAGCAAAAGACTCTCGCGGACCGCAAACCGAAGGTTTGAAGGAGATCGCAGAGATCGCGGAGGACGCAGAGGATGAAGAGCAGTAGCTTGAATTCTTCTCCTTCTTCCCCTCTTCCTCCGCGTCCTCTGCGCCTCTGCGTCTCTGCGTGAGTCCATCCCAATAAAATTATTTTTCATCGATATATTTTGCTGCATTGTGGGCGGCTGTTGCGCCGTCGGCGGCGGCTGTTATTACCTGACGGAAGGCTTCCGCGCGGACATCGCCTGCGGCATATAAACCTTTTATGTTTGTAGACATTTTATTGTCGGTAATGATATATCCTTCTTCATCAAGAGCCGCATTTAAAGATAGTACCAATGCGGATTGAGGAACAGTTCCCGCGAAGATAAAAACAGCGTCCGCTGCCTCTTCGTTAATTTCGCCTGTAATTGTATCAGATAAAACAACCGATTTTACCTTTTGATCTCCTTTAATTTCCTTTATTGTTTTGTTAAAACGCACCTGTATATTCGGGTTTTCAAGAGTTCTTTTGGCTAATGCTTTCTGCGCGCGCAGACTGTCTCTTCTGTGAACAAGAATTACATTGGGAGAAAGATTTGAAAGATAGCGCGCTTCATCGCAGGCGGCATCCCCTCCGCCTACTACAAATATTTTTTTACCTTTAAAAAAATTACCGTCGCAGGTTGCGCAGTAGGAAACTCCCCTTCCGCTAAACTCGCTTTCTCCGGGTATGCCAAGAAGCTTTGGCTTTGCGCCGGTTGCAATGATCAGGGCACAGGCTTCTTTGGAGCCATCCGGCATTTCAACAATAAAACGGTTATTTTCTTTTTTTACAGATAAAACAGGACTAAACAAAAAAGACGCGCCGAACGCTTCTGCCTGTTTCTGCATATCCATGGCAAACTCATAGCCGGATCTGGGAGAGACATCTCCCGGGTAATTTTCCAGCACATCAATAACTAAAGCCTGCCCTCCCGCGGAAAGCTGCTCTATAACAAGAACTTTTAAATTAGCCCTAGCGCCGTATTGAGCGGCTGCAAGCCCTGCAGGCCCCGCGCCGATTATGATTAAATCCAGCATTATTTCTCCTGCGCGTAATAATTAATAAGACAGCCGTCTATCAATATCTGCCTCTCTGAATCTGTAAGTTCGCCCAAAGTCGCTTTTATCTCCGTTACCGTATCTCCCAATACATAACCTGTAATAGTTTCAGTTTTTTCCATAACAGCTTTTTTAATTTGCGGAAAGAAAATATAGCTGCCAAGAGAAAACGCGCTTTCATCTGTAATTATAAACGGCAGAATACCCCAGTTAATAAGATTGGAACGATACCGCTTTGTAGCATACTCAAGCGCAAAGTTTGCGGATGCTCCGAGTACGCGCTGGCAGGAAGCCGCCTGTTCCCTCGCGGAACCATCGCCCGGTTTACGCGCATAAATCGCGCTGCCGCAGCTGTAGCGGACAGCGGGCAGTGTACAGCGGGCAGCGAATTTATTAATTAAAGGTTTTATATCTTCACTGGTCATTTTCATTACGTCTTTCGCGCGCTGCACGTAGCCGGGGTCTTTTCTGCTAAGCGTAAACTCGGCTAATTTTAGCGGATTTGAACGGTACGAAGATGTTTCCCCGGACGGAATAAGCTCATCTGTGGTGGTAACAGGATCTGTAATGAAACTTACTATTTTTAACAAGAGGTTTTCAGGAAGAGCGGGCATTTTAGGCCAGTCTTTGATATTGGGTCCAAATGTCAATTCCGTATCCGCACTCGGTTTGCCCGTACCATCGTACACACGATTGTCATATATGCTTTTGTCAAAGAAAAAATTATATTTGCCGTATTTAACATCCATATCCAAAGCGGATGTAATTTGCCCGCCATTAACAGCAGAGGCTGCAATGGAACGCGCGTCCATAAGCGCGACAGACGCTATCTGACCTTCGTTCGGCTTTGAACCTTCGCGGTTCATAAAATTGCGCGTAACATGGCGGATGGAAAGTTCATTGTTGGCAGGCGTATCCCCTGCTCCAAAACACGGACCGCAGAAAGCTTCCCGCACAAGAACACCGGCTTTCATGAAAGTTTCCGCGGCGCCGTTTTTTACAAGTTCAAGAAATGTCGGCTGGCTTTCGGGGTATATGCTCATTGTAAAATTGCCGCTTCCGATATTTTTTCCTTTCATGATATCCGCTGCCGCCATGATATTTTCGAATATTCCGCCCGCGCAGCCCGCAATTACCGCCTGCTCTGCCCAGATTTTACCGTTTCGGTATTTTAATCCAAGGTTTAAGTTCAAACCTGTTTTTTTATTTTCTTCTTCTGTCTTTGCCAAAATATCCTTGGCATTCGCCTGCAATTCTTTTATCGTGTATACATTGCTTGGATGAAAAGGAAGCGCGATACACGGTTCTATCTTTGATAAATCAATTTTTATAAAACTGTCGTAGTACGCGGCATCGGCCGGTTTTAGCTCCCTGTAATCGCCTCCCCTGCCCCGCTGAGTTAAATATGTTTTAACTTTATCATCTGTTACCCAGATAGAAGACCAGCAGGCGGTTTCTGTTGTCATAACATCGATACCGTTACGGAAATCAACAGATAAACCGGCAATGCCGGGACCAACAAATTCCATCACCTTATTTTTAACATAACCATTGTTAAAAGTTGCCCCGATAATCGCAAGGGCGACATCCTGAGGACCTACGCCATTCGCGATTTCGCCTTCAAGATAAACACCAACAACATGGGGATTCGGCATATCGTAAGTTCTGCCAACAAGCTGTTTAGCGAGTTCTCCGCCGCCTTCACCGACTGCCATTGTACCAAGCGCCCCGTAACGGGTATGGCTGTCAGAGCCAAGTATCATTTTGCCGCAGCCTGCCATCATTTCACGGTTGTAACTGTGAATAACCGCTATATGCGGCGGCACATACACACCGCCGTATTTTCGCGCGGCAGATAAAGCAAACACATGATCATCCTGATTTATAGTGCCGCCGACCGCGCAAAGACTGTTGTGGCAATTTGTAAGCACATAGGGAACGGGGAATTTTTCCATTCCGCTGGCGCGCGCTGTCTGAATTATTCCCACATAGGTAATGTCATGGGAAGTAAGAGAATCGAACTTTAACATCAGATTACGCTCATCGCCGCTTTGGTTATGAGCCGAAATAATACCGCTGGAAATCGTCCCCTTTTTAGCCTGCTCTTTGGAGACACTAACACTCGCAGACCCATCATCCGCGGCAATCTCCTTCCCATTCAACAAATAAACACCAGAACTATACAGCTTAATCATAAACTCTCCCTTTCTTCTCTTCCTCCGCGTCCTCTTTCAAACCTTCGGTTTGCAGTCAGCGCCTCCGCGAGAGGTCTTGCAAATAATATCATAATGAAAACATTTTTTCTATTCCCTTGTACAAACCCTTTATTCCCGCTATAGTGTGGTAGATGGCACATATAAAAAACATACGTAATTTTTGCATTATCGCGCATATTGATCACGGCAAATCTACCCTTGCGGACAGGCTCATTCAGAAAACCAAAATCGTAGATGACCGTAATTTTAAAGACCAGATACTTGACAATATGGACATTGAAAGGGAACGGGGTATCACAATAAAGAGCCAGGCGGTTACCATCCCCTATAAGGAATATACCCTTAATCTTGTTGACACACCAGGACACGTTGATTTTAGTTACGAAGTAAGCCGCGCGATAAACTCCTGCGAAGGCGCTCTGCTTTTGGTAGACGCTACCCAGGGAGTTCAGGCGCAGACATTATCCAATATGTACCTAGCTCTTGAACATAACCTGGAAATTGTGCCGGTTATCAATAAAATAGATATGCAGGCAGCCGATATACCGCGGGTAAAAAAACAGATTGATAAAGACTTAGGTCTTGATTCAGATACTGCCATTGCGGTTTCCGCGAGGCAGGGTATCGGCATAGACGAACTTTTTGAAGCAATAATAAACCAGATACCGGCTCCCACAGGAGACCCCGCCTCTCCTTTGCGCGCGCTGATTTTTGACTGCCACTACGACGCCTACCGCGGCGTTGTAGTGCATCTTCGTCTTTTTGACGGAAAAATAAAAAAGGGGATGAAAATTTCCTTTATGTCCAACAGTTCTGTTTACGAAGTTGAAACTGTCGGTATTTTTAAACTAGCGCTTGTTGAAACAAACGAGCTTTCCGCGGGGGACGTTGGTTATATAATTGCAGGGATCAAAACGGTAAGCGATGTTCGTGTCGGCGACACGGTAACGGGCGCGGATAACCCATGCGCTATTGCCCTGCCGGGTTTTCGCGAAGTAAAGCCGGTTGTATTCTCATCGATTTATCCTGTAGACTCCAACGACTATGAAGAATTACGCACAAGCATGGACAAATTAAAACTAAACGATGCAAGTCTTATCTTTGAAAAAGATTCTTCTGCCGCTTTGGGATTTGGTTTCCGCTGCGGATTCTTGGGGCTTTTGCATCTGGAAGTTATTCAGGAACGCCTTGAACGTGAATTCGATCAATCGGTAATTTTTACAGCTCCTTCTGTAAAATACAAAGTGCGCATAAGGGGCGGCGAAGAACTTTTCATAGATAACCCCATGGAATACCCGGACGAAGGACGCATCGAAGGCGCGCAGGAACCGTATATCCGCGCCGCAATTATAACTCCTACAGATTATCTTGGAAATGTAATGACTCTTTGCATGGAAAAACGCGGCGTACAAACCAACATGACCTATCTTGACGAAAAACGCGTTGAACTTGTATACGACATGCCGCTTTCCGAAGTTTTATTTGATTTTTACGATCGTTTAAAAAGCCTAAGCCGCGGCTATGCGTCATTTGATTATGACATATCCGAATACAAACCGACAGAACTTGCAAAACTGGACATTCTGCTTAACGGAAAACCTGTTGACGCGCTTTCCCAGCTTGTTTTTAAAGGCAATGCCTATGACCGCGCCCGGAAAGTCTGCGAACGTCTTCGCGATGAAATCCCGCGCCAGCAATTTAAAATCCCGATACAGGGTTCAATCGGCAGCCACATTATCGCCCGCGAAACGGTCAACGCTCTGCGCAAAGACGTACTTGCAAAGTGTTACGGCGGAGACATCACGCGTAAACGCAAACTTCTGGAAAAGCAAAAAGAAGGCAAAAAGCGCATGAAAATGGTAGGAGATGTGGAACTGCCCCAGAGCGCATTCCTTGCGGTGCTTAAATCGCGCGATGAATAAGGGAAAGCATCGGATCAATCTCCGCGCGGATACGTTTTAAAAACGAAACATCTTCAAAATCGGGTCTATCCGGAAAATGCGCCCAAAGATAATCACATTCGCTAATGAGAGTTTTAAGCCGCTCTTTGTCAAAACCCAATTCCCCCGCTAGAATCCCCCTTAATTCTTGCAGACGTTTTAATTCACCTTGGAAAAAAGTTTGCGAAGAGCTCTCACGGAGGCACGGACCGCAAACCGTAGGTTTGAAGGAGGACACGGAGGAAGAGGGGGAAGAGGGTTGGGAGGAACTCTCGCGGAGGCGCAGGCCGCAAACCGTAGGTTTGAAGGAGGACGCGGAGGAAGAGGAGGAAAGGGGGGAAGAGGAAGAGGGGTGCGAAGAGCTCTCGCGGAGGCGCGGACTGCAAACCGAAGGTTTGAAAGAGGACGCGGAGGAAGAGGAGGAAGAGGGTTGGGATGAAGGAGATTGGGATGAACTCTCGCGGGGGCGCAGGGGCGCAGAGGACGCGGAGGAAGAGGAGGAAGGAGTAGAAGAAGAGAAAGAAGTGATTCCCTCTTCTCTTCTATCTTTTTCTTTTTCTTCCTCTTCTCTTTCCTCCTCCCCTCTTCCCTCTGCGTCCTCTGCGTCTCTGCGCCTCTGCGAGATCTCCTCGCAATCTTCTCCCTCCTCCCCTCTTCTCTCTGCGTCCTCCGCGTCTCCGCGCCTCTGCGAGATCTCCTCGCAATCTTCTCCCTCTTCTCCCTCTTTTCTTCCCTCTGCGTCCTCTGCGTCTCCGCGCCTCTGCGAGATCTCTTCGCAAACTTGCGCAACTTCTTCCAGAGAAAGTGTCTTCACTCCCAGCGGGAGTCCTGTTCCCTCGATATCGAATATTCTTTCGTCGGCGGCGAATTCCTGCTCAAAGAGATTACGGTAATTTTTCATGATGGGGTTTGTAAGAACGTTGTCTCCATTTTTGGATACGGCAGCGCCGGAAGAAGAGGCATAAGCTGTATTGTTTAGCACTCCTTTAAGGCGGGTATTTAAAAACAACTGGCTGCGGTGCCCCGGTGTGCTTTTGGCATGGTACATATCATGGGTAAAGGAAAAATCAAGGCCGGCGCAGATAATTTTTCCGCTTGTAAGCCTGCGTGCAAGTTCTACAGCGGTGATGCCGACAGAGCCAAGAGGAGGAATCTCTGCGGGAAGAAGCTTTGAGTCTTTTAATCTTTTAAAAATATTAAGATGAGTCCATGGAGTAAAAAAAAGATAATGCTGTCCTTTAAGAATAGACGCAGATAAAGGAAGAGCGGAAAGATCAAAGGCAGCCGGTACTGTCCATCCCTGGCAGCCGAAAAAACCGCGGATATTCCAGTGCTGGCTTTCCAGGATTACAACAAGATCGGGCGTTATGTTTCTTTCCCTTAACGCGCCAAGGCAGGTATCGACACAGATAATTTTAAAAGAACGGTCTGTAAATTTGTTTTTAAGAGCATCCAGTGTTTTATCCATTGAAGGACCCGCGCCAAGCACAAGGACGGGACTTGAACCAAAAGACAGATTTGAAACAGAAGGAAAACCGGATGTTAAATTGCGAAAAGCGTTACGGATATAAAGCCGCCCGAGTTTTATCAAAGTAAGGGCATTGCTCCAGTCTACAGATAATTCCCTGCGAAGCGTATCGCAAAGATCATCATAAACTTTTGGGAATAATTGCCAGCCCCCTGAGAAACGGATTGTTTCTATACGTTTAAATACCCTTGTGCCCCATTTATTAAAAACCAAAGAAACAAGTTCAGATTTGTCACATATATTTGTTAAAAGCAATTTTTTATTTTGCGCGATACTTTTTACAGAAAGTTCATATAATTCCGGATCGGCTTCTATGCAGAGTACCGCGGAGGTTGTGTTTTCAAGGCGGGATAAAAGCCGATCTAACCCGTAACCGTAAATGGGAGAAGGGCAAAAGTACAGGGTATTATCGCTTAAGGAAATAGCATCCGCCGCGCGCTCGGCACGACGGATTGGCTCTAGCCCTGAAAGAAGGGTCTTCCCGTTTTTTATCACATTATGTCACGGAAAAAGACTTCCCAAAAATTATCTTCCATCTTTGGGTGTTTTAGGAAATAAGAAGACAGGGATTGTTCAATTGTATTATTCAGCCAGTAGGCGGAATAAAGCGAAGCGATATTTTCTGTTACTGATGCTTCCGCTTCAATTTCCTGTGTTGGATAGAATACAAAAACATTGCTTCCCTGCACAAACGGCTGCGAAGGAGTTCTTAATTCTGTAGAAAACGCGACCTGCCAGAAATTTTCATTGTTTGCAATGTTTCCAAGATCCGGTACGTTAAATGAATCCAAAGTTGTAAAAAGATCAAGGCTTCCATGATTTATGGGAACAGGACCAAAACTTTGTCTTTGAAGATTTCTCCTGCGTACAGCAGTGTCAAAACCGGCTCTGTTTACTTCTTCTATAAAAACATCAGCTTGAATTATCGCCCAGTCTTCCATGAGACCTCTTTGATAATTTCTTACATAGGAGCGCACTCTTTCCGCGGTAACTTCATTATTCATATTGACAGGTACAGCGTCTTCCTCGATCCTGAAAATAGCCCAGCCATCGCTTGTGGGAACAACACCGCTAAGCTCTCCCTTGCCAAGGCTAAAAATCAATTGCCTGTCCGTTACATTGGGTATTTCCGTATCAAGTTCATAAAAGAATTGATTCCCCATATCTCCGCCCCTGTCGGCATAACCGTCCTGGGACTGGGATCTGGCTGCGTCTTCAAAAAGTATAGTTCCGCTGTTAATGGTTTCCAGAATTCTTCTTGCTTCCCTTTCATTGTTCACGGTGATAATTGATAAATTGATGGAACTGAAAAGTTCAGGGTTTTCCTGTGCATATTTAGCAAACTCACTTGCCGGGTAATCTTCTACATCAAAAGATACCATATCGAATCTTCTCATTTTTGATGCCATATTGGCGATAAAAGCGGCTTCCGCTTCGGGAATCATAATGCCGAAAAGAGCGTCAAAATACTTCATTTTGGTTAGCTCTTCCTGAATCTGGCGCCAAAGAGCGTTTTTGCGGGAATCGGACATTTGATTGTACAATGTGCGGGAAAAAACCCCGTTTTCCTGGAATTGCGGCAATTGGGCAACATTGCGATTTACTGTTTTTTCCGGTATGACATAGTTCGATTTGTTCATTATCTGTAAAACAGCGGTATGAATCACTGCCATTTCATAAGACTGCCGCCAAATTTGAGCCTGAACCTGAAAATCATCCAGAGGTATCCCCTGAGACTGGTAATACCTGTAGGCTCTTTCATAATATTCGGCAAACATATTGCCGGGAACCCAATTAATCGGGATTTTATCGTAAACACCAAAGGTAAGGTCGCCGGGACCCCTTCCCATACCGCCGGAAAGCGCGTCACCAAGTACAAAAGTTACCGTTACAAGAACAAGTATGAAAACAGACCCTATATAAAGGGCGGGATTTTGCTTAAATTTCTGAGCAACCGCCGAAGAGTGGGATTCTTTCTTCTGAATTTCCTTTTTTGCCATAATTTACCTCTAAAAATATTTTGCATTTTTTTTCAATTTCGGTCAAGCACCACGCATCTGTGTGCCATATATAGCTGGAGGTTTTTATGAAAAAAAACTACTTATTGTTGTTGGGAGCCTGTACACTTATTAAGTGTATAACACTCGGCTCCTGTTCAACAGGGGACTCAAGTGTCTCCATGATGTTGGGAAGCAGCTCACAGGCGCTGCTTTATCTTGGCTGCCGGACAGTATCGGAAAACGAGATCGAATTTGAGTTCTCTCAGCCGGTCACACTCAAGGATTTGGTCTTTGAGCCGATTTTACAGGTAGCCGAAGTGGAGGACGGCAAAATCGTAAGGGTTACACTGGAGGTAAACGCACAACCCGGAATACTGATTACAGCCGACCTTTTAGCCGAGGATGAAAAGAGGAATTCTATCAATGTACTTGTCTCTTTCCGTTCCCGGAACAACCGGATGCCGGAGCTTATAATCAATGAATTATGCACCGAGTATTCCAACCCCAGAACAGAATTCATCGAATTTAAAATGAAAACACCCGGCAATTTGGGCGCCATGCGGGTTTTCATACTGGGGAATTCCAACGCAAGCAAAGAGACTGTCTTTGAATTCAAGCCTGTAGAAGTAAAAAAAGACGAGTTTGTTGTGCTTCATCTGCGCACCGTGGAAGATAACTGCCGGGATGAGTACGGTCCCAACCTGGACGAATCCGGCGGCAGAAACGCAACGCCCAATGCCCGTGATTTCTGGATACCCGGCAACGCAAAAAGGATGCACAAGGAAGCGACCGCGGTTTATGTACTGGATCAGGACGATAATGTGCTGGCGGCGGCAATGATATCAACCGATAACGCGCCGTGGTGGGGAAAAGATTATTTCGCGGAAGCGGCAACTTTCCTGTTCAGCCAGGGCGCGTGGCAATCAGCGGACGGAAAGCTGCCGGGACCGGCAGACGCGGCGAGGAGCACAGGTACTACCAATACCCGCACCATTAACCGGGACGAAACAAAGGCAAACACCAACACTGCCGCGGACTGGTATGTAACGGTTACGAGCGGGGCTACACCGGGAAGACCAAATAATACAGGCAGGTATTCAAATTAGTTTTTTGAACATCGCTTCGATATCATATTTGGAGGCAGCTCCGTTTTTCTGGGCTGCCATTTCCCCGTCCTTGTAAACGATCAGCGTGGGAATAGAAATAATCCCATGCTTTTCGGCAAGGGCGCTGTTTTCGTCAATATTGATTTTGCCTACTTTTACCTGCCCTGAGTATTCTTCGGCTATTTTATCAATTACGGGACTTATCATTTTACACGGTCCGCACCACGGTGCCCAGAAATCAAGAAGCACCGGAACCGGCGCCTGGATTACCTCTTTCTGAAAATTGGCTGTTGTTATTTCTATACTACTCACAAAAATCCTCCCAAAGGCTATTTTCTTATATAACTGAGTTTTTAGCAAGTAGGAAATTAGCAAGGATTCTCGCGGAGGCGCTGAGGCGCGGAGGACGCAGGGGGAAGAGGGGGGAGAATTTTTTACCACGAACCGCACGAACCGGTGATAAGATAGCGAAGTGAGGGTTAAAATGAGAAGTTAAACAGCAATTGCCAATTCTTTTGCTACTAACTCATCGATGATCTGAACAGGGCTTTTATTGGCATTTTTTGCTTTAGTTAACAGATATTGAATGGTCATGTTTTGCAACCCCGAAATACGGAGCTCTCGCTGGCTAAGCCAGTCACTGCCATTAGGACCAATTGTATATTCGTTATTAGTAAAATAATCGCTAAGTGCCCACGCTTCTTCTTCTGTCATTCTTGCCATAATTTCCTCCTAAAGACCAAGTAATTTAATAGTGCTTTTACGAACTTTCATTGCGTGAAAAACATTAATACTGTTATCATCAATTGGATTATACATTACTTCGATTGGGTTTTTAGCGCGATTAAGACCAATTACAACATATTTTTCGGGGAACCCTTCAATTGCGCCTGCTCTTATTTTACACTTAAGCGCATGAAGGATGTCCTCTTTGCTGATTTTGTGCCTAAATGCTGCCTCATTAAACTCAACGATAACATCCATAGAAGTCAAATATAGCATAAAAAAAGCAAATAGTCAATGAACGATTATTGCCTCCAGATTAGCAAGGATCCATACAGAGGCACGGGGGGAAGAGGGGGAGAGTTTTTTACCACGAACCGCACGAACGGAGACGAACGGGAGATTTGCCAAGACTCACGCGGAGGCGCTGAGGCGCGGAGGACGCGGGGGGAAGAGGAATTAGGAGTTTGGAGGAGTTGGGAATTTATATGTCCCTTTAAATTCCCAATTATCTGATGATTTTTTGAGGAAAACCTTATGCTTGGTGCGGGCAGAAAAACGTTGTTATCTTCTTTAAAACGAACATTTTTTATAGGCAACTTGACTATTTTTAATAAAATAATGCTATAATAAAATAGAAATAATTCCCGCTGAGCGCGGGCTATTTTCTGGCTAAAATCGGGAATTTAAAGGGACGTTTAAATTCCCAGGTCGTTATTAAAAAGGAGAGACAACAATGAAAAAAGAACAAAGAGCAAAGAACAAGGAACAATCAGAAATAAAAAAAACCAGGAAAAAGCCGGTATTTCCACTTCTCTCTGCTCTTTGTTCTTTGTTCTCTGTTCATTGCTCTTTGTACATTGTTCTCTGCTCTTTGTTAATTAGTTGCGAAGGTGACCCGGATTTTCTTAAAAAGATTGATGAGGAGATTGCCTGGGCTAATGCGGACAGATTGACGGTTGCCGTTACTTTTCCGCCGGAATGGGGGTCCAGTAATCCGCAGCAGGGAACTCTTTCGCCGGGTATCAGAGATATACGTAAATGGACAGAAGGGCAAAACAGTGAAAGATACGAATTCAGCGTAGAATTTTCGCCGATGGCGGGATTCGGGTTTGAAAGATGGCTCGCGTTTCCCACCAGTGAATATGAAGATTTAGATAAAACAAAAAGCGCTGCTGATATGATGGGTCATGATGAACTTCTAAACGGCAAAGGCGTTATAATAAGAACAGAGCCGGACAGCACCGGCAAAGATACATTTATTTTTTTAATCAGCACCGATGTTCCTGTTACGCTTGTGCCGTGGTGCACAGATCGTCCAAGGATAACTCATTCAAATCCTCCGTTAATTTCCAGCGGGTTTAGTTTTACACGAGGTCAGCAGATAACGATGAAATTTTCCATGCAGTTAGATTTCGAAGACAAGGAACCAATTGAATTCGGCACAGACACAATAACGATAAGCGGACAAGGCTTAAACGGCGTTGCATGGAATAAAACAGGAGAGGAGGATTTCCATGATGTTTATTTTGATACACCCTATTACGATAAAGGGGAGCAATCAATAATTATAATGCCGAAAAAAAACAGCGAGCCGCCGGAACTCTACAACATTACGGTAACTGTTATTGGAAAAGAAATACTTGGCATAAACGGCAAAGGGTTTTCCGCTCCGGTACAATTTTCTTACATTACCAGCAAAGAATTAGTCACACTGGCATACAAGGCAAGCAATATTTGGGCTTCGCATGATCCGCAGAATGACCGCCGTGTTGAAAGTTTCTTTTACCAGACAGCGCCGTCGGAAAGAGACAGAAGACTAAGACCCGGAGAAAATAGTTATACCGTATCGCTGTTTTTTAGTGTTTCTCGCAGCATGGGAGAGATAAATAATCCCGAACCCAACGCTCTGACCATTGTTCCGGTTTATTACGCTGATCTTGATGGCACCGTGAATATTGATATACTTAAGGATAGAATCGTTAATTATGAAATTGATAGAAGCGGAAATGCCTCTGTAGCCGGCACTCATGAAGAAACCGGCACATTTATCCCTATGAATACCAACGAAAACAGCGCAGGCGGCGTTTATCGGCAGATGAATAATATATCCCATCCTCTTGATGTAAATTATTATGAAGTGATATATACCTTTACTGATACCGATACTGATACTGATACTGATACCGATACTGATACCGATAACGATACTGATGACCAATCTACTCGTATTCCATCCGGGATATACAGGCTTGTTTTATTACCGTATCAGGCTGATGGTGATATTGCATCTTACAAAGATGTATTGGAAAAAGCCATTGAAGAAAGCCGCTATGTTACGGTTGTAATCGATAAGGATCCGCCAAATACGGATGGCGCATTGTTCTTTTCAGGATATGCAATGATTTCGCCAAACAACACTTTCCGTTATACCGAATTATCATCGTTACTAACTATAACGCCAAGCTTTAAAAATGTTAGTGATAATAGAAATGGCGGAATAATGCCTTCTCAGGCTACACCGAATATTCCATGGACAATGGATGAAAACAAAAACCTTTTATGGCGCTGGAAAATAGAAAATAGCCCAGAATATAGCCCTTGGTATTCTGTTGATTATACGCCGCCGCCTTATGATGTAGCGCATTTGCCGCCAAGTACAATCTCAAATGAAACCACTTTTTTACCAGCTCCTACTATCTATAATATCAATGTTCAATTCAGAGATAGTTTAAATAATATTAGCTCAGAGCAGGTAATGGGTAGGATTATATACACAAATCAACCGCCTGCTGTTCCTCCTCAAGACTGGAATGCTGTTTACAATTCGAGCGCAAATACAATTACAATAAATTGGACAACACCTAATACAATGCAAAGCGTTTCTATAACCGGAGGACCGCAAAGTGTTACATCAATAACAGGTACTGGGGCGAAACAGCATGTATTCCGTAATATACCTACTGGTCATCAAATATATGAAATAACACTAACCGCGCACGGTTCTAATAATAGCGAAGCAAGCGTTTCATTCACAATATTTAACGCTGCAAGCGGTATAACGGTGAACGACAACAATCCCGTAATTAAAGTAACAAACGCAAACATTGCTACAATGAGCCGTACAGACGCAACCGGAGCCTTGGGTCCATTGAATGCCAGTAAACGATGGGTTCTTTCAGAACCAATTACTAACTTAAACAACTGGATACCGCTAGGAACCGCTACAGATCAATTCCAAGGTGAGTTCTACGGGATGGGACGCACAATTACGATTAATGGCTTTGCGAATAATCTTACTCGTTATGGATTTTTCGGAACTGTAAATGGCGCAAAAATCTATGATCTTAATGTAATGTATAGTTCTCCAATAGTTATTACCGGCACCGAAAGAAATTATATAGGTGGTATCGCAGCTTATGTCAACGGAATAACGACTATTAATAATTCAACAGTACAAAGCAGTTCTGGTAATATTCAAGTTAATATTCCGGTTAACACAGTAATTAATGCAGGCAGTCTAATTGGTTTTAGAAATGGCACCCTCAATACAACTGGCTGCAGCGGCGCAGGCTTGAGTATTACCGGTATTTCTTCCAGACAGGCATTGCTTCGTCATTGGGAGATTGGCACAAGCACAACGCAAACAACTAATCCGTTATTATTACAATTTTCTAGATTAACAAACGATACAATAAAAGCTGTAATGAATATTTTTATTATTGATGATTTTACAGATAATAACAACGCGCAGAACAGAGCAGGAACCTTACGCCATGCTCTGAGAAATCAGTTGCCTGATGATACTATTCGCTTTGTGGTGCCTTTTGGAAGTATAGGAACACCCACTGCCACAATTAATCTTACAAGTGCATTAGATGCAATAAGAAATACTACGACTATAGAAGGAAATGGTATAACCATTTCACGCACTTACTCTTCAGGTGCAAATACTCAATTGTTTAATATTGATAACACCGCTGCTGATGTTACTATAAGCCGGGTTCATTTTAAAGACGGCAGGTCAAATAACCAAGGAGCGGCTATCCGGAACACTGGAAGCCTGACTCTTATTTCATGTATTTTCTCCGGGAATCAAACCTCCGCCTCTAATGCTACTGGCGGCGCTATTTACAATAGTAGTGCAATGACAATCCAAGGCTGTACATTCTTTAATAACGGTTTTACAGGTACCGCTGCTTCAAATGGCAGTGGAGGAGCGATTTTTACTACAGGGGCAAATGCTTCACTTAAATTAAGCGGAAACTTGTTCTTCGAAAACAGAGCAGGAGACATAAATAGTGGTTTTATAGTACATTTAGCCAGCGGAACGGCAACATCAGACGGATACAATGTTGTTGATGTACCATTAGGCACACAGAGTGGCCGCAGCGGTTTTACTGCTCATGCCTCTAGACTTGACAGAAGTATACCTTCTGTTCCTTTAATTGCAACAGATGAATTAATTACATCAACTTATTTAAGACCTCTTAACATTACCGACGCAGCAGTGAACGCTGTTCTATCGTCAAGACCTGTTGGTTATCCAACCGTTGATTTTTACGGCAATCAAATTCCCACCGGAACAGCTCACGCAGGCGCGGTACAAGGATTAGCGCCGGTACCAACAGGCACCAGGTATGTGATTATTACTAATTTAGGAAACGGAACAGGAACAGGAACATTGCGTAACGCTGTCAGTAATGCGCAAGACGGAGATATTATTGTATTAAGCGGAGTAAGACCGGGTATAGATACTATAGATGCAACGCATGTAAGTAGTTGGATTTCATTTAGTAGAAACATAACCCTAACCATAGAAGGAAACGGTATAACTTTTTTCTGTGATCGGAAATTTTTAAATAAATCTAACGGTAATATTACAATAAGACGTGTTCATTTTAATGGTAATAATATTAATGGTGGTTCTGTTGGAAGACTTATAACTAATAATGGCGGGCTTTTAACCCTGGAATCCTGTATTTTTAGCAATGGCTTTAATGGCAATTATGATGGAGCTATTTATAATACCGGCAGTGGTAGTTTGATAGTTAAGGGTTGTACATTTTATAACAACAGAGGATCGGACGCTGGAACAATATATAATGGTGTTTCAACTGCAGATTCAGTTATCCTCGCAGGGAATTTATTTTATGGAAATACTAGTAGTGGTAATCCTGTAATGAGAAATACTGATACTGGAACAACAAGATCTCTGGGTTACAATGTTGTAGATTATGCTATTGGTTTTAGTACGAATGCCACAGAGCGACAAAGCTTGAGCGGTTTTGCCGCTACAACAGGTGATAAACATCTAGCTACAAATCCATTTTTAAACGGGACGCCTTTTTTACCGGATACTACAACGGGAGCAAATGCTGTGCGCATTATTCCGGCAACCTCAACCTTTAATTTAAATAATATGCCGTTAGTGGATTTTTACGGTAATTCAAGGCGAGATACAGGCACGTGGGCAGCGGGCGCGGTGAGGTAGACAGCCGTAGCGAGGACGCGGAGGGAGTCAAGAGAATTTTTTACCACGAACTACACGAACAAGCGCTTTGCAGCGCCTTCACGAACTGGTGATAAGATAGCGGAGTGAGGGTTCGTGGGTGTTCGTTTGGTTCGTGGTTGAAATAAAGGGAAAAGCGTTAGGTGAAAGTTTTATGCAGAGGCAGCAATTTTTTCCTGTACTAAATCGTCAATAATTTGTATAGGAGTTTTTTGAACATCTTTTGCTTTAGTTAAAAGGTATTGGACAGTCATATTCTGTAGTCCCAAATTGCGTATTTCCCTCTGGCTAAGCCAGCCGCTGCCATTTGGACCAAGAGTAATTTCATTATTTGTAGCAAAGTCGCTAAGCGCCCACGCTTCTTCGTCAGTTAGCCTTGCCATAAAATCCTCCTAAAGACCATACTTTTTAATAAAACTATCACGCGCATTCATTGCGTGATAAACACAAATACTGCTATCGTCAATCTCATTATAGATAAGTTCAATTTGGTTCCCGGCGCGATCAGGACCAATAACAGCCCATTTTTCCGGAAGCTCGCCAATCCAAGCATCCTGCTTTTTGTGATTTAGAGCATGAACGATGTCCTCTCTGCTGATACCATGCCTAAATGCTGCTTCATGAAACTCAACAATAACGTCCATAATTAAGTATATCATAAAAAATAAAGATTAGCAAGGTAAAAATAAGAAGATGTGTAATCCCGGCAGCGTGGACGCGGAGGACTGGCAAGAGGGGTTTTTACCAGGATTTGGTAGCTGCTACCCTACCCAGCTACTACCGGTTTGGAAAATTGTTAGCTGCTAACCTGCGTACAGGCGCGGCGGGCTGCGGGGCTGCGGGCGTGGAAAACAATTTTTGCAGCTCCCTGCGGAAGAGACTTCGCAGAAGGCTCTGTAGCAGATTCCGGCAAATGTTTTCCACGCACGCAGACCCGCAGACCGACGTGTCTGTACAGAGAGGAAGAAG